>Ga0247837_1007067_pt1 | contig 15249 bp, 10 predicted proteins | sample LaCtaG_2_FD_187115 | JGI IMG/M metagenome (GOLD analysis project Ga0247837, IMG submission 187115) | Freshwater microbial communities from meromictic Lake La Cruz, Castile-La Mancha, Spain - LaCruzMarch2015_14.5m | ecosystem: Environmental > Aquatic > Freshwater > Lake | place: Spain: Castile-La...
AACGTCGTCGCCGACCTCGTGGCCAGTTTCCGCGGCCGGGGGCCGGGAGTCGATCCGGGCCGGGGCCTGAAGGCCGAATACTTTCGCGGCCGCGAATTCGACCGCGGCAAGGCGCTCGTCTACGAGCAGCTCGATCCGCAAGTGGCTTTCGATTTCGGTGTCGAGGGGCCAGACCCCGAGCGGTTCGAGCCCAACCGCTTCGCAATCCGCTGGACGGGGTCGATTGTGCCGCCCGAGACGGGGCACTACGAGTTCGTGGTCCGCACGGCGCACTCGGCGAAGCTCGTGCTCAATACGGCCTGGTACGAGCCGCCGCTGATCGACGCCTACGTGAAGTCGGGCGACGAGACCGAGCATCGCGGCACGCTCTTCCTGCTCGGCGGCCGGGCCTATCCCTTGCGGCTCGAGTTTTCGAAGGCCAATCAAGGTGTCGATAACACAAAGCACGAACTGCCGGCGCATGCCTCGATCGAGCTTCTCTGGAAGCCCCCGCACGGTGCGCTCGAGACCGTGCCCGAGCGGTGCCTGATCCCGCATGACAGCCCGCCCGTGTTCGTGCTCGCGACGCCCTTTCCGCCGGACGACAAGTCCATCGGCTACGAACGCGGCATATTCGTCTCGAAGGACTGGTTTCAGGCGGCGACCGCAGCCGCGAGCGAAACGGCCGGCTACGTTCTCGATCACGTCGAACACCTGGCCCACGTGAAGCGCGATGCCCCCGATCGGGCGGCAAAACTCCAGTCGTTCGCAACCAGTTTCGCGGAGCGGGCCTTCCGTCGGCCGCTATCGCCCGAGATCAGGACGCTCGTCATCGATCGTGCCTTTGCCAATGCGCCCGATCTCGACGCGGGCCTCAAGCGGTCGCTGCTCCTCGTGCTCGGCTCGCCGCGGTTTCTGTTTCGGGAGCCAGGTGCGGGCGGCGACACCGACCCGTTCGACAGGGCAGCCCGGCTGTCGTTCGGACTCTGGGACTCGATCCCCGACGAGCCCTTGTGGCAGGCTGCCGCACGGCAGCAGCTCACCACGCCCGAGCAGATCCGCAGCCAGGCCGAGCGTATGACGGGCGACCGTCGCACGCAGGCGAAGCTCCGCGACTTTCTCCTCACCTGGCTCCGGATCGATCACGGCCCTGAGCTCGCTAAAGATAAGTCGCTGCACGCCGGCTTTTCGCCGGAGGTGGCGGCCGACCTGCGGTCGAGCCTGCTGCTCTCGCTCGACGACGTTCTTGGCGCCTCCGGGGCGCCATCGAACACCGACTTCCGCCGGCTGTTCACCGACGACACGGTCTACCTCAATGGCCGGCTTGCCTCGCTCTACGGCGCGTCGCTTCCACCCAACGCCCCGTTCACGAGGATCCGGCTCGACGACGGCCGCCGCGGCGGCGTGCTCTCGCATCCCTACATGATGAGCGTGCTTTCCTACACGGCCGCCACCTCGCCGATCCATCGCGGCGTGTTCCTCGCGCGCAGCGTGCTCGGCAACGTGCTCAAGCCGCCGGAGGAGGCGGTGGCCCCGCTCGCGCCCGAGCAGCATCCCGACCTCACCACGCGTGAGCGCGTGGCCCTGCAGACGAGCGCCGTGGCCTGCCAGACCTGCCACACGATGATCAATCCGCTCGGATTCGCCCTCGAGGAGTTCGATGCGATCGGCCGCCATCGCGCCGCGGAGAAGCACGGCGCCACGGAGAAGCCGGTCGATGCCTCCGGCTCCTATCTGCCGCGCGAGGGTCCGGAGGCCGTATTCAAGGGGGCCCGCGAACTCGCCGCCTATGTGGCCTCGAGCCGCGACGCGCAGGAAGCCTTCGTGCAAAGCCTGTTCCATGCCCTCGTGAAGCAGCCGATGCGGGCCTGGGGGCCCGAAACGTTGGAAAATCTGCGGGCGTCGTTCGAAAAAGGCGGATTCGACATTCGGCGACTCCTCGTCGATATCATTTCCATGGCGGCGTCGCCGCCGAAGTTCGACGTGGCCCAGGCAGAGGCTCGGCCTCCGGAATCACACCCATGACCAGATTCGCCCGGCTTTCGCGCCGCGATCTGCTCCGCACGCTCGGCGTCGGTGCGGGCGTGCTCCCCTTCCTGGGCAACCTGCCGAGTCTTGCGGCGGCAGCGGGCGCCCCGGAAAAGCGGCGGCTCGTGGTCGTGTTTAGCCCCGACGGCGTGGTGAAGAAAAACTTTTGGCCGGCGATCCCGGGTCCGTTCCTGACACCGGGGCCCGTGCGGGTGCCGGCCGAACTGCCGCCGATCCTCCAGCCGTTCGAGCCGTTTCGTGATCGGCTGCTCACGCTCCAGGGCGTGCATGACAAGGTCGGCGGCGACGGCGACCGCCACATGCGCGGCATGGGCTGCCTGCTCACCGGCATCGAACTGTTTCCCGGCAACATCCAGGGAGGGGGCGAGACGCCCGCGGGATGGTCGAGCGGCCTCTCGATCGACCAGGAGATCAAGAACCACCTCCAGGCGAGGCCCGAGACGGCCACCCGCTTCGGCTCGCTCGAGTTCGGCGTGCTCGTGCCCAATCGTGCCGACACCTGGACGCGAATGGTCTACGCGGGCCCCAACAAACCGGTGGCGCCGATCGACGATCCCTATCAGATGTTCGCGAAGCTTTATGGACAGATGAAAGACCGTGAGAGCATGCAGAGCGTGCTCGACGAACTGCACGAGGATCTCGCGAAGGTGGCCAATTCGCTGCCAGCGGAGGATCGCCGCATTCTCGAGGAACACACCACCCTCGTCCGCGACTTCGAGAAGGAGTTGGCCAGCCACCGCGAGACCGTGGGCCACCCAGTGCCTGTGCTCGAGCAGGGCATCGTCGAACAGAACGACCGGATGCCGAAGATCAGCCGGATGCAGATCGAACTCGTCGTCTCGTCGTTCGCCGCCGACTTCTCCCGCGTGATGACGCTGCAATTCACGAACTCGGTCGGCCAGCCCCACATGAAGTGGCTCGGCGTCGACGAAGGGCAGCACGAGCTTTCCCACGAGCCGAATACGAATGAAGCCGCCCAGGAGAAGCTCACGAAGATCAACGCCTGGTATGCGGGCGAGATCGCGCACCTTGCCCAACGGCTCGCCGAGACACCCGAACCGGGTGGCTCGGGCTCGCTGCTCGACAACACCACGATTCTGTGGACGAACGAGCTCGGCGAAGGCAACTCGCACTCCCTCGACGACATCCCCTGGGTGATGATCGGAGCCGGCCTCGGGTTTCAGATGGGCCGGGCCCTGCAATTCCCGGGGGTGCCGCACAACCGGCTCCATCTGTCGCTCGCCCATGCGATGGGCCACACGTCGCTCGTGCGGTTCGGCAACCCTGATTATTGCGGCGACGGCCCGCTGACCGGCCTCGCCTGATCCGCCGGATCCCTTTCTCGTCGCTTCGGGCGTGGCGCATACTATCGTCTCCCTGGAGAACCTTTATGCTTTCGCCCGCCCACCGGTTCCTGGCCGTCTGCCTCATGGCCTGCATGGCCCCGCTCGCGCTGGCAGCCGCGGCAGACAAGCCCGTATTCACCGATGCTTCCCTTGCAGACACTGATTTCGCTCTCCAGGGCGAATACTCCGGCGCGGCTTCGATCGACGGCCAGCCCCTACGAATCGGCATTCAGGTCGTGGCCCTCGGCGACGGTGCGTTCGACGTGGTCGCTTATCCCGGCGGGCTTCCTGGCGCCGGCTGGAGCCAGCCGAACAAGGTCGTCGGCAAGGGCACGCGCACCGATCGGGATGGTACGCCTGTCGTGGTGCTCGAGGGTGTCGACTGGACCGGCCAGAAGCGGCGCGGCGAGATTCGCGATGGCGCCGTGGTGATGCTCGGCGACGACGGCGGCGTGGTGGCCTCGTTTTCAAAGGTCGAGCGGAAGAGCCCCACGCTCGGGGCTGAGCCGCCTCCCGGCGCGATCGTGATCTTCGATGGAGCCGGTCCGATCGACGAGACGAAGACGCTCGTGAGCGCACGGATCACCGATGACGGCCTGTTGATGGAAGGGGTCACGACGGCCGATTCCTTCGGTGACGCTCGGTGGCACATCGAGTTTTGTCTTCCGTACCAGCCGCACGATCTCGGCCAGAAGCGTGGCAACAGCGGCGCCTACGTGCAGGGATGCTACGAAGTGCAGATGCTCGACAGCTTCGGCCTCGAGGGGAAAAACAACGAGTGCGGCGGTGTCTACTCCGTGGCGGCCCCGAGCGTGAACATGTGCCTGCCGCCACTGTCGTGGCAGACCTACGACATCGACTTCACCGCACCCAGGTTCGAAAGCGGAAGGAAGATTGCCGACCCACGGATGACGGTCCGACACAACGGCGTCGTGATCCAGGACGACGTCGCGGTGCCGAAGATCACCCCCGGCGGACCGCAGAGACAAGAGCAGCCCACCGGGCCGCTCCACCTGCAGAACCACGGCAATCCGGTGCGCTATCGCAACATCTGGGTGCTGCCGAAGTCATGACATCCCGCCGGACGCCATCCGCCCCCGGCGAATTCGAAGTCGCTGCCGCGGAGTTGGCCGGTGCCCGCCGAGTACTCGTCACCGGTCTCGTGGCCGCGCCGGTCGAACTGGCTCGGGTGGCATGCGACCTCGCCGAGGCGCTCGGAGCGGCGGTCGACTTCGGGGCGCGTGACCTCGATCGTCCAGCCGGCCCGACGATCGCCCGGGCCGGGGCCGTGACCGCCGACCTTGAAGAGATGCGCGACCGCGCCGATCTCGTGATCCTCTGGGGGTGCGACCCGGCCCGATCGCATCCGACGATCGCCGCACTCTTGCCGCCACGGGCCGCGATGCTGCGCATGCCCCCCACGCCTGCAAGAGCGGTGGATGCCGCGCGGCTCCTCCAGCATCTCGTGCGCGGCGGCAAATCGCCGGCGGCGGATGGGCCCTTGATCGACGCCTGCATCGCCGCCCACACGGCGATCGCACAGGCCACGTGCGTGGCGATCGTCACGGATGATTCGGCTGATCCGCTCGGCCTCGAGGCCTGGAGCATCGTGCAACTGGTTCGTGAGATCTCCCGCGTGAAGCCCGCGTTCGAGATTGCTCTCCGAGCGGCAGACCACGCCGCAGCGGCGGCGGTGTGCACGTGGCGCTACGGCGCCGCCGGAGCCATCGCCCGAGCCGACCACGATGGCGGACGATTTCGGCCGGGCGAAGCCTCCGCCCGCCGGCTCGTCGAACGTGGTGAAGTAGACTGCGTGCTCGTGATCGGCCGGCTCGCCGACGGGGTTGAAGAGGCGATCGCACGCCGTGGCGCCGGCCTGACCGTCATTCGGATGCCAGCCGAAGAGAACTCGCTCCGCGGCATGATGGCGGCCATCACCGCGCGGGCGGATGGAGGCCGTCGATGACCGCGGCGCACCGGTTCGTCCTCCGCGGTGGCACGATCCACGATCCCGCGCACGGTCGCGATGGCCTCGTCGCCGACATCTGGATCGAAAACGGCACAGTCGTCGGCGCACCTGCCGATCCGGCGGCGTTCGCGGTGGTCGATGCCGCAGGGCTCGTCGTCATGCCGGGCGGCGTGGATCTGCACAGCCACGTCGTGGGGCCCAAAGTGAACGCCGGCCGCCGGATCGCACCTCACCTCGCGCGCGAGCGTGCGGCTGGCCCTGCCGCCGTGCCCACGATTCATGCGACAGGGGCGCTCTACGCCGCCCTCGGCTACACCACGGTCTTCGATGCGGCGATCGCCACGGGTGCGGCGGCGATCGCGCACGCAGAGCTCGACGACCTGCCGATTCTCGACAAGGGCATCTATCTCTTGGCCGCCGACGACGCCGACATGCTTGCCGGCCTCACGGCCCACGACATGCCCCGCTGCGAGGCCCTACTCCGGGAGAAAATGCATGCCGGCCGTGGCTGGGCCGTGAAGGTGGCCAATCCTGGCGGGTCGTCGTTTTGGAAACACGGCCGACGCGGCGACCATCACGACCTCGACACGCGGCTCCCCGACCGGCAGGTCACGCCCCGGCAGATCCTCGACCGGCTCGTGCGGGCCGTGCAGTCGGTCGGCCTCCCGCACCCGCTCCATGTGCACACGGCGAATCTCGGCCTGCCGGGCAACTGGCGCACGATGCTCGAAACGATGCGCACGTTCGACGGCCTGGCCGCCCACCTCGCCCACGTCCAGTTTCACAGTTATTCCGGGGGCGATCTCGACGAGGGCTCGTTTGGGTCGGGAGTCGCCCCGCTCGTGGAGCACTTCAACGCCCACGGGAATCTCACGCTCGATGTCGGGCAGATCCTCTTCGGCGACACCGTGGCCATGACGGGCGACTCGGCCGCCGCGGAGCATCTCGCGCAGGCGACGGGCACCCCCTGGATGTCGCACGACCTGCATCTGGAGGGCGGCTGCGGCGTGCTGCCGATCGCCTACAAGGAAAAGAGCCTGATCCACGCCTGGCAGTGGGCGATCGGGCTCGAATGGTTTCTCACCGTCACCGACCCATGGCGCGTCGCACTCTCGACCGACCATCCCAACGGTGCCCATTTCACGGCCTATCCCGTGCTCATGCAACTCTTGGGCGACGAGGCGTTTCGCCGCGAGGCACTCGCCAGGATTCATCCGGCCGTGCGAAAGCGGAGTCCGCTCGCCGGCATCCGCCGCGAGTATTCGCTCCAGGAACTGTGCATCGTGACGCGGGCGGCTCCCGCGCGGATCGCGGGCCTCGCGCACAAGGGGCATCTGGGCGTCGGGGCCGATGCCGACATCACGCTCTACCGCCCGAGCCGCGATCTCGCGAGAATGTTTTCGATGCCGGCGAAGGTGTACAAGGCGGGGATCCTCGTGGCCGAGGACGGCGCGGTGAAGGCTCTCCCGTCAGGCAAGACGCTCGCCGCCTCTCTGTAGGACAGGCGATCGAGGACAGGCTTCAGCCTGTCGGAGTGCATGACCGGCTAAAGCCTGTCCTCCATCGCCGCCACCCGTTCCATCGCCTCGACATGCCGTGCGAGCGCCGGCCCGATGGCAAACTGCTCGGCCGCCCGCTGGCGGGCCGCATCGCCGTAGCGACGTGCCAACTCCGCATTCTCGAGCACGTTGAACGCCCGCCGAGGAAACTCGCTCTCGGGATCGGCAGGCACGATTCGACCCGTCACCTGATCCACGATCAGCTGTCGCGCCGCATCGCTCGCCACTGCGACGACGGGCACCCCACAGGCCATGGCATCGAGGATCGCCCCACCGTAGGCCACGTCGCCCGACTGCCACACCAACTGGCTCGCCTTGACGAGATCGGGAAGCACGTCGCAGAAAGGCACCACCCGCAGCCGTTCGGCGAGCTGCTGCACGCGCGCCCGCCGCTGCACCCGCGCCGCAAGGGGCCCCTGCCCCACGAGCACGTGCTCGACGCCACGGTGCACCACCTCCAGCTGATCGATCGCCCACACGAGCCGCTCGAGCCGCGACTCGCCCACGAGCGGGGCGACGCACAGCGTCCACTGCGTGTCGGTGCGGAGCCCGAGCCGGGCGGCCAGATCGTGCCGCGACAGCCCAGCCGGCTCCGCCGCCTCGATCCCCGGCGCGAGAATGTCGATCCGTCCCGATCGCACGCCGACCGCCTCGCAGCGGCCCGCGACGCCGGCCGAAACGGTGATCACACGGTCGAGCCGCGCGAGCGCCCAGCCAAGCCTGCGCGATCGTGGCCCCGTGGCCAGGTGTGCGACGGCTGCGATGCGTCCGGCGAACGGTCGAATCGCTCCGGTGGCCAGTGCCGCCGATCGACCCCACGCGTGGACGACCGCAGGCTTCCAGCTTCGGCACAGCGCGGCAAGCCGCGCCGCTGCGGCCATGTCGAACGTCGGCCGCGTGCCGATGCGGTGCACGGAATAGCCCCGGGCGGCGAGCCGCGCCGGAACCGCCCCGCCCGCCGTGCCCACTGCCACCGCCACGTCCCAGCCGGCGGCCCGAAAAGCGTCCGCCGCAAGCTCGATCTGCCGACCGGTGCCTACCGGGTCGAGCCCGCGCGCAACCATGAGCATCGACCTCGGCCGCTGCCCGATCATCCGCCCGCACCAGCCGCTGCCGACGCATGACGGGCGATGTCGTCGTCGTCGAGGGCCGCGAGGTACGGCAGGTGACGCCACAGGCCGTCGAAATCGAGGCCATAGCCCACGACGAAGGCATCGGGGATGTCGAAGCCGACGAAGTCGGGCTCCATCGCCACCTCGGCCCGTCCGTGTTTGCGCACCAGCACCAGCGACCGCACCCGCGCCGCGCCGCGTTGCCGCAACTCCTCCATCAGCGCCTGCATCGTGCGGCCCGAGTCGAAAATGTCGTCGACGACGAGCACGTCGTGGCCGGTGAGGTCGGGCAGGAGGTCGAGCCGCAGGTCGAGCCGGCCGGGCGACGTGGCCGTGCCGCGGTAGCTGCTTGCCCAAACCATATTGAGCTGCACGGGCCCCTCGAGCCGCCGGATCAGGTCGGCCACGACCATGATCGAGCCCGTCAGCACCCCGATCACGGTGAGTGGTTTTTCGATCGTGTCGCCGCGCACTTCGGCCGCGAGCCGTTCGATCCCCTCGGCGAGTTGTGCAGACGAGAGCAGCATGCGCATGATCGCGTGAGAGCGTATCAGATTTCAGGGCGGCCGGAATGCCGCCCGAGGGCCCATCTGCCATGTCCACTCCACCCCGTCCGCACTGGTCGCACGTGACCGTCGCCGGCCAGCCGTGCGAGGTGTTCACACCGCTCGCAGCCGTGTCGGGCCGGGCCCTCGTCTTCCTTCATGATCTCGCCGGCCGGCCACTCTCGCAGGCCGACGCCGCCCGCTCCGCGATCGAAGCGGCCGGCCTCCCGACGATCGCACCGCTCACCGGCCGCTCATGGTGGCTCGATCGGATCATGCCGACGTTCGACGGCAGCATGACTCCCGAGCGGTTCGTCCGCGACGCTGTCGTCGCCGAGGTCGCCCGCCAGTTTGGTGTGGTGCCGCCGGGCATCGCGCTGCTCGGAGTCGGCATGGGGGGCCAGGGCGCGTTGCGACTGGCCTACCGACACCCCGGCGTGTTTCCGATCGCGGCCGCCATCGCGCCGGCGCTCGACTTTCATCTGGGGATGCGGCACGCGGCCGACCGTGACGACGGCGAGCTGTTCGACACGCTGTGGGAAACCTTCGGCGACGTCGAGCGTGCCCGGCAAGACACGGCGATCCTCCACGTCCATCCGCTCAACTGGCCACGGCATCAGTGGTTTGCGAGCAGCCCCGACGATCTCGACTGGCACGACGGCGCGGCGCGGCTGCACGGCAAACTCGTGGCCCTCGGCATTCCGCACGAGGCGGTGCTGGAACCGTTGCCCCGCGAGGATCAAGCCGTCTTCGAGCGCCGCATGGCCGCAGCTGCGGTCGCCTTCGTGGTGAACGCCCTCGACAAAGAATCCCGCCGAATCCCGTAGGATAGGGTTCAGCCTGTCATGGCCTCAACGCGCCCAAGCCGGCTTCGGGCTCCCCGTGTCCCGTCGCCGGACGTTCGCTGCGATGGGTAGGCACCGGCTCGGGGTTACCCCGTACCGTCTCGCCGGACGTTCGCCTTCGCCCTCCAGGCTCCGGCTCACTCGACTCCGACTGCGCTTCGGCATCCTGCCTGCGCTTGTCTGCATACGCCGTCTCAACGGCAGGGGTAACCCCGAGCCTCCGCAACCGTAGGCGCGGGGAACTTTCGGCGGAGACGGTCGGTGCGATGCGGAAGAGCCGACGGGCAGATACGCGGCTTCCACCAATCGCACCACCACAGTTGAGACTGGACGAGCGATCGCCCTCGGCGATGGAGCAGCGTACCGCCGACTCCGAATGCGGGGAGTTAACGCCTGTCCTCCAGCGCACTCACGTGCCGGGGAGGGGGCGGCTGACGGGCTGGGCGGGGGCCGAGCCGAAACCCGGGAGGCGGGGAGCACCGCCGGCGCCTCCGAGCTGGTCGAGGTCGAGGAACCGGGCGTCGTCGACGTCCACGCGGTTGAGCGCCCGCCAGTAGAGGATCTTGCCGGCCGACGCGCTCGACATCGGCGCGCCCACCTTCACCTGCCGGAAGAGCTGCGCATCGCTGCGGCCGTCGCCCTCGAACACAAGCAGGTCTTTGGCCTCGCTCCAGCTGAGGCGGGCGCTCCTGGCCGTGAACGACTCGCCTTCCACGAGCACGTTGCCCCCGGCCATGAGTTCGATGCTCGTGCGTCGCTGGCCCGGGGGCGGCGGTGCCTGTGCCACGCCGAGTACATCGCTCGTGATCGCCACGGCTCGTGGTGCAAGGCCGCCCGGGGCGTGCGGATCGAGCGCGTCGCCCCAGCCGGCCACCGGACCCCAGATCGCCTCCACCCGCTGGTGAAACTCCATCTGCCGGCGGTTCATGTTGCCACGCAGCCCCTTCTGAAAATCGACGCCGAGATACGTGAGCTCGTCGGGCCGTGTCGGCGGCGCCGCCGGCGCGGGCTGGCCCGGCGTGGCCACCGCCGGCATCGCCAGCGCCGGCCCCTGCCCGAATCGGGTGCTCGTGAGCCGGCCGGGGCCGGTGCCCGACACGTCGCCCGTCGCACGGTCGAGCACGAGGTCGCGCACGAACAATTTTTCAAGTGACCGCGAACCGTCTGCAGCCGCCGACTGGCTCTCGATCTTGACGCCGCTCCCACAGGCGATCCGAGCCACGTCGGCCCGCGGCGCGCCGCGCTGCATCCCCTCGGCGCTGAAGTCCATCGGCTGCGTGAACACGACGTCGAGCGACCCGGCCTGGAGCGCCGTTGCCCCGCTCGTCGTCGTCACCCGATCGACGAAGCGGGCGGTCTGCCCGTCGAAGTCCATCCGTCCCTGCCAGGCCACGACGAGCCGTCCGGCGGGAGTGCCGGCGGCCGGAGCCGCCGGTGGCGCGGCCCCACCGATCATTCCCAACGATTCAAACCCGCTCGCGGCGCTCGTCATCGGCAGGCCGAGCGTGCCCGCCCCGTCCACGAGCAGACGATTGCGGCCGCGATCGAACTCCACGAGCGGCCCCTCGAGGTCGAGCCCACGGCCCTGCACCTTCGCAGGCCGTCCCGAAACCACGGCCCGGGCGTCGAACCGCGTGGGCCGCGAGAGCTGCAGCTGATCCCCCGCGATCGACAGCCCCGGCTCGGCTGGTGCGGCTGCCGCCAGCCCGCGCGGCTCCTCGACGAGAAGCACCTGGTTCTCGAGCGAGATCTCCTCGATCTGATTATTGCCAGGGGCCATGCTGATGAGCCCGCGCACGAGCCCGCCAGTGGCGATCATCTTGCCACGCGTGGGTGGTGCGGGATCAGCAGGCTTGGCCGGCGCGACGGCCTGCGGGGGTGCCGCCGCGACCGCTGCCGTGGCAGTGGGCTGAGCCGGCACGAGCGCCGGTGTCGGGGCCGCTGCCGCCACGTGCTTGAACCACAGCTCCATCCGCTCGGTGCGTGCCGTGAGGGGTTCGGTGTCGATCTCCACCAGACCGCGAGCGAGCATCCGCGTGGGCTTCACGCCGGCGAGGGTCGTGCCGGCGGCCCCCGCCGGCCGCGGCTCGGCGGGCATGCTGCGATCGACGTCGAGCCAGAGGTGCATCTCGGCGGCGCTGAGCCGGCCCTGCCCCTCGATCGTCACGTCGGCCTCGCCCGCGAGCGATGCGACATGGCCCGCGCCGTCCGGCCGCATCCGCAGCCACTTCTGCCACCGGGCCTGCACCGGCGGTGATCCCGGCGACCGCGTCGCGAGCACGCCGGGGCCGACGGCCATCAAGGAGCCCGGATCGCCCGGTGGGCCAGGGCAATAGTCGATCGAGCGGGCCTGCATCTCGGAGCCCTGCACGACGAGCGACACCGGCTCCTCGCCATCGAGCAGAATGCGCCGGGTGGCGATCTCGTAGCCGAGCCTGGCCCCCTTCGCTTCGAGCTCGGCCGCGGTCGACCGGGCGATCGGGTGTGCCGCGGGCCTGGATCTCCACCGGCTTCAGTCCGCCGCCGGCGGCTCCCCGGCCGGGCTCGGCCTCACCCCGCGCGAGCATGATCGCGAGCAGGTCGCACGACAATTGATCTGTTGCTCCGCCCGCCGCGGTGCGCACGACCTCGACCTTGTCTTCACAGGTGATCACATTGGCCGACACGTTCATGCACAGGGCCCCGCGGCAGCTCACAAGCACCGGAGGCTGTTCGGCATCGGGGCCGGCGGTGCCCGTCACCGTCTGCCGCGGCGCATCCGGCCCCGAGAGCAGTCCACCCGAGAATCCCTCGAGCCGCATCCGCACGTCGCGATCGAGCCGGATTGAATCGACGCCGCCGATGTTCGGCCCGCTCATCCCGGGCCCGCCGCCCCCGGCCTTGGGGAGCAAGGCCGCGACGAGCGCGCGGCCGCTGCCCGTCGAGCGGCCGTACCGAAACTGCACCATCTCGGTGGTGCGAATCTCGAGCTCCGCCAGCTCGACGTCGCGGGTCACGATCTCGATCTCGTCGTCGGCGTCGGGGCCGGTGGGCGTGCCACGGATCGTGACCTGCCCGCGGAGGCTGCCGCCCACGAGCTTCGCGAGCCGGCCCTGCCGGAGGTCGAGCGGTTCGTCGAACTCGAGCACCGCCCCCTGAGGGGCACGCAGCACGACCGTGCGGCCGGCCCCCCCGTCATCGGCCGAACGATTGCGATCTGACAGCATCACGAGCGTGCACGGCACGAGGTTCACGCGGCCGTCCGGCAGCGAATGGTATTGCTTGAAGAGCAGCCGCATCTGCCGGCTTTCGAGCACGATCGGGTCGTCGCGTTCCCATGAGCCTTCCGGAAACACGTCGCCCAGGGCCGCGAGCCGTTTGTCGGCGCGGGCCCGGATGGCGGCCGCCTGCTCCGGTGAGAGCTCGAGCGCGGTCGCCGTGTCCGCGACCCGCGGCTCCACCCAGGGCACGATCGCGAGCCGGTAGAACCCCGCCGCGGAAAGCGCGATGAGGAACACCCGCAGCGTGCGTCCGAGGCGATGTTCCATGAGGGGCCGCCCGTTTCAGGTTCGTCAGGCCGATGCCGGCTGATAGCGGCGCACGATCGCCTCCCAGCTGCCGCGGGCTTTGAGCAGTTGCTCGATCACCTCGCGCACGGCCCCCTGTCCGCCCGGCAGCCGCGTCACGATCGCCGCCGCCTCGATCACCTCGGGGCATGCGTTCGCCACCGCCACACCCACGCCGCACCGCATGATCACGGCGAGGTCGGGAAGATCGTCGCCGACGAAGGCGGTCTGCTCCCACGTCACGCCGCATTCCGCGAGGACCGCCGCGGTCGTCTCGAGCTTGTCCTCGACCCCCTGCTTGACGATCCCGATTCCCAGCTCCTCGGCCCGCAGCTGCACGACGCGGCTCGCCCGGCCGGTGACGATCCCCGTACGGCCGCCCGCCCGTTGCCAGAGCCGGATGCCGAGGCCGTCGCGAATGTGAAACGTCTTCTGCTCGATCCCCTCGTTCGTCCACGTCACGCCGCCTTCCGTGAGCACGCCGTCGACATCGACGAGCAGCAGCTTCACCTGCGCAAGCCGCTGGTGCAGGGCGTCGTGGAGATTCGCGGCGGTGGGCATGTCGAAACGCGTCTTTCGGACGGCTCAGGCGGCTGCCGGGGCTGGCACGGAGGGGCTGGGAAGAGGGAGTTCGAGCATCTCGGCCGGCACCATGCCGACGAGATCGACGATGTCGAGCAGGCCTGCCACGCGGCCCGTCTCGTCGACCACCGGCAGTTCGCTCAACCGCCGCGCTTCGAGCAGGGCCAGCGCGTCGCGCAACCGCGTGCCGAGGCCGACCGTCGTGGGCCGGGCGGTCATCACGGCGCCGATCGGGTGGTCGAGGGCAGCGTCGTTGCGCCGCTCGAAGAGGCGGGCCAGATCGCTATCGGTGAAGATGCCCGCGAGATGGCCATCGTCGGCCACGATCATCACCGCACCGGTGCGGCGGGCAGGGAGTGGCCGAGCGAACACCTCGCGCACGGTGTCAGTCGGCCGGGCCGTCCGGCACTGGGCGAATGGCCGCATGGCGTCGTCCACGAGCATCAGCTGCCTGCCCAGACTGCCGCCCGGATGCCGGGCCGCGAACTCCTCATGCGTGAACTGGCGCAGGCGGCTCGTGACGAGGGCGAGCGCGTCGCCGAGGGCGAGCATGAGCGACGTGCTCGTGCTGGGCGCGAGGCCGAGCGCGCAGGCCTCCCGCACGCTGCCGGTCGGCACGACCACATCGGCAGCCCGACCGAGCGCGCTCTGCGCCGAGCCGGTGAGCGCCACAATCCGGATCTTGCGGGCCGCCACGTGCGGCAGAAGCCGCGTGATCTCCTCCGTCTCTCCCGACTGGGAGAGCGCGAGCACAACGTCGTCGCGCCGCAGCGCCCCGAGGTCGCCGTGCATCGCCTCGGCCGGATGCAGAAAGTGGCTCGGTGTTCCCGTGGACGCGAGCGTGGCCGAGATCTTGCGGGCCACGAGCCCCGCCTTGCCGATCCCCGTCACCACGACACTGCCGGTGCAATCGACAACGATCCGCACCGCGCGGGCGAACGCCGCATCGAGCGAGTCAGCCGACTGCAGGATCGCCTCTCCTTCGGCGCGCAGAATCTCACGGCCGTGCGCAACGAGGCCGGCGTCCGTCTGGTCGGCGGAGGGTCGGGGGGCGTCCATGAGGGGCGGGACTATAGGGCGACTGGGCAACCCGCCGCAATGCAACTTTCCACCCGTGGCACCGGCTTCGGGCTCCCCATATCCCATCGCCGGACGCTCGCTGCGCTGTGCAGGCGCCGGCTCGGGGTTACCCCGTACCGTCTCGCCGGACGTTCGCCTCCGCCCTCCAGGCTCCGGCTCACTCGGATTTGCCTGCGCTCCGGCATCCTGCCTGCGCTGGTCAAATACGCCGGCTCAACGGCAGGGGTAACCCCTCGCCTCCCCAACGAAAGCCCGAGGCGTAAGCCGAGAGGTTGCCCCGGCGGCGAAACACGACGCGTCGTCCCTTCGGCTCACGCCTCGGGCTTCCAGACGGGGGAGGATCGTGACTGCCCGTGCTCCAGGAGCCGGCGTTACTCACCAGCGAAGCCAGGATGGCGGAGCGCCAGTGAGTCCGAGTGAGCGGAGCCCAGGAGGGGCGCAGCGAACGTCCGGCGACGGAGTATGGGCAGTCACGAGCCGGCGCGCGCGTATTTCGCAGCCATGTCGGCGAGCGAGATGCACTTCACCTTGCCGGCGTTGCCGGCCTGGCCGAATTGCACCATGCGCTCGGCGCACACCTTCTTCATCGCCTCGCGCGACGGCTTCAGGTAGTCGCGCGGGTCGAACTTCTCGGGCGT
>Ga0247837_1007074_pt1 | contig 15227 bp, 20 predicted proteins | sample LaCtaG_2_FD_187115 | JGI IMG/M metagenome (GOLD analysis project Ga0247837, IMG submission 187115) | Freshwater microbial communities from meromictic Lake La Cruz, Castile-La Mancha, Spain - LaCruzMarch2015_14.5m | ecosystem: Environmental > Aquatic > Freshwater > Lake | place: Spain: Castile-La...
TTACTCCAAATACCCGCAAGCTCAAGCGTCCGCTTGGGCTGGTTAAATTCAAGTATCGGTTTATCTAATAATAGACTAAAGCGGACGCTTTTTTAAATAAAGTTCAAGCGGACGCTTGAACTAGGATTGCCTATTGCTCTTTGCCAATTGCCAGTTGCCAGCAGCCATTTTTCAAATAAAATATCCACAATTAGCAGTTAAATTTTATTATATGAAAAAAATAAAATTAATTGCGGACATGGAAAATTTTGTGGTTTCGGCCCGTAAATATCGTCCGGCAAGTTTCGATACTGTAATTGGTCAAGGCCATGTGGTACAAACGTTAAAAAATGCCATCAAAAACAAACATTTAGCACATGCATTTTTGTTTTGCGGACCTCGTGGTGTAGGTAAAACTACGTCTGCTAGGTTACTTGCAAAAACCATTAACTGCACTAACTTAACTCCTGAATTAGAAGCTTGTAACAATTGCGATAGCTGTAAAGCTTTTAACAATAATGCCTCTTTTAATATTTATGAGTTAGATGCTGCCAGTAATAACTCTGTGGATGATATTAGGGCTTTGGTTGACCAAGTTCGTTATGCGCCACAAGGTGCAACTTATAAAATATACATCATTGATGAGGTTCATATGTTGAGTGCAAATGCCTTCAACGCATTTTTAAAAACCTTAGAAGAACCGCCTCCTTACGCTAAATTTATTTTAGCAACTACCGAAAAGCATAAAATTTTGCCAACCATTATTTCTCGTTGTCAGGTTTTTGATTTTCACAGAATAAAAATTGAAGATGCGGTAAAACAATTGCGTGAAATTTGCAATAAAGAAAACATTATTGCAGAAGAAGACGCATTGCATATCATTGCCCAAAAAGCAGATGGTGCCATGCGCGATGCGCTTTCTATTTTTGATAGAATTGTAAGTTTTAGCGGAAATAATATTAAGTACCAAGATGTAATTAATAACTTAAATATTCTTGATTATGATTATTACTTTAAAGCGGTAAATCTTTTATTGAATGAAGATTTAGCAGGTTTACTTTTATTGTTCGATGATATTTTAAACAATGGTTTTGATGCCCTTCATTTCATTGGCGGATTTAGCGAACATATTCGTAATTTAATGGTTTGCAAACACCCAGATACAGTTAGACTGTTAGAGGTTTCACAAAGTGTTTCTGTTAAATTTTTAGAGCAAGCAAAATCGTGTAATACTGCATTGATGTTAAATGCTTTGAATTTATTAAACAAGTGCGAGCTTGATTATAAATCATCGAAAAATGCAAGGCTGCACGTTGAATTATGCTTAATGAAACTTAGCCATATTCAATCGTATATCAACTTACAAAACAGTAATATTGACTTAAAAAAAAAATAGTTGATTTTTCTGATTCTGCTTCTGATAAAAAAGCAGAATCAACTATAAATGCTGCAAGTAATTCTGCTGAAACTCCTGTAAATGCTAGTGATAACTCAATTACTATAACTTCTATTTCCGAAAATCCTTCCATAATTCAAGAACCAAAATCTGTGGTTACACCTTTGCCTCCAATGCCAAAAATTGGTGGAATGTTTGGAAAAAAAGAGGTGAATACCATAGACAAAATAAAGGAAGAAATTGAAGAGAGAAAAAGAACAGAAGCGAGTGATGTTTTGACAAAAAAAGAAATTGATTTACCTTTAGAAACTGTTGTTATCAATCAGAATGAGGCTTATACCGAAACAGACTTGAACAATGCTTGGATTGCTTTTATTGTTCAGTTAGACAAAGCCAGTTTGAGTTTTATGAAAGAGCGCAAATTGGTCATTCACGAAAATGATAAGATAAGTGTAATTTTTGCCAGTAACCACGAAAAAACTTTGTGTGAGGACCAACGTTTAAATGCGTTGCAATATTTTAGAATCAATTTAAAAAACACGCAAATAAACTTAGATTTTGAAGTAGATAACACGATAATTCCTGAAACAAAATCGCTTTCGAATGAAGATAAGTTTAACAAAATGGTGGAACAAAATCCTGATTTAGCAACTTTAAGACAATTGCTTGAATTAGAAATTGAATACTAACTGATTTAGGATTTCTTGGTCATTGAGCCTGTCGAAATGTGCCACAGATTACACAGATTTCACAGAAAAATTGAGTTACACCAAATAATGATAAATTGCGTTTAACTTTTAAAACTTTTTTTTATGAAATACTTTATTCTTCTTTTCTTTTTTGTCCTTCAATTGGTTGGTTTTACACAACCTAAAAATCAACCATTAGCTGTGGTAGCAAATACAAAAATGAATGTAATTTATAAATATATTCCTAATCCAATTGCTATTGCAGTTCCTGGTTATTTTGCAAGAGATTTAGTTGTAAAAGTAGATGTTGGGACTATTGATATATTGAATTATGATTATATATATTATTCAAACAATAAGGAAAAAAATGAAGTAACTTTTTCGGTATTAGTAAAGTTAAAAAACAAAAAGTTAAAACTAATTAGTTCTTCTCGTTTTAGTATTAGAGAGATTGCCAAACCTAATATAACATTTGGAAAATACAGTGGTGGAATACTTAATTATGAAAAACTTCAAACAATTAATGCGCTAGTTATTGGACCTTTGGAAATACACCTATGTGACGTTAGTTTTAGAACAAAGGAATTCAAAGTAAAACATATCAAAACTAATGGAGACAGTTCTATTTTTCAATGCAATGAAATGATTCTAACTAAAGAAATAAAAGATTCATTCAAAAAAGCGGAAGATGGTGACACGATAATTGTTTATGATATTACCATTTATGGTCCATCAGGTATAGAAAAAAGAAAAGATGAATTGCTTTTTGTTATTCAGAAATGATAAAAAAAGCCTCATAGAGGCGGCACTATTGTAAAAAAGCCATTAGTTAAATGAATAACCAATGGCTTTTAAAATACGAAATAATTAAATTCGAAATACGAATAACTATCAACTGACAACTATCAACCAACAACTATCTATAAAGAACTTCTTTTACAGTATCAATAATTTGTTTTACGCTTGGTAAAAATGCTTCAACAAAAGTAGGAGCGTAGCCAAGTGGCGCATCTGCAGTATTTATTCTGCGTATAGGTGCATCTAAATAATCAAAAGCACGTTTTTGAACCATATAAGTAATTTCGGTACTGATATTGGCCAAAGGCCATGCTTCTTCTAAAATTACTAATCTGTTTGTTTTCTTTACCGATTCAACGATTGCATCGTAATCAATAGGACGAACAGTGCGAAGGTCAATAATTTCAACACTAATTCCGTCTTTTGCTAATTCATCGGCAGCTACATAAGCCAATTTTATAATTTTACCAAACGAAACAATTGTTACATCAGTTCCTTCGCGTTTGGTTACTGCTTTTCCTATTGGAATTAAATATTCTTCTTCAGGCACTTCACCTTTGTCGCCATACATTTGTTCGCTTTCCATAAAAATAACAGGATCGTTATCTCTAATAGCAGTTTTTAGCAAACCTTTAGCATCGTAAGGATTTGAAGGAACTACCACTTTTAAACCTGGGCAGTTTGCATACCAGTTTTCAAAAGCCTGGCTATGTTGTGCGCCTAATTGTCCAGCACTAGCAGTTGGTCCTCTAAATACCATTGGCATGTTAAATTGTCCACCGCTCATTTGGTACATTTTAGCAGCCGAATTTATAACTTGATCAATGGCTACTAACGAAAAATTGAAAGTCATAAACTCTACAATAGGACGCAAACCATTCATGGCTGCACCAACTGCTATACCAGCAAAACCTAACTCAGCAATGGGAGTATCAATGATTCTTTTTTCGCCAAATTCTTCTAACATACCTTGGCTCACTTTATAAGCGCCATTGTATTCGGCTACTTCTTCGCCCATTAAAAAAATATCTTTATCTCTACGCATTTCTTCGTTCATGGCTTCGCGTAGGGCTTCTCTAAATTGTATTATTCTCATGTATGTTTTAAAAAAAAGTGTTGCAAAAATAATCGGATTACAATGCTTTCAAACTGTTGGGGGAAAGTTTTTTGTAAATGATTTGAAATTTGATTTTGATTACAACTATTTATTGAAATTTGAGTTGTAATAATTATTGCGCAACCTAATAAAAATTGTGTAAAAATTAAGAAAATAGTTTAACAGTTCCAGTTTTTCTTTGTAGTTCTAAAAACCAATTAAAGTGAGAAAAATAATTGTATTAATTTGTGTAGTTTCAATTGTTTATGCCTGTCAATCGCCAAAGGAAAAAATGATTGAAGAAATTACCTTGTTAGAAAACAGCGACAGTGCTTTTAGCATTACTCAAATTACAGATTTGTATTGGAATTATGCTTCCTTTGTTGAAAAATATCCTGACGATGAACGTGCTCCCGAATTTTTATTTAAAGCAGCACAACGAAGCAGTATTTTAAATAAAGCCAAAGATGGAATTGCTTTTTTTGAGAAGTTAATTGTTACCTATCCAAATTCTAAATTTTGCGAACAAGCATTGTTTTCCATTGCTTTTAGTTACGAAAACAACTTGAACGATTTTGATAAAGCAAGAGTTTATTACAATCAGTTTTTACAAAAATACCCAAATAGTGAACTAGCCGAAGATGCAAAACTTTCTATTGAAAACTTAGGTAAATCGGATGAAGAGTTTTTGGAATCAATCAATAAAGACAGCACTTTGGAGGAATAAAAAAATGCGGATTTCGTTCCGATAGCTATCGGAATGACAAAAATGCGAAGTGAAGCAATTAGCAATAAGCAAAAAAATTAGATTATAGTTTATGGTAATTTTGCCAACTAAAAACAGAGCTAACTAAAAAACTAAAAAACTAATCTACTTCTCAACCAATCAACTTATTAACCAATCAGCCTATAAACCTCTCAACCAATCAATCACCCCTTCGGTTTAAATTCTTTTTTTAGTAAGCCAATCAGTAAATCACGGTCAATGGCTTCTTTTATTTTACCTTCTTTGGCAAAACTAATTGAGCCACTTTCTTCACTAATTACCAAACAAATGGCATCGGTTTGTTCTGTAATTCCGATGGCTGCCAAATGACGTAAGCCAAATTTGTTAATCATATCAGGGTTATCGCTTACTGGCAATACACAATTTGCAGCTTTTATTTTGCCTTTAGCAATAATCATGGCTCCATCGTGAAGTGGACTGGTTTTATTGAAAATAGATAATATTATTCGTTTAGAAATTTGTGCATCAATGGTTTCGCCACTGGCTGCCAAAAAACGCATTTCACTGGTTTTTGGAAAAATAATAATTGCGCCTGTATGGGTTTCTGCTAATACTTGGCAAGCATCTACAACGGTATCAAATTCTATTTCGTGGTGTTCGTCTAATTTCCACATCCAAGGAAAAATATGCCACCATTTTTTGTTTTCGCCTAAAAAAGAATTTCTGCCAATAATTAACAAAAAACGCCTAATTTCTTGCTGAAAAACAATTAAAACCGCCACTACTCCAAACTTAGCAAAACCACCCAAAATGGTTTCCAATAAAGGCATTTCAAAATATTTTACTACCCACCAAAATGCATAGAGAGTTAGCAAACCAATCATGATATTAAATGCCAAACTGCCTTTTAGCCTAACAAATAATTGCCAGCTAATTAATAGCACCAGCAATATATCTATGAGGTTTATCCAGCTAAAATTATAGGTTAATATTTCCATTGTTTATTGGGCAAGTTTACGGAAAAATTGTTGGAAAATGGATGGATAATTAAGTTGATTGGTTTTGTGGTTGAATTGTTAAAAATGAAATGATTTTATTTTTTACTCAAAAGCACCCATTCTTCACTATTGATCATTTCCATTTTTACTACTCCAAATTCTTTGTTAAAGTATGCTTTATTGTTCTTATTTGTATAAATGACTTCTATGTTTTTGTATATTTTATTTCCAACAATTAATGAATCCAAGTCTGTTTTATTGCTAACAAAATTTACATCTCCTTCAAAATAATGATTATTGAATGCAATATTTGTAACACAACTGATATTTCCATTTGTATATTGTCCAATATAAAGTGGGCTAGCAAAATTATTTGAAACATATTTAAATGCATAATTTTCGTAGTGCATTAAGTTACCACAATCGTAGGCCTCTTGTAAACTATTATAACTTGTGTTTTTACCTTCTCCAATAAAAGTGTACGTTATACCAGTTGAGTTTCTAAAAAATACAAGCGTATCGAAGCCAGTATAAATTAAATTTGTTTTGTAATTATCATCAATATAATGATAAATATTTTTACGATTACATTCCTTTTCACATGAATTTGTAATCATAATTATAAAAATTAGTCTCAATATATTTTTATGGAAACTTTTCATATCATTTATAATTCATAATTCAACATCCAAAATTAATTTGCCATCATTTCAAAAATATTTACAGCTTCCACCGCTTCTTTTACATCGTGAACTCTCAGTATTTTTGCACCTTTCAACAACGCAATGGTATTAGCAACAGTAGTTCCGTTAAGTGCTTTTTCTGCCGTTTCGTTGATGATGTTTTGAATCATTTTTTTGCGAGAAAATCCAACTAAAATGGGTAGTTCAAATATTTTAAATCTATCCAATTTATTCAGCAAAGTGTAATTATGTTCCATTGTTTTTCCAAAACCAAATCCAGGATCTATGATGATGTCTGTTACACCATTTTGTTTTAAAAATTCAATTTTTGGAACAAAATAATCAATCACTTCCAATAAAACATTATTGTAAGTTGGGTTTTGCTGCATGGTTTTGCTATTGCCTTGCTTGTGCATCATAATATAAGGAACTTGATGTTGAATAACAGTGTTGAACATTTTTTCATCGTCATCACCAGCCGAAATATCATTAACAATTGCAGCACCTGCCTCTATAGCTTCGTGAGCCACTTTTGCACTAAAAGTATCAATACTAATAATGGCTTCTGGAAAACGAAGCATGATATTTTCTATAACAAAAATTGCTGCTTTTAGTTCAGCATCTTCACCAATCATGTCGGCTCCAGGCCTAGTACTTTGTGCGCCTATGTCAATAAAAGTAGCACCATCATTCAACATTTTTTCGGTTTGAAACAAGGCATTATCTATCGAATTGTATTTTCCACCATCAAAAAAGCTGTCGGAAGTAATATTCAATATGCCCATAACCTTTGGTTTATCAAGGCTTATGAGCTTTCCTTTACAATTAATAGTTTTTTTAGATTTAAAAGTTTGCAATGTCGTTTTGGTGTTTAATTTTGCGCAATATAAAAATAGCTTTTGGCAAATGGTGTTTTGCTGTTTAGCTTTGAAAAATATATTTTTTTGAAAATAAAATAAATGAACAAAACTTCCAATCAGTACGATGCTGTAATGAAAAATTGCAGAGCAGTATTTATAAATAAAAATGCAGACTATGGCACTTCATGGCGAATTATGCGCATTAGCAGCATTGTTGACCAAATTTACATAAAAGCAAACAGAATTAGAACCATTGAAGACAATGGAACCATGAAAGTAAATGAAGGAATAGAACCTGAGTTTATGGGCATTATTAACTATTGTATTATGGGTTTAATTCAACTAGAATTATTTGATAGTAAAGAAATGGATTTGGAACAAAATGTTATTGAAACACTTTACGACAAATATGTGTTGCAAACTAAAACTTTGATGGAAGAAAAAAACCATGACTATGGCGAAGTTTGGCGCGATATGTTAGTAACTACATTTACCGACATGCAACTAATGAGAGTAAACAGAATGAAACAAATTTTGGATAATAAAGGAAAAACCATTGCAAGCGAAGGAATAGAAAGTAACTTAATGGATATGATTAATTATTCGGTTTTTGCGCTTATAAAATTAGCTCCTAGCAACTAGCTTCTGGCCTCTGGCAAAAATATTCAAACACATAAACAATTTTACAATTAAACAATACAACAATATAAAAAATGAAAATCATCACACAAATTAGCCGAGTATTTGTAGGCATATTATTTATTATTTCGGGTTTAATTAAAGCCAACGATACGTTGGGTTTTAGTTACAAACTAGTAGAATATTTTGAGGTATTTAACATGCCTATTTTTATTCCTTATGCTGTGGCATTATCTATGTTCATTTGTATATTCGAAATTATAAGCGGAATAGCACTTTTATTGGGAGCGTTTAACAAACTAAATTCATGGTTATTGCTGTTAATGATTGTATTTTTTACCATACTAACAGGCTATTCGGCTATTACTCATAAAGTAACTGATTGCGGCTGTTTTGGCGATGCTGTAAAACTAAAACCAATTGAATCTTTTTACAAAGATTTAGTATTATTAGTACTTATTTTAGTAATCTTTTTTGGCCAAAAACATATTAAACCATTAATGAAATTTACCTTACAAAACATTGCTTTATCAGTAGCATTTTTGGTAGTAACTTTCTTTACTTTTTATACTTATATGTTTTTGCCTATAAAAGATTTTTTACCGTATAAAATTGGCAATAATATTCAAGAAAAAATGGTTTGCCCACCAGGCTCTCCAGTTGATTCGGTGGTTATGGTATTTATTTATGAAAAAAATGGAGTAAAAGAAGAGTTTGATATGAACCATATTCCAAGCGATACCAACTACAAGTTTGTAGATAGAAAAGATAAAGTGGTGCGTGAGGGTTGTAAGCCACCAATTCACGATTTTAGTTTATCGGATGCCAATGGAAATAACTACACTGATAGTTTATTTACAAACAAAGGTTACAAGCTTATTTTGGTTCAATTAACAGTGGATGGTGGACGAGTAGGACTGGAAAAACAAATTGCATTATTAGCCGATGATTGTAAAAAAGATCAAAAAGAATTTTGGGCTTTAACAGCTACATCATCGGAAAAATTAGAAGAATATCGCCATCAAAATCAACTTTCTTTTCCATACTTTATAGTTGATAATGTTCCTTTAAAATCAATGGTTCGCTCAAACCCAGGTTTGATATTATTGAAAGGAAGTGTAGTAATAAAAAAATGGAGTGCTTATAATTTTCCTACTTACGATATTGTAACGCGTTACATGAAATAATTCGAAAATTTTGTCACCTTTAGCGCTTGTTACCCTGAGCGAAGTCGAAGGGCATACTTTATACTTTCTTTCATAATTCATACTTCTTAACTTTATACTTTACAATCATCAAAAAACAACGAATTTATATTGTAGGAATGCCAGGTTGTGGGAAATCAACTTGGGGTAAAAAATTAGCCAATGCTTTGCAATATTCGTTTATTGATTTAGATGAAATGATTGAGCAAAATGAACAGCAATCTATTGAACAAATTTTTGCAGAAAAAGGAGAAGTTTTTTTCAGGGATTTAGAACATAAATATTTGCAAAAAACAACTAACATAAATAATGTAATTATTAGTTGTGGAGGCGGTACACCATGTTATAATAATAACATGAATTTGATAAACGAAAATGGAATTTCTATTTTTATAAATGCAAAAAACAGTATTTTAGTTGACAGGATTTTAAATGCAAAAAAGCAAAGGCCGCTATTTTTTTACCTAGATAAAGTACAAATTGAAAAAAAAGTAGATGAATTATTGCTTCAAAGAATGCCCTTTTATGAGCTAGCGAGTTTTACTTTTTTTATACCTCAAGAAACTGTGCAATCGTTTGTAAATAAAGCTATTAAAGTTATTTCTGAAGTTAAATAACTGAGCTGTTACACCTCTAAATACTTACATTGTTGATAATGTGTGAAAATTTATTTTTATTTTTTTATAAAAATATATGTCTCATCACTTGACTTTATCAATTGTATAGCTATTTTCGTTATGCAAAACTTTTTAAAACAAATAAAATATGAACAAATCAGACTTAATCGATTCAATGGCAAAAGCTGCCGGTATTACTAAAGTTCAAGCTGCTGCTTCTTTAGATGCTTTCATGTTATCAACTCAAGGTGCGTTAAAGAAAAACGACAAAGTAATCTTAGTTGGTTTTGGAACATTTTCAGTAACAAAACGTGCTGCTCGTAAAGGTCGTAATCCACAAACTGGTGCTGAAATTAACATACCTGCAAAAAAGGTTGTTAAGTTTAAAGCTGGCGCAAATTTACAAGCTAAAGTTAAATAATTTAACTAGCTGAATTAGCTAAAAAATTGAAACGCTTCTTATAAATGGAAGCGTTTTTTTTGTGATTTATTGTAAATAAACTTCAAACTGTTTTTTCTTGTTTGTTTCTACACTTACATGTTCCTGAAATGTAGTGTTAAGCTTTATGCCTGTATAGTCAGCAGCTATAGGAAATTTTTTATGGTTCCTATCAACTAATACTGCCACTTGTATTTTTGAAGCTTTTAAATTTAAAAAAGGCAAAGCCGCATAAACCATAGCCCTACCCGTATTCAATACATCATCTACAATTACAACGGGTCCTTTTAGTTCAAATTTTAAAGGTTTAATTATAGTTGTTTCGTTCGATGGATTTTCTTTTTCAATTGTTATTTCTAATAAAACAGATTTTAAATTACTAATTGAATCCAATTCTGTTTGTAATAATTTTGCTATTTCAAAACCCCTTGAACTAATTCCAGCTAAGGTTATATGTTTATCACCAAAATTATTTTCATAAATTTGATAAGCCATGCGCTTAATTATTTTTTCTACATCAGAATGACTCAGTACTTTTGTTTTCACAGGAATTGTTTTTTTTGGTGTGCAAATATATTTAATCTAAAAAGTTTTCCGAATATAAATTTCTAGTGCATTGTTTTGATTAGTAAATGAGCTAGTTTTAGGAAAGAATATTTTTTTGAATAATATATTTGCATTTATTTCAAAAAAAATTACTTTTGCACTCCAAAATAATAAATAAAATGAAAGCAGGAATACATCCAGAAAACTATAGAAAAGTTGCATTTAGAGACATGAGTAATGGATATACTTTTGTAACTGGTTCAACAGTAGAGACAAAAGAAAAAGTTACATTAGAAGACGGTGTTGAATATCCTCTTTTTAAAGTGGAGATTTCTTCAAAATCACATCCTTTCTTTACAGGACAAAATATGTTAATTGATACAGCTGGTCGTATTGACAAGTTTAAAAAACGTTACGCAAAAAAATAATTTTTTTTTTCAAATATTTAAAGCCTTCCATTTGGGAGGCTTTTTTGTTTTAAAATATTCAAAGTTTTTATATAATTTTACCCCATGAATTACATATTATTCGATAATCCTACAGATAGACAAAACCTATTACCACTTACTTTTACAAGACCTGTTTCAAATATAAGAATTGGTATTTTAACCATTGCCGAAAAATGGGAAAAGCATTTGAAATCAACTATTTCGTATTTAACAATGGATTATTTGCAAACCAAATTTCCCATTGTATTACAAAACGAAAATGTTTTTATCAATGGAAGCATTTGTCCGAATGAGGCTTTAATCAATGAAATTTTGAACTTACAAATGGGTGAAGCTTTATATAAAAATGAAGTAATGCTTGCTTTTAAAAGTGCGCTTGCTGTAGATTTTAAAAACATTGCTACACAATTTGAATTGATAGAATCAAAAGCAGAAAACTTTATTCATATAAAATTCAGTTACGATATTTTTTCAATGAACGGACAAGCCATTGAAGAAGATTTTAAGTTTTTAACTGCTGGTAGAAAATCACAACCCATTTCATCAACTAACCAAGTTATAAAACCTGAAAATGTATTTTTGGAAGAAGGTGCCATTGTAGAATGTAGTATTTTAAACGCTACAGCTGGTCCAATATATATAGCCAAGGATGCCGAAGTAATGGAAGGTTGTAAAATACGTGGTCCGTTTTCATTAGGCGAACATGCGGGCTTAAAAATGGATGCTAAAATTTATGGTCCAACTACTGTTGGTCCGCATTGTAAAGTAGGTGGAGAAGTTAATAATGCGGTATTTTTTGCTTTTAGCAATAAAGGACACGATGGATTTGTTGGCAATGCAGTAATAGGAGAGTGGGTAAATATGGGTGCTGACACCAATAACTCGAACTTAAAAAATACCTATGACGAAGTAAAATTGTGGAGTTACGAAAGACAAAAATTTGAAAAAACGGGTTTAACTTTTTGTGGATTAATTATGGCCGATCACGCCAAATGTGGTATCAATACCATGTTTAATACAGGAACAGTAGTAGGAGTGGGAGCCAATATTTTTGGTGCTGGATTCCCTCGTAACTTCATTCCCGATTTTGCTTGGGGTGGCGCACAAGGATTTGAAACATACGTAGTAAATAAGTTCTTCAAAACTGCTGAAGCTGTTTATAAACGCAGAAGTTTGGAACTTACCGAAGACGATAAAAATATTTTGACATTTGTATTTAACGAAACCAAACAGCATCGCTTTTGGGAAACTAAATAGTTTTAGCCACAGATTCACAGATTAATTGTGAAATCAATGGCATTCTTTTCTTATGCAAGTTTAACAAAGTTGTCTTCTAGTTTTACATTAAAGTTTATTTCTGCCTTTAATGCCTTAAAAACTTTCAAAACAGTGTCAATTGTAGCACTGTTAGCGCTGCTTTCAAGTTTTGAAATTTGAGCTTTTTGCACTCCAACTAGTTTCCCTAGTTCTTCTTGAGTTAAATGGCGTTCTTGTCTGGCAGATTTAATCATTTTTCCCAAAACGTCCATACGAAGTTCATATTCATATTCGTCACGGTCAGTTGTCCCAACTTTACCAATATACTTATACTTCATTTCTGCAAGTGAATAAGTACGATTGCTTTCTGGCTTAATTTTTTTAGTTGCCATTTATTTTACTTTTTAGGTTTATTTTTATTACAGACAATGACGCCCGCAACAGATGGAAAGTTTTTATAGAACGCTATTGTTTAATAACCTTTTTTCTATTTTGAAATTCTCTTCTCTGTTTTGTAACTTCATATAATACGATTCCAGTAGAAGTAGCTAAATTAAAACTTTCAACTATACCAAACATTTCAATATTTATACATGCTTCACTATGTTTTACAGCTAAATCACTTATTCCAATTGATTCTTTACCGAACCAAACTGCAAGTCTTTTTTGTGTATAATCTCCTTTATGTAAAATAAAATTTGTTTTTCCTTTGACATGAGGGGAAGTAACAAAAGAGGTGAATTTGTTGTTCTCCAAGTGTATAATACATTCTTCAGTACTTTTAAATTTTTTAACAAATGTCCATTTAACAGCAGAAACTGATGATGCTAAAATTGATTTTTGCTCTTTAATTTCTATCCAGTCTTTTGCTAGTAAATTTCTACTATCCACAATATATATTTTATCAACTCCCAAAGCATTTACATTTCTTATAACTGTCCCAATGTTTGAAGGGTCTTTTGGGTCTTCTAGAACAACAATCAGATTTTTGCATCTAAATTCTTTGATTCTGTCAGCCCGTTTTCTTAAACTGCTTTTTTCTCTTTCATTTTCTTTTGTCATAGTTTCATTTTCATTTGAAAAATATTGGAAAGTATTTGCCAAAAAGTCTTTAAAATCTGTGACTCCTTTTTTTAATAACTCTTCGTGCTCTTTGCAATAATTTTTTCTGTGCAATCTGTGGCTGCTTTTCCAGCAAATCTCAAATTACATTCACTTCAGGAATAATTGTTACACCAAATTTTTCAAAAACTGATTCTTGAATATGCATGGCTAGTTTCCAAATTTCGTTTCCAGTGGCATTTCCATAATTAACCAAAACCAATGCTTGGTCTTTATGAGAACCAGTATTTCCAACTACTTTTCCTTTCCAACCGCATTGTTCTATGAGCCAACCTGCGGCTAATTTGGTATTTATTTCGCTGGTTTTATAACCAACCATTGCTGGAAATTTTTCTTTTAAACTTAAATATTCTTCTGTAGGTATTTCTGGATTTTTGAAAAAACTTCCAGCATTTCCCAACATTTTTGGATTCGGTAATTTTGATTCTCGAATAGAAATTACGGCATCACTTACATTTTTTATGGTAGGATTTTCTATGTTTTTACTTCGCAATACATCTTGAATGGCACCATAAGAAACATTTACTTTGGCTTGTTTCAACAATTTAAATATAACTGAAGTAATGATGTATTTTCCTTTGGCTTCGTGCTTAAAAATACTTTCTCTGTAACCAAATTTACATTCAGCATTCGAAAATAATTTCTGTTCATTGGTTTCAATATTGTAAGCTTCTACTTCAAAGCAAGTATCTTTTATTTCTGCTCCATAAGCACCAATATTTTGCATGGGTGCAGCACCCACACAACCTGGTATAAGCGAAAGATTTTCTATTCCAGCATAATTATTATTTACACAAAACAATACAAACTGATGCCAAGCTTCGCCAGCCATGGCTTTTATATAAACATGTTCAGCATCTTCATTTACTTTTTCAATACCTAAAATAGCCATTTTTAAAACCAAGCCATTGTAGTTTTTGGTCAATAAAATATTGCTTCCACCACCAATTACTAAAGTATGTCGGTTCACTAAATCAAAGGTTTCAATAATAAATTTTAAGCCTTCTATTGAATTTATTTCAATAAAATCAGCTGCATTTACATCAATACCAAAGGTGTTATAAGGCTTAAGTGATATTTTGGTTTTTACAATCATTTAAAGCAAAGGAAATTTTATTTTATTAATGAACAAATTTTACAACAAAAAATAATAAAATAATCTGCGAAAATCTGCGCAATCAGCGGGCAAGACTTAAGGAAACTTCGGAAATTTACTAAAATCAGGTTTGCGTTTTTCTAAGAAAGAGTTTTTTCCTTCTTTGGCTTCATCGCTCATATAATATAAAAGCGTAGCGTTTCCTGCTAACTCTTGAATTCCTGCTTGGCCATCTAATTCTGCATTGAAACTGGCTTTAATCATTCGCAAAGCAACAGGACTTTTTTCAATCATTTTCATGCACCATTTTATGGTTTCATCTTCCAATATTTCTAACGGAACTACTTTGTTTACTAAGCCCATGTCTAATGCTTCTTGCGCATTATACTGATCACATAAAAACCAAATTTCTCTAGCTTTCTTTTGTCCAACAACTCGGGCTAAATAACCAGCTCCAAAACCACCATCAAAACTACCAACTTTTGGTCCAGTTTGGCCAAATTTTGCGTTTTCAGCAGCTATAGATATATCGCAAATTACATGCAATACATGTCCGCCCCCAATGGCATAACCAGCTACCATGGCCACCACAGGTTTTGGTATTCTACGTATTTGCATTTGTAAATCCAAT
>Ga0247837_1007076_pt1 | contig 15226 bp, 14 predicted proteins | sample LaCtaG_2_FD_187115 | JGI IMG/M metagenome (GOLD analysis project Ga0247837, IMG submission 187115) | Freshwater microbial communities from meromictic Lake La Cruz, Castile-La Mancha, Spain - LaCruzMarch2015_14.5m | ecosystem: Environmental > Aquatic > Freshwater > Lake | place: Spain: Castile-La...
GAATTCCTCCATTAGAGCCTACAACTACTCAAAATTACAGCGGTTTATCTAAAACAGAAGCTTCTCTTCAAGAAACTGCTTGTACATTAGGTAACGGAGGTTTTAGCTTTTACACTTGTACTTGGGCTCAAGACTAATAACTAATTACCATTCTTTTCTACACTTTTTAGAAGAAAGAATTTTTAAAGGCTCCGTTTGGTTAACATTAGGAGCTTTTTTTTGTCACATATATTTCATTGCAACTTCTACCTTGGGAATTTTATTTGCTAAAACTTCAAATTCGAACAATTTCAGATTGGGTTTAGAAAGTCCTAAATGATAATAATTTGAAAATCCAAATCCTTCTTTTGGTATTCCAATAAAATTAAAATCCATTTTCCCATTAAAATTCTCATCGTCCATTAAGGAAATACCATATTTGCCGGGCTCAAGCTTCACTTCTACTTGCAGCGTTCCATTTGAAATTTTAGTCTTAAACGCTTGCACTTTTTTGTAAGGGATTTCTTTATCGAAGGAAGCATCATCTTTATAAATGCCCATCAAAATTTGACCTTTTGGAGTTTTGATGTCTTTGATGGTTACTGAAATTGAAACTGGAACAGATGTTATTTTAAAGTTTCTGCTTAAAGTAGTGCAAATTGGAATTAAACAGAAATAGAATATAAATGCAATTTTATTCATTTTGGAAGTTTTGTAAATTCAACATAAGTAATTGGGTAAATGTTCAAGATTCTTATAAACGAAAGATGTTTAAATATTACATTTATCAAATAAAAATATATAGTTAAGTTCATGTTCTCTTTCATAGAATCTCTCAAACAAAAAAACGAAACCCTTTTTTACTTTGGCCTGATTTGCTTTGCGTTTGCAATGATATGCTTGCTTTTGTCGAAGCTAACTTCAACTGAAGTTTTTGGTGTGAGCGCATGGATCAAACCCTTTAAATTTTCATTTTCCACATTTTTATTTTGTTGGGCAATGGCTTGGTATTGTGCTTATTTGCCCAATTTTAATATTCAACTATTTAATTGGTCTACCATTATTTTGTTAGGTTTTGAGATTGTTTACATTGCACTGCAGGCAAGCAAAGGACAATTGTCGCATTTCAATTTAAGCACACCGATGTATTCAATGTTATATTCTATGATGGCATTGGCTGCGACATTGGTAACGATTTACACTGCTTATGTTGGAATGTTATTTTTCACCAATAGCTTCCCCAATTTACCTGACTATTATGTATGGAGCATACGTTTAGGCATCTTCATTTTTGTGATTTTCTCATTTGAAGGTTTTGTAATGGGCTCAAAATTAACGCATACCATTGGCGGTCCTGATGGAGGTCCTGGAATTCCATTATTGCATTGGAGCACAAAATTTGGAGATCCGCGAGTGGCACATTTTATTGGTATGCATGCCTTGCAAGTTTTGCCTTTACTCTCTTATTATTTCGTAAAAAACACGAAAGCCGTTTTTCTTGTTGCATTCATTTACCTCTTACTTTCAATTTTTACATTAATGCAGGCTTTAAAAGGAAGACCTTTTGTAAAGTCGAAACCAATAGAAAAAAGTGTTCAAAGTTGATAAAAGTGCTATTTTTTCGATTTTTGTAAAGTCGTTTTTCATTAAATTCACATTAAATAAAACCATCATACTATGTTAACTAATAACAAATCTTATGTTGGTAGAGATTTTAACCCTTGTTTTTAGCGTATATTTGCGTCCAGTAAAAGAAAATCAAGAATGAAGAGTGTATGTATTGTTGACGATGATTCAATTTATGTGATGCTTGCCAAGCGCCAGATTTCGCTCAATAAACTAAGCGATGATGTGTGTGAGTTTTCTGAAGGTAAAGAAGCCTATGAGGGATTGAAGAAACGAATCGACAATGGTGAGCAAATTCCTGATGTAATTTTTCTAGACGTAAATATGCCGATTTGGGATGGTTGGGACTTTCTAGATGAATTCAGTAAACTAGAAATTTCCAAAAGACCTGAAATTTATATTGTAACAAGCTCATCACATTCACTAGACCGCGAAAAGGCAGCTACTTATCCAATCGTATCGCGTTGCCTCACCAAGCCACTCGAATTAGATGATTTGAAAACTATACTCGCGGCTTGATATCCCTTTAAAATACTCCTTGATTTTATTGCGAGAAACACCCTTAATTCGTGTAATCGGTTTAAATCCCTCGCGTTCTTCATCAGAAATACAAAGGTAGAAAGTTCGATTCTTTAAGGTAGATATACCGTAAACAGAGTGCCTTCGTCAACTTTGCTCAATACTTCTATAGACCCACCTAAGGCTTCGATTTGGTTTCTTGTAATAAACAAGCCAATACCTCGCGCATCACTATTTCCATGAAATGTCTTAAACATACCGAACAACTTTTTGCCATATTTTTCAAGGTCAATGCCTCTGCCATTATCACGAATCGAAAAATAATGTAAAGAATTCCTAAATCCAGCAGCTATGGTTATTTCAGGATCGATGTCTGCTCTGCGGTATTTAATTGCATTGGAAATTAAATTTAAAACGATGCTGTCGAGGTATGCTTTATCGGTGTTAAGTTTAAATCCTTGTGGTATTTCATTAACGATCTTAACATTATTTGTTTTAAGATCTACAACAAGAGTCTCAAGTGTTTGATTAATTACCTGAAAGAAGGAGACCGACTCTTTATGAAAATTTACACGTGATTGGATGTTAAGCAATTCGTTTAAATGAATTAATGTAGTGTCAAGATTAATACTCGATTTCAATAGACCGTCAAGGAATTGTCTCTGAATTTCTGGTTCTGGTTCATTGGCGAGTACTTGTGCTATGCCAGAAATATTGCTGGAATGCGATCGTATATTGTGTGAAACGATATATGAAAAGTTGAGTAAGCGCTTGTTTTGTTCACTAATTATGTTCAAAGCGTCTATTGTTGATTGCTCTTGCATAATTCGCTCGGTAATATCACTAAATGTGAAGGCTACAAGGTCTTTATCGTTTGATTCAGATTCGATAAAAATAGCATTCGAAAGCATTGTTCGCGTCTTTCCATTAGTCAATCGGATAGTTAATTCGAACGACTCAAGTACTTTTGACTCAATTATTTTTTCAAGTGATAATTTGGCGTTCAATTCAGATTCTGGAGGGAAAATCGATGTGTATTGCTCTAGTAAAATGTTATCGGGCGTAATTTGAAGCAGTTCGCAAACAAACTTGTTTGCATAAAACACTTTTCCGTTGGTTTCGAACATCAAGGCCCCAAATGCAGCATTTTCAAAAACAGTCTTGAACCGTTCTCGTTCCTGCTCCCATGCGCGACGTGAGTATGCGTTGTTTATAAGTTCTCCCGCCAATTGAAACAGGTTTATATCGCTTACCGACCATTTTCGTAAATGTTTGGTTTTTGCGGTATACATTCCGGCCAACTTATTATTTAGGAACAAAGGCAAAGCCAAAAGCGATTGTATTTCCTGTTTTTCAAAATTAAGTCGCTCTTTTGCTGCTTCTTCCGGCATTTCAGCAACAACTGGTATATAGATTGGGTTTCGATTACTCAGTTGTTTCATCAACCAGGGAAAATCGGCTTCTCCAGCATTCTCCCAAATAGAGGATGTTTTTTCGGGTTCTTTTTTATCCCAACCAATCGAAGGTATTCCACTGTTTTTATATCCTTTAAAAGGAATAATAGAACTTTTGTCGATTTCAAAGAATGTCGCCATCTGAATAACAAATGCCTGCATTGCATCAGCCAAGCTTTCTTTTTCTGAAACAATCAATCGCGATGATAAATCGGACATTAGTTGATAAAACTTCGATTGTCGGTCACGTTCCAATTGGGTTATCCGAGATGAGGTTGTGTCTCTAACCATAGCTAAAATACGCCGATCATCGAGTTTCGACAAACGAATTTCGTAATATTGAAGATATCCGTTTTTGGTTGTACTTCCCTCGATTGCATTTACTTTTTTTCCGGCAAGAACTAATGGTAAGGATCTTTTGATATGCAGTCCCCAATCGGTGTTTTCGAATCGCATTAAGCTCGCCCCACTAAAGTCATCGTTCGAATAAGGCAGCTGCTCGGGACGGTTCACGAAGGTATCTTCAATGAAGCCCTCGGAATTGATGATGAAAAGCTGGTCGGGAATAGTAGTAACAATTGCTCGCAATCGCGCGCGTTGATCACTAATTTCTTTTCTCGACTTTTCATCCTTGGTCACATCTCGCTGTAAAGAAATATAATTGATAAGATTCCCAAGGGAGTCAAAAACTGGATAAATTTGGATGTCAATAATATACGGTTCACCAGCTTTCGTGTAATTTATGATTGTGCCCTGAACTTTTACTTTATTTCGTATACCTTCTCCAAGCATTTTAGTTATCTCCCAGTTGGTATCTTTTCCTTGAAGAAAACTTCCGGGAGTTTTACCAATAACTTCTTCGATTGAATATCCGCTCAAATTTGTAAATGCTTCATTTACCCATTCAATTTTGCCGAAGGCATCGGTAATAATTACTGAGTTATCTGTATTAGTAGCTACAACCGACAATTTTCGCTGAATGGACAGCGCCTCCTGTTTTTGTTCCTCGATGCGGATTCGCTTGTAAACCTGCCCGGTTAGGTTGCATAAGAAACGGAAAAATTCTTTGTCTTCATCGGAAAAAGCATCAACTTTTGAACTTACAATACCGAATGCCCCAATTGTTTTTCCGAATGCGTGAATGGGAATGTAAAGCCTAGTACGAACCTTAAACGACCTTCTGCTGTCGATACTGAAAGGTTGCGTAATATCATCGGTATCAGATATGTAAATAGATTCCCCAGTTCTAAAAACCATACCAGGATGTCGTTCCATTGCGGTTTTTTCGGCCTCAAGGCGTTCCTCTTCTGTAAATCCGTGAGCGATAAGAAGCTCTAGCTTTTCTTGCTTCTCATTATATAAATAAAGTCCAGAATATTCCAACGGTAATAGTTCTGCAAGCGCTTTTTCGACTTCATAAATCAATACCCTCACATCATCCAAATTGCCAAATGCATTTAAATAATTTGCACAGATGCTAACTACGCTCAAAGCCGAATCCGTTTTATACATTTTTTAATATATTAGATGAGCTGCAATGCCGCCGAAACGCAAATCTCATCTTGCGAATAATGTCCTCCGCTAATTCCAATAGCTCCACAAAGTTGTCCGTCGATTTGTATAGGAGAACCGCCCCCCAAGAGAATAAATCCCGGCAATTGGTCGGCTCCATGCATTAAAATGGGGTCATCTTTTATAAAGTTATACCACGAACTGCCAGTTGGAATTCCTAAGCCCACAGCCAACAAAGCTTTTTTTCTCGCTGTTTCTACAGAGATTAATGGTGCTCCATCCATCCGAGCAAAGGCTTTTTCAACCCCACTTTCATCAACAATAATCACCGAAATCTTTAACCCTATTTCAGTTGCTTTTTTCATAGCTTCCTTCGCCATTTCTATTGCCAAGTCTAATGACACAGAAGCTTTATCGAATTTTTTCATGTTTGTAAATTAATTTATGGAATAAATACGTTTTGTAAAAAAAATGGTTTAATTTATATTAAAAAAATCATTACTGTTCTAAAAATTTTTATTCAATAAATCTGCAAAAAACGAGGGCATCTCAAATGATTTCGCCTATTAGTTATGTGAGGTTTACGAATAAATTTAAAAAAAAAGCGAATATAAAAAATTTGTCGGATTGATGATAAGATTCAAGATATTCAACCTTATTCCACTTAAGCTATTGAGTAGAGTAGAAAAAAACATAGGTCTAACAGCTATTACAAATGAATTGCGGTAAGGGTTCAGGTTTAACCTCTTTTAAAAGTTATGTTATAATTATTTCGCTTTGTAAAGTCGTTTTTCATTAAATTCGCATTAAATAAAAACCATCATGAAAAAAATCACTTTACTTGTTACAATTGCCATTGCCTTCCTTTCGGGAAAAGCAGAAAATGGAAACCTAGAAAAACTAATTCAGGTAAACGCCGAATGGAAATCTCAACAGTTTTCTACTGAGCTTGTTAATCAATTAAGCAGCAAAAATTTGCTCACTTTTAACGATTGGATTGCTGCTCATTTAATGTTAGTAGAATCAACTTTGAAAAACAGAAATGTTTCTCAATTAACGACTGCTCAAAGAAATAATCGTTTACAATTACTTCAAGAATTGAATGCTTATTGGAAGGCCGAAATTTTTCCAATTAATGATTATTTAAAATTCAAAAATCCGGTTTTTATTGATCGAATTGGGACACATTGCGCAGTTGGTTATTTAATGCAGCAAAGCGGAAGCGAGGAACTTGCGCAAAAAATAAATACCAATGAAAAGTTCACTTATGTAAAAGAAATTAAAAGCGAGGGTGTTGCAGCATGGGCATATACAAACGGATTTACATTAGATGAATTGGCTTGGATTCAACCTGGCTATCCACCAGCATTTACGCTAACTGATTTAGCAGGAGGATTGAATGGAGCTGTAAATGATATGGCAATAGACCCTTCCCAAGGAACATTATACGTTGGAGGTAATTTTACCAATGCAACTGAAGGTGGAGAATGCAATCATGTGGCAGTTTACTTAAGCGGATTTGCCGGTTGGTTATGGGCTGGTTTAGGGCAAGGACTTAATGGAAATGTGCATTCAATGTTAATTAATAACAACAAATTGTATGTTGGTGGAGATTTTACCACTGCTGATGGAATTACTGCAAACCATATTGCTGCTTATAATTTGCAAAATGGCCAATGGGAAACAGTTGGAAGTTTAGATGGAACTGTAAAAACATTGGCTATTTATAATAATGAATTGTATGCAGGTGGAAGTTTTACAGGATTTTTATCAAGATGGAATGGGAGTAGTTGGATAGATGTAGCCGCAGGATTCTTGTATGGAACAGAAGTTAGAACATTAGAAGCAAATAGTGGAGTGTTATATATTGGAGGTGATTTCGAACTGGCAACCGGCGCGCCTAGAAAGAATGTGGCTATTTATGATGGAACTTATGTAGTACTTTCTGGAATGGGAACTTTAACTCCTGTAAATGATTTTGAAACTTACAATGGTAAACTTTACGCAGCCTGCGATTACATTTCTGCATCAAACGATACTTGTGCGCTGGCTGTTTGGGACGAATTTGGATGGAAGACTATTATTGGAAGAAACTATTTTGTGAGTTCCGGAGCTTTTTTAACTGGTGACATTAAAAAATTACTTACCAATGGCAATGAAATGTTGGCAGCAGGAGACTTTTTTTGCGCTATTGAAATGCTTATTGGAAACAACCTTATGTCTTATAAAGAAACAGCTACAGACACTAGTATTACTCCACTTTTATACATTGACAGTGCAATAAATTGTATGGCTTTTCAATATAATTCTACGCTTTGTTTTGGAGGTGATTTTGTTGGGCCACAAAATGATTCATTGAACCATATTGCAAGTATTGATATTACTACAGGATTAAAAAAACAATTCCTCAATAGTTCAGAATTAAAAGTATACCCAAATCCAAGTTCAGATTTTGTGACTGTTGAAGCTGAATCAAACTTAGGAACTTTAAATTTGTTTGATGTTACAGGAAAACTTGTTTATCAAAGTTTTGAAAATGGAAATAAAACGCAACTTCCATTTAAAGATCTAAGCAAAGGAGTTTATTTCCTGAAATCGGAAAAGCATATTGAAAAGATAATCAAGCAGTAAATTCCTATTTTCTAAAAACCAACATTGGAATTTTAGTATTGAAAGTCATTTCTGCAGAATTGCTCGATAAAAACAATCGCTCGAACCAGTTTCTATTTTGCTTTGTAAACAAAGTAAGCAAAGAAGTTTTAGATGCTGGAATATCTCGGTGCATTTGAGTTGTCAAAGAATTATCGACTTCTAATTTTTTAAAGTGGAATTTGGTTTTGTCGTTTTCGAATTTCGCAGCAAGCTTATTTAAATGCTTTTTATTGGCTTCTAAATTTGGTAAAAACTCATAATGAAACACATCTAGCTTCACATCATGAATAGCCTGATTGAAAGCCAAGATGTGTTTCATTTCTCTTTCTAAATTCTCCATATCGGAAGAATATACTATAGACTTTATGTTTTTTAAACGATAGCTCTGCGGCACCACAATTACAGGAATTGGTGAGGTTGTGATAATTTCTGAAGAATTGGTTCCGAAGAGTTTGGCGACTTTGCCGGCTCCATGTGTACTCATGCAGATATAGTCGACTTTGTTTTTTTTGGCAAATGCAATGATATGTTTATCCACATCGAGCCCAACCTCAGCAATACAAGAATATTTAACTTCTGGCAACTTTGATTTCCAATGAATTTGGTAAACAAATTTTTGCAAGCCTAAGGTAAATCGTTCTACCTCATTATCCGCAAATTCTTTGAACATGGCTTCTAACCAAGTTGCTGGTTTTAAAATTTCTACAACATTGTAAAATATCAATTCATAATTACCTTGCACAGCCAGTTGCATGGCAAAACGAATTCCTGCTTTGGAATTATTTGAAAAATCTGTGGTTACAAGTATTTTTTGCATTACAATTTAATTTAGATGAAATGAACTTTAATTGAATAACTGATTAATCCAACGTCTGAAAAACTGAACTGGCATTTTGTTGAAGTAAAATTAAACGCTCCCATTTCTATTTTAAATGACATTAATCAATGAAAATAATGTTACTAATCAGTCTCTTGATTTAAAAAATTTACACCAATATGAAATTGAATTTCAAGCTTTTAATGCTCTCTTTTATACTATTTACTGCAAGTACATTGGCGCAACTTCCTATAAAATGGGTGTTTCCACTAAATGGGCTTTCTAATACCGATGTAAATGCCATAGAAATTGACAAAGCAGGAAACACCTACGCCGCTGGGAGTTACTACGGACATTTAAACTTCCCTGATAGTAAACAATTTCCTAATCAAGGCCGACATAATGGTTTCTTAATAAAAATTTCTACAACAGGCAAAACAATCTGGGCGCTCAACTTTGTGAGTAAGAATTATGTTTTGATGGATGCAGCGTGTATTTTAAAAAATGGCGATGTTGTTGTTTCAGGAAGAAACTATGAAAGCTTTAAATTACCTTCTGTAAAAAAAGGAAAGGAAAAGGAAATATCTAGTAGCGGAGCGTTCTTGGCTTGTTACAGTGCTGAAGGCGAATTAAAATGGGTAAAAAACTACAGCAGTTTACATGCATCATTTAGCTCTTTGAGCGCTGATACTTTGGGTAATTTTTATGCCACCGGTTTTTATAAAATTGATTTTAGTTCAAAAGACAAAACTTATCCAAGGCAAAAAAACGGATACAATGAATATTTGCATAAATACAATACAAATGGTGATTTGATTTGGGATAAACTTTTTAGGCACACAGATTTAGATTACAATTTTACATTAAAGCCCAAAGTAAAGCTTCTTCAAAACCAGGAACCAATTGTTGCAAGCGAATTTTTATTAAATATTAAATTCACCGAAAACGATAGCTTTTCACTAAAGAAAAAAGAAGATGCGAGGGAAATATATTTTGTAGCATTTGATACCGATGGAAAACTGAAGTGGAAAAAACAATTCGGAGGACTTTCTACCCAATGGCTAGGCGATTTTGATATAAATGCAAACAATCATATTTATGGAATTGGACAATTTTACCAGGAATTTAACATTTCGGATGCGGGTGTAACTTCCAAAAGCAAGGATTACAAATTGCAAAATGGCTCAGGTATGGTTATGTTCACATTAGACAAAGATGGGAACTTATTGCATATGGAAGATTACCATTCAAAAAGAATTACATCGGCTCCACAACCTAACAATATTAGGGCACTGCCGAATGGAGATTTTTTATGCACCGGAAACTATTTTGACACTGTTGAAGTTTCCAAGAAAGATGGAACTATTTTAAAAGTTGGGGGTTGGGGAACTCAACATAGCAGTTTTGCAGGTATTTGGAATGAAGCGGGCGAAGTGCAAGATTTTTGGAAACCAATTAACTCTGATATGGGTTGGTCTTATGGCTGGAGAATTGGTGTTTCAGATAAAAATTTGGCAATGTGTTTTGAGGTTTGGAATGATGTTTTGATTGATGTAAATGGAAAAAAGAAAAAAGTAAAGCAAATGTCAGGAGGTAGAAATCCGATAATTGTGGGAATGACGCTTCCCGAAAGAAAACCGCAACAAACAGAACCATTGTTGGCAGAAGCATGCTCTTTAGAAATGATTCAAGCTCCTTTAATAAGTAAAAAGTTCCGCACCAAAGAAGAAGTAACCTCTTTTGTAATGTTAAATGAACCGCAAGAAGAGATTATAGAAGAAATACAAATTGAAAAACCAGACACGGTTGATAAAAGCAAAAATGAAAGAGGGGATTTTATTACAGAAATTTCTTTTAAAGTAGCGCCGAACCCAACATTGGGTGAAGTGAAACTAATGATGACTGGAATTAATGGAAATGTCTCATTAAAACTTTTTTCTCAAACTGGCTGCCTGTTGTTTTCGCAAAGCGTGAGAATAGAATCTAACAGCTATGAGCAACAACTAGATTTAAGTTCGCTGGCTGCAGGCACTTACTTGCTAATTGCTGAGGGCGCAGGTATGCGGAAAGTGTTTAAAATTGTAAAGATTTAGATGTATTCTCTTCTTCACTGTGCTCAATATTTTTCCGAACGCTTTGTTAGGAGGTTATTGTTTTTAAATGCTGATGGCTTCGCTGCGCTCAATATTATAGCACGGAGCGCTCGGAGGTTGTGGCACGGAGAACACGGAGGTTTTTGCCGATAAATGCTGATGGCTTCGTTATGGCAACAAAAAAAACGAGGAAGCTTAAACCGAAATGCCCGGCTGAGGGATGTGAAGGGCTTGGTATTTTATTGCGGCGAAGCTAAGCAATAAAATACGGAACCCCGCAACAGCCCTGCCCCGCAGAGCGGAGCATGGTGTGCAGATGCGGGGACAGCCCCAAAAATAAAATGAGTTTTAAACTAGTTTTACGTTGATTGCGTTGAGGCCTTTTTTGCCATCAATGGTATCGAAACTTACGCGGTCGTTGTCTTTTACTTGATCAATTAGTCCACTGATGTGGATAAAAATTTCTTGTGTTGAATTGTCTTCTACTACAAACCCAAAGCCTTTTGTTGAGTTAAAAAATTTAATGGTACCTGTTTTCATGTATATACTGAATAATTCCCAAAAGTAGAAGAATAAATTTAACAACCAACTATAACAAATGTGCGCCACCCTTTTTTGTGCCTGCATACATTTCATACCGAACCAATCTGCATTCAAGCGGACCGTTGTATAGTTTTATTTTTCGGGAAGTGTGCAAGCCAATATGGTTTAGCGCTTCTGAATTGGAAGTAAATAACCAGGCCTCACATCCTGAAAAATTGTGTTTTAAAGTTGCTCCAATTGTTTTGTACAATTCTTCAATCTCTGCAGGTTGCAAGCGCTCACCATAAGGAGGATTAATAAATAGCCAAGATTTGCGTGTTGTAGAAGCTACTTTTTGAAAAATAGTTGGGCTAAACTGAATATCGGTTTCTACACCAGCTTCTTTTGCATTGTTTTCTGCTATTTGCAGGGCTACTCTGCTCCTATCGGAAGCAAATATCTGTAAAGGATTTTGTTCAATTTTACTGGTAAGGTTTTCTAAAATTTGGTCAAATAAGGTTTTATCATAATCGGCCCAGTGCTCGAATGCAAAACCAGGTCGGAAAATTCCCGGAGGAATATTATTGGCCATTAAACAAGCTTCTATAGAGAAAGTTCCTGAGCCACACATTGGGTCATACAAAGGAAAATGATGCGACCAACCACTCAATTTTAAAATACCGGCAGCCATAACTTCGCTTAAAGGCGCTTTGACTTGTTCGGCACGATAACCGCGTTTGTGTAAGGACTCTCCGCTGCTGTCTAAGTAAAGCGTAACTTGATTGTCTTTTATATAAACACTAATATATATGTTGGTGTCTTTAGAATCAACAAAAGGACGTTTACCAATTTCTTTTCTGAAACGGTCTACAATTGCATCTTTGGTGAGCTGAGATACAAACATGCTATTGTTAAACTTCTCAGAAAACAGCAAACTATCAATAGTAATGGTTTTATCGACAGAAAAAAGTTCATGCCAAGGCACTTCGAAACATTGTTTATAATAATCGTCGTTGGTGTTAAATGTAAATGAATGTATAGGTTTTAAAATCTTAAGTGCTGTGCGTAATGCCAAATTAGATTTGTAGATGAAGCCTAAATCTCCTTTACAAACTACTGTTCTGGTATAAGATTCAACTTCTGCTCCGCCAATATTACGCACTTCATCTGCTAGTATTTCCTCTAATCCTGCATAGGTGCGCAATAAAATTGGGAACTGTATTTCTGTGTTTTTCATGCTGCAAATTTATCTCTTTCAACGACAAAGACTTATACTTTTTAAAATGATTTTTGTGCACCTTTTTTAATGAAAAGTTAAACAAAATATATAGGATGTTGTTTGGTAGCCATTGTTAACATTTTTTAAACCTCACACATTTATCAAAAATCACATTTTTATGAAAAAACAATTTAAACTTTTAGTTTTAGGTTTATTGGTTTCGGGAAGCCAATACTTAATGGCCCAAACTGCGCGCGTGCAAGTAATACACAATTGCGCTGATGCCGCAGCGGCAACTGTAGACATTTGGGTAGCAGGATCACCTCTTCCATTGATTGACAATTTCCAATTTCGTGCTGCTGCTGATTGACAATTTCCAATTTCGTGCTGCTGCTGGATTTATAGATGTAGCAGCCGGAGTCCCATTAACTTTACAAGTTAAAGGTCCAAATAGCGTTGCAGGAGATGCTCCAATTTGGGAAACCCCATCGCCAATTACATTAACAGCGAATGAGAAATATGTTGTAATTGCTAATGGTATTGTGAGTGCTACTGGATATTCTAATCCACAACCATTTGGATTAAACATTTTTGCATTAGGCGAAGAGTCTACTGCAAATACATCAGAAGTACGTGTTAATGTATTTCATGGAGTAACAGATGCTCCAACTGTAGATGTAGAAAAAGTACCATTTCCTACAGCACAAGTTGTAAACGATTTGTCATATGGTAACTTTACAGGTTATGTTTCAGTACCAGAAGCAGATTTGAATTTACAAGTTCGTACAGGAGACAATAACACAGCAGTTGCTGAATATTCAGCACCACTTGCAACATTAAACGCAGGTGGATTTGGTATTGTGGTTTTTGCATCGGGCTTTTTAAATCCTGCAGCTAATTCTGATGGAGCAGCTTTTGGTTTATTTGCAGCTTTACCAACAGGAACAGTGCTTCCTTTACCAAGTGCAGCATTTACACCAGCGAAAGTTCAGATTATTCACAACAGTGCTGATGCAGCTGCTGCAGTTGTAGACATATATTTGAATGACGAAATTGCTTTTAACAATGTTGCTTTTAGAACAGCAACTGGATTTGTTGACTTTCCTGTAGCAGGTTTAGGTCAAACATCTAAAATTTCAATTACAGGCCCAGATGCTCCTAATTCATCTAACCCTGTTGCTGAATTTGAAGTAAATTTAGTTACTGATAGATATGTGGTTATAGCAAATGGAATTGCAAGCCCTACAGGTTACAGCCCAAATCCTCCAATTGCATTGCATGTTCAAAGAGGTGCTTTAGAAAGTGCTGCTAGCAACCAAACTTCTATTTTAGTTTACCATGGTTGTACAGACGCTCCTGAAGTAGATGTAAAAGTAAATGGAACCACTACAACTTTAGTAGATAATATTGCTTATGGACAATTTCAGGGATATGTTTCAGTACCATCAGCAGATGTAAACATTGATGTGACATTAGCAGCGGGTAGTCCAATTGTGGAGACTTATACTGCACCATTGTCTGCTTTCCCAGGAGCTGTCTTAACTGTATTAGCTTCTGGATTCTTAAATCCATCTGCGAATTCTAATGGAGCAGGTTTTGGCTTATGGGCTGCTGGCCCAGCCGGTGGAGCTTTAATACCACTTCCAAAAATAACAGGAATCGAAGAAAACACATCAGTAGAAGGATTAAATGTATATCCAAACCCAGCATCATCTGAAGTTTTTGTTGAGTTTAATTTAGCTAAAAACGAAAAAACTACTATCCGTTTGAGTGATTTAAGCGGTAAAGTTTTATCGAAAAGCGAATTAGGAGGAGTAGTTGGTAATCAAAGAATTGCTTTAAATACTTCAGACTTGAGCGCTGGATTATACTTAGTTGAAGTAATTACAAATAATGGTCGCACTACAAAAAAATTAAGTATCCAATAATACTTTACAGTTCTATTAAAAATCCGATTGGCCAAAAGCTAATCGGATTTTTTTGTTTTATAATGATTACTTTTGCCGCCCAATGAAAATGAAGAATAACAGCAAGTGGTTTGAAACATGGTTTAACTCTCGTTATTACCATATTCTATATAATAACCGAGATGAGCAGGACGCTGAATTTTTTTTGGATCACCTAATTGCATATTTACAACCACAAAAAGAAGATAGAATTTTAGATTTAGCCTGTGGTAGAGGCCGGCATTCAATTTATTTAAATAAAAAAGGTTTTGATGTTGTTGGTGTAGATTTATCGCCAGAAAGTATTGCCTATGCAAGTACTTTTGAAAATGAAAAATTACTTTTTGAAGTGCACGATATGCGCAATTTGTTATGCACCAATAACTTTCAATATGTGCTTAATTTGTTTACCAGTTTTGGATATTTCGAGCGAAAATGGGAAAATGAAAAAGTTATCTTAAATATTTCAAAAACGTTGGTTCCAGGAGGAAAATTGATTCTTGATTTTTTGAATGTGGCACCTATTAAACGTGGAGATTATAAAGAAGATGTTAAAATTATTGAAGGTATTTCCTTTAGAATAAACAAAGTTATTAAAGATCAATTTATTATAAAAAGCATTGATTTTACTGATGCACAGACTGATTTTCATTTTGAAGAAAAGTTAAGCTTATTGAAACCAGAAGATTTTGAGCAATTCTTTAAAAAAGCAGGCTTGGAGATTGAGGCTATTTTTGGAGATTACAGCCTTTCTCCTTTCAACGTTGATCATTCTCCAAGATTAATTTATTGTGTAGTAAAAAGATGAATGATATATTAAAAATAGCATTGTTGTTTGTTACAGTAATTGCTGCAGGAGGATTAGTTTTAGTTTTTAAAACCATTCC
>Ga0247837_1007084_pt1 | contig 15214 bp, 20 predicted proteins | sample LaCtaG_2_FD_187115 | JGI IMG/M metagenome (GOLD analysis project Ga0247837, IMG submission 187115) | Freshwater microbial communities from meromictic Lake La Cruz, Castile-La Mancha, Spain - LaCruzMarch2015_14.5m | ecosystem: Environmental > Aquatic > Freshwater > Lake | place: Spain: Castile-La...
GCCCTGGAAAACTCCATCCCCTCCGCCTGATGGTGGGCCTTGCCGATATGGGCATGCAGTTTGCGCACCCGCGGCCCAAGGGTTTGACTCTGCTGCGAGGTGGTGGACAGGGAAGGAGAGGAGAGCATCGGACCCGCCCAGGACGGGCGACGTAAACTGAGTCAATGATATGCCACTACCGTTGTTACACTGTTCCGTGATTACCAAAACGTTGCAACGCTCCCCATGGCCATACCCTTTGAGCCCCAGCCGGGTCCGCCGCTGACGGATCTCCTCCAGCTGCAGTTGCTAGTGGCTCCGTTCCCAGCGCTCAGCGGGGATGGCCAGCTGCGCGAACTGATGCTCGAGCGACGCCGTCACCAGGGGATCGGTGAGGCGGGCCTCTGGTACTGCCCGCCGAATCTCAGCTCAATGCTGGGTGTGGTTGGCCGGCGGAGCGGGATCGAGCAACCAGGCCCAGCGGAGGCGATTGCCATACTCGATCCCAGCGTCGCTGTCTGGCTGCAGCTGCGGTTTGGTGGCGCTTTACGGCCCATGCAGCTCAGCAGTGCTTGGCTACGCACTGAAGCGATTGATCTCCCCTCCCCCGCGCCCCTCGCTGACCTGGCCTGGATCATCTAGTTGCAGCAGCAGCTAGGCCTCCGGTAACGATGCGTCTGGCTGCTGTTTGATCAAAGCCGCTGGCTTTCAGGGCTTGAAGAAATAGCTCGCTGAAATTTGCCAGCACCTCGTGCGGGTCCATGCCGATCGCCTTCATGTCCTTAGCCATGGTCTGCAGGATGGCCAGAGTGATCGGTAGGGCTTTGCGGCTGACCATGCCGGCGGATGCCTGCGCTGCGCCGAAGTGGGCATGCAACCAGCGCTCCGCGTAGCCCAGATGCTCTCCTTCATCGCTGATCACAGCGGCGGTGATGGGCTGGGCGTAGGCGTCGGCCACCGGCAGGTAGGCGTGGTAAGCCGAAAGGGCAAAACACTCCACAATCAGGCCCTGAATCACTAGGCAGCCCGATAGGTCGCCCTGCTTGTTGCACCTCAGGAACAGCTCGTGCAGCGGGGCGAAGAGGAGACGGGCTAGGCCTAGATCGGGCTTGATTCCAAGGTTGCGACCGCAGCCCATGAAGTCGCTGGCGTGGCGCCCTTCCATGGCGGCAAGTCGCTCCAGTTCCTGCTGATCATTTGGAATGGCGCGGGCAAGCAGTCGGAAGTGGCGACCAGCGAGATTTTCACCCACCACCACCATGCCGTTGATGCGGCTGTAGGCATCGCGGTAGGCGGGGTTGGAGATGTCGGGCAGGGCTGAAAAGGGCATGGACGTCATGAGGAGGAGGAGTGAAGAGGAGCGGCCAGGCGAATTCGACGGGCCAGGCCAAGCCGGCCCAGCATCTGGATGTGCCACCAGGTGAGATCGAGCTCCCACCAGCGAAAGCCCATGCGGGCACTACTGGGGTAGGCGTGATGGTTGTTATGCCAGCCCTCCCCGAAGGTGAGCAGGGCCACCCACCAGTTATTGCGGGAACTATCACCGCTCCTGTGGCTCACGTAGCCCCACCGGTGGGTGGCTGAATTGACCAGCCAAGTTGCGTGATAAACAAACACCAGGCGGAGGGGAATGCCCCAGAGCACAAGGGCCCAACCACCGGCTCCGGTCGCCTTACCCAGCCCATAGAGAGCGGCCGCCAGGGGTAACTGCAGCAGCAGAAAGTTGCGGTTTAACCAGCGGTAGTAGGGAATCTGTTGCAGGTCCGGGGTGAGTTGGCCCACGTACTGCTTGGCTGGCACGGTGTGCAGCATCCAGGCGAAGTGGCTCCACCAGAAGCCGAGATGACTGTTGTGGTGGTCAGCTGGATCGTCGGAGTGCAGGTGGTGATGGCGATGCAAGCCCACCCAGTCGATCGGACCGTGCTGGCAGCTGAGGGCACCGCAGGTAGCGATAACTAGCTCCAACCATCTGGGCACCTGAAAAGCTCTGTGGGCCAACAGACGGTGGTAACCCAGGGTCACCCCCACACAGGCGGTAAGCCAGTACAGCACCAATAGGACTAGCAGTGCTGTTGGGCTCCAGAAGCGTGGCAACAGAGCGACCAACGCCAGGGCATGGATCGCCACCATGAACAACACCGTTCCGGTGCTGAAGGGCAAGCGTCCAGGCACCACCTTCACCCCCTGCCCAAGGGCGGGCAGGGAAGTCGCCGCCCTCACGCGATTGCCCCAGAGGATGGCACCATCGGCTGGCTGAGCTGGCGCAACAGCAAGCCTGCAAAGCGGGCCTTCAGGCCGAGAGACTTCAGCAACCGTGCAGGGCTAGCGGGCTCCTCCGCGCTGGATTTGATAGCCCGGAACACCTCCACCAGCTGATCGCGCAGCTCGAAATAGGCGCGGCCCTCCAGATCGAACACCACCGGAAAAGCACGGCGGGCTGTGCGGTTGGTGTTGCGCATCACCTCTTCATCGAAGCCACTGGGATCCATGCCCAGCAGCTTGTAGAAGTTGCCTCGCTCACACACCGTCAGGCTGTGGGTTAGAAACACACTCCACAGAAAGATGCGACTTAGCAGCCGGCCGCGCAGTCCCTGCCGCAACCCCGGCCAGCAGCGCAGAAGCATATTGAAGATGTCGCCGTGGCGGTTCTCGTCCTGACACCAGGGCTCAAAGAAATCAAACAGCGGCGCGAAGTCGTTCTCGGGGTGGGCCTTGAGGTGCCGGTCGATCAAGATGTAACGCCAGTAGCCGATCTTTTCGGAGAGATACACCGAATAGAGCACCCAGCTCAGTGGAAACCAGGTGACTGGTCGCTTGACGCTCAACGCCGGCAGATCGATCTCAATGCCCTCGGCCACCAAGGCCCGGTTGAGAAAGCCGGCATGGCGAGCCTCATCACGGGCCATCAAATTGAAGAGGCGGCTCAACTCTGGGCGGCCTGCCTTTTGAAGCTGGCGTGAGAGCTCTTTGAACAGCAGAAAGCCGGAGAATTCCGATACGCAGCTGCGCACTAAATAGCTCTCGTAGGCTACTTTCTCGTCTGGATTCAGGGCCCGCAGCCGATCGAGGGGGGCCTTGCGATCAAAGTGATCGCGGTTGTAATCGGCCTCCATCTCGTTGAGCATTGCCTCGAAGGCAGCGCGCTGGCCCACGAGATCGGTCTTGGCGGCCTTCTCGATTTCGGTGGTGTAAAAGCGCGGGGTGAGCAGGTTTTCGCGCAGGTGGGGAGCAGAGGTGGTCATCAGAGGGAGGGGGTGAGGGAGGCAGCGCGGGCGTAGGCCAGGGCATCGGGCCCGTGGCGATGGCCGTGAAACCACTGCTGGAGTTCCATCAGCCAGGGCAGCCGCGCGGCTCGCAGGGTTTCGGCAACCTCCCAGCCGGCAGCAGCGGCAGCGACGGCCTCGCAGTGGGCGGCCCGGTGGCCAGGGCAAAGGCAGCCGCACTGAGCGAGCCAGCGCTCCTCCAGCCGCAAATGCAGGCGCAGTCCCCTCACCAGCAGGAGGCAGTCGCGGCGATCAGCGAGCAGCTGCAGAGCACTGCGCTCCTCGTCGGCTAGGCAGTGGCGATCGACCAGATCGTCAAGCAATGCTTCGAGACGGTCGTGCTGGCGCTCCAACAGTCCCTCCCGCTGGGGCCACTGCAGCGGCCACACAGCCGGTGCGGCGGAGGGGGGCAAGGGATGGGGAGGCGCGAGGGACTCAGGCGACATGGACGCAGTAACAAGGGGACAACAGCTTAACGTCATAACGGCATCATGTTACGCAATTTACGCAGTAGCTGGATTTAGCGGTGATTCACTAGCGCAAAGATGAGTCAAAATTTGACTAGGCATGTTTTTGGCCACCTCCCTTCCCGAGGACCAGATGGAAGCCCTGGCCGAATACTTCAAGGTGTTCTCCGAGCCAAGCCGGCTGGCGGTGCTCGAGGCCACGGGGCTCAGCCAGGCCCTTGTGTCGAAGTACCTCAAACTGCTCACCATCGCCGGAGTGGTGCAGCGCCGGCCCGAGGGCTCCCTGGTGTTTTACGAGGTGATCGACAAAGCAGTGCTCAAGCTTCTGGGCCAAGCCGAGATGCTGCTGCTGGCCACCCGACGCCACCAGCTCTCATAAGAACTGGAGCAGCAAAGGGGGTCACGTCACCATCGCCGCCTGCCCACGGCTTGGCGCCGATCGCGCGCATCTCATCCACCAGGGCCCGCAGGATGGTGAGGGTGGTGGGCAGGGGTAGCGATCAAGCGGCAGTTCGCAGGCTTAACGGCTATCAGGATATCACGGAAATGTGTTTCTAGAGTAGCTGCTATGTGTTTGATGCTCTAGAGTGATTGAATCTGATTGCAGCAGAGCATGGCCATGGAGTACCTGGCTGACTATTTCAAGGTGTTTTCGGAGCCGAATCGGCTTGCCGTGCTCCACGCCCTGCGGGCAGGCCCCCTCAACGTGACTGCCGTTGTGGACAGCACCGGCCTGAGCCAGGCGCTGGTGTCGAAACATCTCAAGCTGCTCACCATTGCGGGCGTGGTGCAGCGCCGACCAGAGGGAGCCCTCGTTTATTACGAGGTGGCTGACAAGGGGGTCTTCAAGCTGATTGCCCAGGCTGAAAAGCTATTGCTTGCTTTTCGCCGCCAGCAATTGGATGCCCTTGCTGCCTTTCTCTGATGGCAGAAGCGCAGACCAGTCGCCAATATCTCCGTGCGGCCTTGGAGGCCGGCGAGCGCAATTTTCAGGGTCTGAGGCTCGGTGGTATTGACGGTCTCGACCTCGACCTCTCTGATTGCAACTTGGAGGGCAGTTGTTTTAAGGAAGCACGTTTCGGCCATGCCCGCCTGCGGGGGGCGCAGGTGCAACGCTGCTGCTTTCAGCAAGCGTTGCTGTGGGGAGCAGACCTCTCATCAATGCAAGCCCAGGGATCCTTCTGGCACGAAGCAGACCTTTCTGGCTGCCGTCTTCAGGAATCGAACTTTGATCGGGCCGTTATGCACCGCTGCTGCCTAAGGGGCGTTGTGGCTGCTGGCAGCAGCTGGAGACAAGCGCGGTTGGTTGAAGCCGATTTCCGCTCTGGACTCGACCAACTCACGGATCTGGGCCATGCCGATTTCGCGGAGGCTGACCTCAGTTTTGCCCTGTTAGAGGGCGCCAATCTGCAGAGCGCTAACTTGCAGGGCAGCTGCATCTATGGAGCCAATCTCCGTAGCTGCAATCTGCGCCAGGCGGATCTAAGTGGTTGCGACCTGCGCGATACCCAGCTGCAGGGAGCCGACCTGGAGGGTGCCTGCTTGGCTGGGACCCTTCTGGCGGAATCCCAAAGATCCTGATTCAAGCCCTGCCCATGCCGCGTTGGTAGGCCGGCCGGGCCTGGGTGGCGGCAATCGTGGCCTGCACGTTGGGGTAGGGGATTAGGTCGATCTGGGGGAAGAAGATCGGCAGATAGGCCAGGTAGGCATTTACGGCGCAGTCGGCAACGCTCCAGGCTGGATCGCCCCAGGGCCCTGCCAGCAGCGAGCGGCCGCCTGCCAGCAGCCCATCAAGCACCCCCATCAACTGCGGGAATTCCCGCTCCCGGTTGTTAGGCACAAACAGCGCCACGGCCAGGGTGGCATTGGCAAACAGGATCCACTGGTTTGCCAGGGCCCGCTGGGCTGCCACCTCAGCTGCCGTGCCAGCGAATTCGTTGGCGTGGTGATCGGCCAGGTGCAGCAGGATGGCGCCGCTTTCAAACAGCTGCAGCGGTTTGCCGCCTGGTGCGCGCAGGGTCTCATCCACCAGCGCTGGCACCTTGGCGAAGGGGTTGATGGCACCAAAGGTGTCTCCCTTGTGTTCGCCTGCCTCCATGTCGAGTTGAATCCATTCGTAGGCAATCCCCTTCTCCTCTAGATACCAGCGGGGCATGGAGGCGCGGCTGCGGGCGCCGCCGTAGAGCTTCAGGGTCATGGATTGGTGCTGAGTTGTTTAGGAGTTGCGGCAGAGCCGTTGGATGTCGGGGATGCGATAAAGGCTGTTGATGTCGCTGGGCTGAGCCTCGGCCAGCTTTGTGTTCTTGGTGAGACCGTTGCCTGCCCCAAGCCTGTTGGCGAGGCTGGTCTTTTCTGCACCTCGGGCTGAGCGCCATTGGGCGCAGAGCTCCAGGTTGCCAAGTGCCGATGGAGCAACCAGCAAAAATGACATCAGAAGGTGGATGGCTTTGACCCTTCAGCGGCGATAATTGTTGCAGTAATAGACCCGTCAGCCATGACCATCGCCTTGTTGATTGCCCTTGCCGGTTCCTTGGCCCTGATGGCTCTCATCGTCAAGCGTCTGGAGCAGGCCTGAGCTAGCGGTTGTCTGAGGCAGGGAGGCACGACTCACCTGCACAGGATTGGTTTTTACCCGCTTAGCTGTGTACATGGAGTTATCCGCTGCTGCCAGCAGCTCCTCGCTTGTGTTGCCGTGCTCCGGAAAGCGGGCGACCCCGACGCTGGCCGAAATCACAATGGCCGGGTCCAGCTCCAGGAAGGGGGCTCGGCTCGCCTCCACCAGTTTCGAGCCCATCTTCAGCACCTAGTCGCCCACATTGTGGCCGAACTGGTCACTTACAGACTTGAAGCCATATCTGCTTGTAGAAGGCGTTGTTGGCCATCAGGATCCGGCCTTGGGGGTTGGTCACGAGAATCCCCTGACTGCTCTCCTCAAACACCGTGCTGGACAAGGACAGTTCCTTAGCGGCGGCTTCGCTCACCGCCAGGGCTGTGCGGGTGGTCAGATGATTGCTAACGAGGATCCGACTGATCAGGGCGGCCACCATGCTGATGGTGCTACCGATCAGCATGGTGATCCAGAAGGCGTTGCCAATTCCGTTCGGGCCCACCTGCCGGGAGGCCAGCTGCACTCCCACCAGCCAGGTTCGGCCGGCAATCTCCAACTTTTCGTAGGAGGGATGGCTCAGGCCGTCGCTCCATATCAGGTTGAGGTTGTCGTATAAGACATTGCGGGCGAGTGGTTCTGTGCCATCGAACACGAGTACACCGGTGCCAGCTAGATCGGGGTTGATGATGCCGCTGAGGGCGCTGTTCACCACATCTTTCATCCTCAGTGCGGAGAAGGCCCAGCCCCGCAGGGTGAGGTTGGTTGCACCGGGGATCTGAGCCTGATCGGTGTAGATCGGCAGAAAAATCAACACGCCTCTCTGCAGGTCCTCCTGGGTTTCCTACACGAGTTGAACTTTTTCACTCAGGCTGGCTTTGCCCGTTTTCCATGCTCGGTCCATGGCCTGGCGGCGCTCCGGTTCGGAATACATGTCGAAGCCAAAGGCCCTGTGGTTGCGCCAGTCGAAGGGCTCTAGGAATTCGGTCGAGCTGTAGGCCGGTCGGGCCCCCGGTGGTCGCACACGGAACTCCGGAAATCCTTCCTGGCGGATGCGCTGTTCAAAGGCAGGTAGAGCGCTGGCTTACTTCTGTCGAGGCATTGAACAAACCCACCACGGCTCCCAGCATGGTGATGTTGATCTCGAGTTTGGTGCGCAGGGCCTCGGCCACGTTATTGAGCAGGGTGCTCTCGATCTGCAGATGTTCCTTTTCGCCGAAGCGGCGGGTCTGATCGAGCACCGCCATGGTGCTCAGCAGGCCAGTGGCCAGCACCAAAAAAGGCAGCAGGTCGATCGCCCGCCGCCTACTCCAGAAACTGCTGAACTGCTGGATCAGGATCCGGGGATCTACCCTCACGGCGGTATTCCAGACAACAATCAATCGCTAGCCATGGGGCCTTCGGCGCGCTCGGCTGCCGTAGGAGGAACTGAATGAGAAAAGTCTGCCGCTAAGGTTGGATTAGAAAAGCTTTTAGTCCATGCTGACCGAAGACAAGCCTGGATTTCATGTTTGGCATGTCTGGTGTGATCATCAAGGGGTGAGTCATCAAAAGAAGGAGTGGCTTGATGATTTTAAGCTGATCACATTTATCCAGGGAATGGCAAGTGTTTGGCAGTCTGGTCCCCGCGATGATGCAACCGGTGTGGTGTTTTTATCTCTGGTGCCTGGTCAAGAGTACGAATGGCATGAAAATCCGGTGCTTCAGTGGATCGTGCCAATTGTGGGGCGCTGGTTTGTGACCACGATGGATGGCGTGCGGGTAGAGATGGGGCCCGGCGAGATATCCTTTGGTGCTGATCAGAACTGCCAACTTATTGAAGGTCGTAGAGGTCATCTTTCTGGTGCTGTGGGCTCGGAACCTGCGGTTATCATGTTGATCCAGGTGGCCTCGAATCCGTTCGTCGTTGTTTGAGAGGGGTTGATCAAGTCACCTCCGCGATTCTGGGTAGGTCCAGCTGGCCGCTGGTTGTTGATGTCTTAAACCAGGCCGAATCCAGAGGTGATTGCAGCTGCTGAAAGACGCTAATTCAGACTGGTTTTGCGCCCCAGGGGGTGACGCCAATGGATTCAGCTGCCAATCTATGAAGGTCGAGCCACAGCTATGTCACGTAACCCCGCTACCGACTTCCTCCAGTTCATCGTTGGTGGCGCCCTCTTCTGTTCAGGCGGTTTCCTTCTGGCTAACCAGGTGATGGCAAGCTCCGCGTTTGACTACCGCGGTGGCGGCTTGGGTCGCTACGGCGGAGCCGGAATGATGTTTCCCATCGGTACTCCTGGCATGGGGCTGCTGATGATTCCTCTAGGCATTGGTGTTTGTCTGTTGTTCACCGGGGCCTATCAACGCTGGGCCAATCTGATGGTTTGGGGGTCAGTAGCTGCGCTTGGTGTCGGGGTGTTGAATAGTATTCGCTTGACTTTCATGCCCACTACACTCTGGGCTCTAGGGGTCTATGTGGTGATGCTTGCGGCAGGAGGAGGGCTGATGTTCAGAAGCCTCGGTGGCTATGAGGAGAAAGGCAGCGGCAATCCCTGACCCAGAGTTACCCAAACCCGGCAACACCTGGTAAACGATCAAACCCATTGATCCACGCGGTGAAGATATCGCCGAAGATGCACGGTTGATGATGATGTAGTCAGAGGAGGTGGCAGCCCTGCTGGCCCATCTCGATGGCGCCGCCGCCCGCTTTGATGCGACCCACGTCTGCAGAACGACGCCGGGACCACCGGAGCTGCTGGCTGCCTACGCCCCAGCTCACTTCGGCAGCCATTGGCGCGGTGTTGTTGTGATTGCGGACTGGTGCGCGGCGGCACACCACTTCGTCACCCCTCGCTCGATGGAGAGTTGGCAACACCATGCCCATGCACCTGGAGCAGGGATGGGATCCGATTGAGTTGTTTAGGAGTTGCGGCAGAGCCGTTGGATGTCGGCGATGCGATAAAGGCTGTTGATGTCGCCGGGCTGGGCCTCGGCCAGTTTTGTGTTCTTGGTGAGACCGTTGCTTGCTCCAAGCTGGTTGGCGAGGCTCGCCTTCTCTGCACCGCGGGCTGAGCGCCATTGGGTGCAGAGCTCCAGGTTGCCAGGCGCCAATGGAGCAACCAGTAAAAATGACATCAGAAGGTGGATGGCTTTAACCCTTCAGCGGCGATAATTAGTGCAGTTGTAGACGCGTCAGCCATGACCATCGCCTTGTTGATTGCTCTGGCCGGTTCTTTGGCCCTGATGGCCGTCATCGTCAAGCGCCTGGAGCAGGCCTGAGCTAGTGGTTGTCTGAGGTTGGGAGCCTCGGCTCACCTGCACAGGATTGGTTTTGGCCCGCTTGGCGGCGTACATGGCGTTATCTGCCGCTGCAAGCAGTTGTTCGCTTGTGTTGCCGTGCTCCGGAAAGCGTGCGATACCGACGCTTGCAGAAATCTCAATGCTCTTGTCGAGCTCGAGGAAGGCAGCCCGGCTGGCTTCCACCAGTTTCCAGGCCATGGCCTCAAGTTGCTCGGTGCCACCTGCTTGAGGCACCAACACCACGAATTCATCACCCCCTTGGCGGCAGAGCAAGTCGCCTTGGCGGATCACGTTGCGGAAGCGATCGGCAACCAGCTGCAGCACCCGATCGCCGATGCTGTGACCAAAACGGTCATTAACGGGCTTGAAGCCGTCGAGGTCGAGGTAAAGCAAGCCGACGGCATGGCCGTGACGTTTTGCCAGAGCTAGATGGGACTCCAGCTGCTCCATCAGCATGGAACGATTGGCCAGGCCTGTAAGGATGTCGTGGTTTGCCGCGTAACGCACCGCCTCTTCCGATTGACGGCGTTTGGTTACGTCCTGGAGCATGCCCACGTAGTAGCGGGGCTGGAGGTCGTCATCCCGCACGGTTGAAATGTTGAGGTGGTGACAGCGGATCTCGCCGCTACGCACCCGATTCCAGATGTCGCCTTCCCAGAAGCCCTTGTTGTTTAGTTCATTCCACATTTGCGCGTAGTACGCATTGTCGTGACGCCCAGATTTGAGCAGGCTGGTGCTTTGCCATTTGATTTCTGAGATGCGGTAGCCGGTCAGCTGGGTGAAGGCGTTGTTGGCCATCAAGATCCGGCCTTCCGGGTTGCTCACGATGATCCCCTGACCGCTTTCGTCGAACACGGTGCTGGCTAGGGCCCGCTCCTGGGCTGCGGCTTCGCTGATCAAGAGGGCTTGCTTGGTAGCTAGGTGATTTGCCACCAGCATGCGGGTGATCAGTGCTGACACCGTGCTGGCGCTTATCCCCATCAACAAATTAATCCAGTAGGCGCTGCTGATTCCGTTTGGCCCCACCAGCCTGGGGGCCAGTTGCACCCCTACAAGCCAGGTGCGGCCACCAATATTCAGCTTTTCGTAGGTGGGATGAAGCAGCTCATTTCGGTTCAGCAGTTTGAGATTGTCAAAAAGCAGATCTTTAGCGTTGGGGTTGGTACCATCGAACACGAGCACTCCAGTGCCCACCAGATCGATATTGTCGATGGCATCTATGACGCTGTTGACTATATCGTTCATCCGCAGTGGTGAATAAGCCCAACCTTCCAAAGTGCGTTGACTAGCACCAGGCTGCTGGCCCTGATCGGTGTAGATCGGCACATAAATAAGAACTCCCCGCTGCTGATCCTCCTCGGTTTCCTGCAGGAGGCGCACCTTGCCGCTCAGGCTGGCATTGCCGGTTTGGGCAGCCCGTTGCATCGCCTGGCGGCGCACTGGCTCGGCATACATGTCGTAGCCAAAGGCCCGCTGATTGCGCCAGTCGAAGGGCTCAAGGAATTCGACGGCGCTGTAATTGGGTCGCGGGCCGGGAGGGCGCACAATGAAGTTTGGGAATCCTTCCTGGCGTATGCGCTGTTCAAAGTCTGGCAGCTGGGCGCCTGGAATCCAGCGGCTGAATCCCACTCCCTGAACTCCAACTAGCTGTCTGGTGAGGTCGAGTCTTTCGTAAAAGGTTCTGAATTCACCACGCTTTACCTCAGTAGATGCATTAAAAAAGCCCACCACTGCGGTAAGCATTGTGATGTCAATTTCCAGCTTGCTGCGCAAGGTATCTATAAGATTGTCGAGTAATGTGCTCTCGATGCGCTGATGTTCTTGGATGCCAAATCGGCGGGTCTGCTCGCTGATGCCGGCAGTTGTGATTAGCCCTAGCGCTAGCACCAGCCAGGGCATCATTAATATGGCCTTTCTGGAGCCTAGGCGCCTGCGGAGCCGCTGTATCAGGATCCGGGGCCTTACCCGCATTGCTGCAATTTTCGCGTATTTACACCCTAGGCCCACCTTCTTCGGCGCGCTCAGCCTCCTGGCGCAAGCGCTCCAGGCGCTGCAGCAGCGACTCATTACTCATGCGGTTGTTTAGGCGCTCTGCCAGTAAGGGGAAGGCCAGCGGGCCGGGACGGGCGGTGCGCTCCAGCTGCAAACTGCATCGCTGCAGCCGCTGCAGGGCCAGGGTGATCCGGGGCAGATCCAGCTGATCGGTGAGCACTTCCGATCTGGCCTGGGCCAATAGGCGGTTGGCAGGTTCATGGCGGCTGAACACATCAAAAAGCAGGGCGGCACTGATCTGCAGTTGACCTCCGGATTTGGACTGGCCGGGGTAGCCGTTCAGCACCAAGCCGCTGATCTGGGCAATGGCGCGGAAACGTCTCCGGCATAGCTCTGAGAGGTTGATTGCCTGCTCCAAGTCGTCCTTGAGATTGGTGGCGTCGAGCAGTTCTTCGGCGTGGAGCTCAAATAACTCTTCAAATGGATAGTTTTTTGGCGCTAGCAGTTCAAAGCCGTAGTCGTTTACCGAGACCGTGATTGTGCTGGCTTGGTGGCGCGCCAGGCGCCAGGCCCAGAGAAAACCCAGGCCCTCGTGCACAAAGCGCCCTTCAAATGGATAGGCATAGAGGTGGCTGCCCTCACGGCTATTACATACCTCCACCAGCAATTCGTGTTGCCTTGGCAGCCTGGAGAGCTGTACCTGGCGCTGAAGCAGTGGCTCCAGGGCCATAAGTTCGGGGCTATCGAGCTTGGCTTCCCCCGCCAGGGCGCGGGCGCAACGATCCACTTCGGCGCGCAGGTGCTGGCTGAGCAGGTCGGAAAGGGCCATCTGGCCGCCAGACCAGGCGGGCACGGTGCTGCTCTTTTTAGAGCTGGCCTTCACCTGGGCCGTCATCTCCCGCAGCCGCACGAATTCCAGTTGACGGCCGGCAAAGAAGAACACATCGCCGGCCTTGAGCCGGCCGATGAAGGCCTCTTCCACATGGCCGAGCACGGCGCCGCGCACAAAGCGCACCGTGACGGCCCGGTCGGCGGTGATGGTGCCGATGTGCAGGCGGTGCATTCGGGCGATCGCCTTTTCCTTCACCAGATAGAGATCGCCATCGCGCTCGAGCTTGCGGTAGCGCGGATAGGCACCAAGGCAGTCGCCGCCGTGCTCGAGGAAGCGCAGGCACCACTGCCAGTCGCTATCGCTGAGCTGGCGGTAGCTCCAGGCGGTGCGCACCGTTGCCAGGGCCTGCTCCGGTTCGAAGCCAGGGCCGCAGGCCAGGCTGGTGAGGTGCTGGAGCAGCACGTCGATCGGTGCCATCGGTGGTTGGCGCGCCTCCACCAGCCCCTCGCTCAGGCCCCGCCGCAGGGCGCTCAGCTCCAGCAGCTCTAAGGCGTGGGTGGGCATGAACAACACCTGGGAGGTGCCGCCGGGGAGGTGGGCGCTGCGGCCAGCTCGCTGCAGCAGCCGGGCCACATTTTTGGCAGAGCCGATCTGCACCACGCGCTCCACCGGCTGGAAATCCACGCCCAGATCGAGGGAGCTGGTGCACACCACCCAGCGCAGGTCTCCTGCTTTCACCCCGGCTTCGATCGCTTCGCGCTCGGCCCGGTCGATGGCGCTGTGGTGCAGGGCTAGGGCGCCCTCCATTTCCGGGCATGCGTAGCGGAGGCACTGGTGCCAGCGCTCGGCCTGGTTGCGGGTGTTGGTGAACAGCAGGGTGGAGACGCCGGGCTCCAGGGCCGCCACCAGATCCTCATAGCGCCGCAACCCGAGGTGGCCGGCCCAGGGAAAGCCGTCGATCGACTCGGGCAGCAGGCTGCGGATCTCCGTGGCCCGGGCAATCGGTGCGGTGATCAGGCGGGGTTCGCTGGCGGCACCCAGGGCGCTGCGGGCGGCCTCTTCGAGATTGCCGATCGTGGCGCTGATCGCCCAGGTGCGCAGGCTCGGCTGCTGGCTGCGCAGCCAGCTCAGGCAGAGCTCGGTTTGGCTGCCGCGTTTGCTGCCCATCAACTCGTGCCACTCATCCAGCACCACCGCCTGAAGGCTCGCAAATAGGGCAGGGGCCTTGGGATTGGCCAGCAGCAGGCTGAGCGATTCCGGCGTGGTGATCAGGATTTCGGGCGGGCTGCGCAGTTGCTTGCCGCGCTCGTAGCTGGAGGTGTCGCCATTGCGGATGCCCACCCGCAGCGGCCAGCCCATCGCCTCGATTGGCTGCTGGATCGCCAGGGCCAGATCCCGGCTCAGGGCCCGCAGGGGCGTGAGATAGAGCAGGCGTAGGACGGGGCTGGGCTCGGCCAGCAGCTCCGCGATCGGACCCATCACGGCGGCATAGGTTTTGCCCGAGCCAGTGGGCACTTGGATCAGGCCGCTCTCTCCGGCCAGATAGGCCTGCCAGCACTGGCGCTGAAAGGACAAGGGCGTCCAGCCCTGAAGCTCAAACCAGGCTTCGATCGGGGCCAGCAGCGGGCTGGGGAGATTCGATCGCCTGGCCTGGCTCACCGCGATCACCAGTTCATAAAGGAAACCTAACCACCAGGGGGGGATGGTTATGCCAAGTACCCAGATCCTGGATGCATCGGCCCAGAATTAGCCACCAAGACATAGCGTGACTCCTATGGGAAAATCATTCTTGCCAAATAGTTACTACTGCCGTATCTATTGTTGCTGATTGGATAAGTCAGCGATCTACAGGAAAAGGGTTTGAGAACTAACGCGTTGCACAGTTGCTTCGAGCGGCGTCATCAACATCAGAGCGTCGAGTAGGTCTCAGCTAATTTGGTGAGCGTGATGCCCTCGGCCAGTCCAATGTGACTGATGTGTCCGATACCGAATTGTTGATCCCATTGACCCCAGGTGAGATCTGGCAGTCCTTGACCCGCGGGTATCACGGCCTGTTTGAATTGATCAAAGGTGTAGGCCCTGTCCTGCATGCTGAATACTTCAATGCGATTGGATTGTTTCTGCCAATCATAAATGAACAGAGAAGTGTCAGAAGTCTGATCAAAGATGCCAAGATGTCTGCCTTTCTCTAGGGTGGCAAACTTGCTGCGAGAAGTGTTGACACTTGCTGCTATAAGTTCATCCAGGGGGTCGTTGCCCTGCTCTACAATGAGAGCACTGGTGCCACCAGGGACTTTGTAGGAATCATCACCAGGGCCTCCAATCAGGAGGTCGAAGCCGAGGCTGTTTTGGCTGCTACTTGTCAGCAGGTCTTTTGCTTGCCTTCCGTAGAGAACCTGAAATGGCTGTTCTGGGTTAGCGGTCAGGTTGTCCGGGGTGATTGTTCCTTCGACTTTTTGGAATGGACCGATGCGCTGATCATCGTTTAAATCTTCTTGGAGATTGAGCTCATCTAGGTTCAACTCAGATTCCGATAGAACTTTGCCGTCGCGATAGGATCCTGAGCTGCTGACTTCCCAACGGGCATGATTGCTGTTGGGATTAGCTTTGTTTTCCCAGTAGAGGTAATAGTTGCCATTCTCGGCAACTGTTACTGCCTTTGCGGTCCATCCTCCACCTGGATTTTCTTTAGAGGCACGCAGACCGTTGTTGTAGGTGATATCGACTTTGGAGCCATCGGATTTCTGGATGGCGTAAGCCAACCCACTTTGTGCTGTGAGGAGAGTCAGTCCTTGGA
>Ga0247837_1007085_pt1 | contig 15213 bp, 12 predicted proteins | sample LaCtaG_2_FD_187115 | JGI IMG/M metagenome (GOLD analysis project Ga0247837, IMG submission 187115) | Freshwater microbial communities from meromictic Lake La Cruz, Castile-La Mancha, Spain - LaCruzMarch2015_14.5m | ecosystem: Environmental > Aquatic > Freshwater > Lake | place: Spain: Castile-La...
CCGAACCATTCGCGGTAGCGCGCCGCCGGGACGCGGATCGCCCGGGAGGCCATCTGGGTGTCGGTGAGCCAATCGGGGTCCAGCCCCCCGCGTTCGATCAGCGCATGCATCAGGGCGTCCCCATCGCCGGCCTCGACGCCGGGAACGTCACCAATGCAATAACCGTTGTCCCGCAGAGCATTCAGCAGCGCCAGCATGCTGGCCGGAGAGTCCAGGCCGACGGCGTTACCGATCCGGGAGTACTTGGTGGGATAGGACGAGAACACCAGTGCCACCCGCTTGTCGGGGGCTTTGACGCGGCGCAGGGTGGCGTAGTTGACCGCCAGACCGGCGACCCGTGAGCACCGTTCCGGGTCGGGCACATAGGAGATCAGGCCCTCGGCATCGATTTCCTTGAACGAGAACGGAACGGCGATGATGCGGCCGTCGAACTCCGGCACCGCCACCTGGGTGGCCACATCGCGGGGGCTCAGTCCGTTGTCGCTGGCGGCCCAGGTGGCCCGCGAACTCGTCAGACACAGTCCCTGCAGAATCGGGATATCGAGGGCGGCAAGGTGTTTGACGTTCCAGCTGTCGTCGTCTCCGCCCGCGGTCACCATTGCGGGTACCGCCGCGCCAGCGGCGAGCACCGTGACCACCATCGCGTCGACCCCGCTCAGCAACTCCAGCAGTTCTGGTTCGGGCGTACGCAGCGAGGTGCAGTACACCGGCAGCGGCCGGGCGCCGGCACGTTCGATCGCGCAGCACAGTGCCTCGACGTAGGCGGTATTGCCGGCCAGTTGCTGGGCGCGGTAGTAGAGCACCGCGATGGTGGGGGCGTCGGCGGGCACCGCGGCCCGCGCGGAGTCCATCCCGGTGAAGCAGGCCGTACCGCCCGGGCAGCCGGGGCAGCCCGATGCTGTGGTGCACACCCGGTCCAGCACACCCCAGGACGGGGTGTCGGCCGGTGCGGCGAAGCCGAAGCCGGTCATCAGCAGGGTGTCGCAAAGGAAGGCGTGCAGGTGGCGCAGGTTCGCCACCCCGCCCTGGGCCAGATAAACATGGGTCTGCAGGGCGATGCCCGCGGCCACGGTGGAGCGCTCCATCAGGTCGGCGTCGGGAGCCTGCTCGCCGCTGACGACGATGGTCGGGACCCCGCTGGCCAGCGCGGTGTCGATGGTCTTCTGCAGTGCCCGGTAGCCCCCCAGAACCCGGATCACCACCACAGCGGCCCCGTCGATCAGACCGCCCAGTTCGCCCGGACCCAGCCGCGTCGGGTTGGCCCACCGGTAGGCCGCAGCGCTGGCGCGAGCGGTGATCAGGTCGGTGTCCGAGGTCGACAGCAGCAGGACGGTGGGCTCGGGCACCCCCTATTCGTACCGTAGCCGCGCAGGCGGCCCGTCCCCGGCCGCGTCGTACCGTGGGCGGGTGGCCCGCACCCGCGACGACGACGCCTGCCCCGGCGCGCTGACCGCGCACAGCGCCGCCGACGGCGCATTGGCACGGATCCGACTGCCCGGTGGGATGATCACCGCCGCCCAACTGGAGTCCCTGGCTGATGCTGCCGACCGATTCGGGGCCGGCACCCTGGAACTCACCGCCCGGGGCAACGTGCAGGTTCGCGGCATCACCGACACCGCGGCCGTCGCCGACGCGATGGCTGCGGCCGGCCTGCTGCCCTCGCCCACCCATGAACTGGTTCGCAACATCGTCACCTCACCGCTGTCGGGCCGCCTCGGGGGTCGCGCCGACGTGCGTTCGTGGGTCGGCGAACTGGACCGTGCGCTGCAGGCCGACCCAGTGCTGGCCCGCCTGCCCGGAAGATTTCTGTTCAGCATCGACGACGGCACCGCCGATGTGTCCGGCCTGGCCGCGGACGTCGGAGTGCAGGTGGTCGACGACGGCGTCGCCCTGCTGATGGCCGGCCGCGACACCGGGGTCCGCCTGGGCGCCGATGCGGCGGTGGCGGCGATGATCACCGTCGCCGCTCGATTCGCCGAGTCTCGCGGAACGGCCTGGCGAGTAAAAGAACTGGATGATCCGGCGGCGCTGCTTGCCGGGTTCACGCAAGTATCACCCCCGGTGCCGATCCCGGCGGCGCCCCGGCCTCCGGTCGGCTGGATCGAGCAGGACGACGGTCGCGTCGCACTCGGGGCGGCGGTGCCACTCGGAGTGCTCTCAGCGCGGCAGGCGCAGTTCGTGGCCGCCATCGAATCGCCGGTGGTGATCACACCGTGGCGCTCACTGCTGGTGTGCGACCTTGATGAGGGCGTGGCCGACGCCTCGCTGCGGGTACTGGCACCGCTGGGCCTGGTGTTCGATACGGCCTCGCCCTGGCTGGACGTGACCGCCTGCGTGGGTAGCCCGGGGTGCGAGCGGTCACGGGCGGATGTGCGCGCCGAAGCCGCGCGGGTGGCGGAATCGGGCAGCGCTGAGGGCAGCGTGCACTACGTGGGCTGCGAACGGGCCTGCGGACGTCCCGCCGCCGCCGAGGTACTGGTGGCCACCGGCGAGGGGTATCTCCCCCTTCTGCCACCGCCGTAGGGTGATGGCGTGCTCGACTACATCCGCGACGCCGGCGAGATCTACCGGCAGTCCTTCGCGACGATCCGGGCCGAGTCGGACCTGAGCCGGTTCCCCGAGGACGTCTCGCGGGTGGTGGTGCGGTTGATCCACACCTGCGGCCAGGTCGACCTCACTGAGCACGTGGACTTCACCCCCGCCGTGGTGGCGGCCACCCACGCCGCCCTGGCCGCGGGCGCCCCGATCCTGTGCGATTCGTCGATGGTGGCCGCGGGCATCACCGCCGCCCGGTTGCCCGCTGCCAATGAGGTGGTGTCTCTTGTCGCCGACCCCCGCGCAGCCGATCTGGCGCGACGGCGTGACACCACCCGGTCGGCGGCCGGAGTGGAGTTATGGGCCGACCGGATGGGTGGTGCGGTGCTGGCGATCGGCAATGCGCCGACGGCACTGTTCCGGTTGCTGGAACTCATCGACGAGGGCGCGGATGCGCCGGTGTCGGTACTCGGCGGTCCGGTGGGCTTCGTCGGGTCGGCGCAATCCAAACAGGAACTCGTCGAGCACCCGAGAGGGATGGACTATCTGGTGGTGCGCGGCCGTCGCGGTGGCAGTGCGATGGCGGCGGCGGCGGTCAACGCGATCGCGAGTACACGCGAATGAGGCTTGCCGAATGAGCAATTGGCAGAAGCGATGAGCGGCACCCTGTACGGCGTCGGCGTGGGCCCGGGCGACCCGGAACTGGTGACCGTGAAGGCTGCGCGGATCATCGGCGCGGTCGACGTGGTCGCGTATCACAGTGCGCGCCATGGCAAGAGTATCGCCCGTGGTATCGCCGAGCCGTATCTGCGGCCGGGCCAGATCGAAGAGCACCTCGTCTACCCGGTGACCACCGGGGATACCGACCACCCCGGCGGTTACGACGGGGCGATGGCGGACTTCTACGCCGAGTCCGCCGATCGGATTGCAGCGCATCTCGAAGCCGGCCGCGACGTCGCCCTGCTGGCCGAGGGCGATCCGCTGTTTTACAGCTCCTATATGCACATGCACACCCGCCTGGCAGCACGCTTCGACGCGGTGATCGTGCCCGGGGTGACGTCGATGAGCGCAGCCTCCGCGGCGATGTCCACTCCGCTGGCAACCGGTGACGAAGTGCTGTCGGTGCTACCGGGCACCCTGCCGGTAAGCGAACTCGCCCGCCGTCTTGCCGATACCGACGCCGCGGTGATCATGAAGCTGGGCCGTACGTATCGGCAAGTGCGCGAAGCGCTCTCGCTGTCGGGCCGCCTCGATGAGGCGGTATACGTCGAGCGGGCCAGCAGCGACACTCAACGGGTTATGCCCGCTTCCGATGTCGACGAAAACAATGTGCCGTACTTCTCGGTGGCCGTCGTTCCAGGCGACGGCCGCAGCACCCGGTCGGCACCGCGGATCGGGACCGTCGCGGTCGTCGGCCTCGGCCCGGGTGACGTCGAATGGATGACGCCGCAGTCCCTGCGCGAATTGGCTGCCGCCACCGATCTGATCGGCTACGGCCCATATCTGGACCGGGTACCGATCCGTCCTGGACAACGCCGACACCCGTCCGATAACACCGATGAACCTCAGCGCGCCCGGTTGGCCTGCGAACTGGCCGAGCAGGGCCGCGCGGTTGCGGTCGTATCGTCCGGTGACCCTGGGGTTTTCGCGATGGCGACCGCCGTGTTGGAAGAGGCCAAGCAGTGGCCAACTGTCGCCGTTCGGGTGATCCCCGCGATGACCGCCGCCCAGGCGGTGGCCAGCAGGGTCGGCGCGCCCCTGGGCCACGACTACGCGGTGCTCTCGCTGTCGGACCGGCTCAAGCCATGGGATGTCATCGCCGCGCGGCTCTCCGCGGCGGCCGCCGCGGATCTGGTGTTGGCGATCTACAACCCCGCGTCGAAGAGTCGCACCTGGCAGGTGGCGGCTATGCGGGATCTGCTGCTGGAGCACCGTGATGCCGGGACGCCGGTAGTAATCGGCCGCGACGTCTCCGGGCCCGGCGAATCGGTGACGGTGGTGCGGTTAGCCGATCTGGAACCCGCCACGGTGGATATGCGCTGCCTGCTGATCGTCGGGTCGTCGCAGACCCAGTGGTACGTGGCGGCCACCGGGGACACGGTGTTCACACCGCGGCGCTACCCGGGCTAGCGGGCCATATCGCCTAGCGTAGGCAGGCTGCGTACAGCTGATACGGGATCGCGTGTGGGAAGCACAACATGCCTTGCTCCCGACGGGCTGCACCGAACGGTGGAGATTCCCGACCTGATCATCGCGGCGGTCGCCAAACACCACGGTGTGTTGGTAATCCACTCACCGCCGAAGTCGCAGCCGTGCCTGCCCGGCAGGCCGGTGTACGTCGGCTGAACAGCCCGCGAACTGTCCCGACCGCGGGCCCGGGGGCTGTTACCGTCTGACCCCATGCGGCCCGTGCAGCACATGGACAACACCGGGATAGCAGCTATTTTCACCGACATCGACGACACGCTCACCTGGCAGGGGCAGGTCGTCCCTGCGGCCTACGACGCCATCGTCCGACTGTCTGAGGCCGGCATTCCCGTCGGTCTGGCGACGGGCCGAGCCGGTGGCTTCGCCGAGGTCCTTGCCTTGCTGTGGCCCGTTACCTTTGCGCTTGCCGAAAATGGCGGTTACGCGGTGCTGCGTGACGGCGATCTCCGGTATTGGGATCCGCCCGAGACGCGGCTGGATCAACGGGCCCGACTACAGGCACTGGTTGACGAGGTCGCCGTGGAGATGCCCCACATCCAGATGGCGACAGATGCGGCATTGCGGCGCGTCGATGTGGCATGGGATCTGCATGAGGTCTCGGACGTGAGCGACGAGGACGCCGCGAAACTCGCCGACCTGTGCCGCCAACGAGGGGCCCGCGTCCTGATCTCAAGCATCCATCTGCACGCCTTCTACGGCGACCACGACAAGGCGGCCATGCTGATGCGCCTCGCCAGCGAATTGATGGGTCTCGACGAGGACCAGAGCCGTGAGCGCTGCCTTTTCATTGGCGACTCGCCCAACGACCAGGCGGGTTTCGCCGCGTTCACCAGGTCGGTGGGAGTCGCCAACATCGCTCACTACTCCGATCGGCTCTCTCCGCCGCCGGCGTTCATCGCCTCCCAGCCGGGTGGTTTCGGATTCGCCGAGATCGCCGAACACGTGCTCCGGGCAGTGCCGGGATCTACTGCAGTGTGATGCAGACCGGTTGATGGTCTGAGGACTGAGTGTTCGTGTCGACCACGATCCCGGTGAGCCTTGGCGCGAGGGACTCGCTGAGGAAGCAGAAGTCGACGCCGACGGGGGTGGGCCCGAACGTGTCGTCGAACAGCCGGAACGTCGGCGGGTGAGGTTCGCCGGGGTGTGCCAGCAACCAGGCATCCCGCAAAGGATGAGAGCCGTCGCCACTGGTGAGAACCTGGTAAGGGGGACTTTCCGGTTCGGAGTTGAAGTCACCGCACAGGACCGTGTCGGAGGTGTACGGCTTGGGCTGGTATGGAGTCGCCACCTGGCCGGCCGGGGTGGGCGGGCGGTTCGCCGATTGCCGGCACAGCGCCTGATGCCACTCCCGCAGGCTGTGCGCCTGCGCTAGGCGCTGAGGCTCGCTGTGGTACTCCAGGTGTGTTGTCATGACCCGGACCGGCCCCCAGTCCGCCATCAGGGTGCACATGGTGCATTGCCTGGGCATCCACGGGTGCGACTCGGCCTCGGCGACGGGCGAGGGCAGCGTGATGTGCTGAACCTGCAGAATCGGCAACCGCGAGGCGATCAGGTTGCCGAAGCGCTGTCGACCCGGGCTACCGGCCGGCCGCTCGTCCACCGAGGGGCCGAACACAAACTCGAAACCGGGAAGCAGCTGGGCCAATTCGGCGGGCTGATCGTCTGGTGCGTCCCCGGTCAGGCTCGGGTAGTGCTGCGAAATTTCCTGAAGGCACAGCACGTCGAAATCGGCGAGCTCATGTGCGCCGTCGACGATGCGCGCGGCGCTGACGACCCCATCGATCCCCTTGCACCACTGGGTATTCCAGGTGACTAGCTCCACTCACACCAACTTTCGCAACCGATCAGTCTCGCCCCGTTGCCCACGAGAATCCCGCTCCCTTCTGGTCAGGGCACGCCTGCGCTGCAGGCGACCTCGGCTTTGATGTGGTTCAGCACGTCGCGTAGCGAGTAACGCAAGGGGCTGATCTCGTAGGTGATGACCCCGGTGTACTCGAGTTCGGTGAGTATTGACGCGAGGTCGCCGGTGACGTTGTCACCGTCGCCGGGCAACAGGTGCAGGTCGGACCGCTGGTCGTTATCGGAGAGGTGGATCGCCCGCACCGAGTGCCCGAGGGCGCCGAAAACGTCGGAGAGCGCGATGCCGGTGGCCGCCGAGTGGCCGGTGTCCAGGACCGCCCCGCAACCGATGTCGCCGATCAGGCCCTGCCACTCGGGCAGGTCAGAGGCCATGATGTGGGTGAAACCGAGCTTCTCGGGGATGAGGTTCTCCAGCAGCAACTCGATTCCGAGTTCGGCGGCCTCGGAGTGAAGTGTGGAGGCGAAGTCGACTAGGCGCGGCAGCGCTGCGTCGCGATCCACCGCATCCGCGACGTAGCCGCCGTGGAACACCGCGTGGACACCACCGTGCTCGGCCAGGTCGCGCAGCCACTGCCGGTTGACCTCCAGGGTCCGTGCCGCCACGACAGCGTCAGCGGAGACCGGGTTCAGGTCGTGAAACGGCAGGTGGATCCCCACCTCGAGTCCGTGTTCGGCTCCCATCTGGACTTGCCACAACGAGTCCGGATGCTCAGTCCAGATCTCCACGCCGTCGACGACACCGGAGTCGCGCACCGCCGCGAAGTCGGCCTCGGTCGGGCGGGCGCCCGCGCACCACATGCTCAGCCAGATCGAGCCCGGAAGGCTCACGGATGTGCCAGCGCCTCGGCGTAGTCGCCCTCCTTGGCGAGCGCCTCTAACGTCTGACCCTTGGTCTCGGGAGCCATCGTCACGCAGATGATCAGGCCGATGAGGGCCACCACGAAGAACAGTCCCAGCGCCGGCTGGCGGCCCCAGGCCTCGACCATCGGCGGGAACACCAGAACTCCAAGGAGCCCGCCGATCCGGCTGACGCTCGTGGCGAATCCCATACCGGTCGCGCGAAGCCCGGTGGGGTACAGCTCGGTCGGGTAGACGAAGTTCAAGATACCGCCGCCCATGTTGGCGAAGAGCACGGCTAAACTGAACAGCGCCACCAGCAAGCTCAGTCCCGGCGCGGGCGAGATCGTCAAGGTCAGCAGGGCCAGCGTCAATCCGGCGAACGACGTGATGATCAGCGGTCGACGCCCCCAGCGGTCGGTGAGGTTGAGCCCGATCACGGCGCCGATCAAGCCGACCAGCGCCACCATGCCCGAGCCGAGGTAGGCCACGGTGCGCGAACCGTCCCTGTTGAACTCGTCGAGAATACTGGGCGTGTAGATCGTGATGCCGTAGTAGGCGATCGCGTAGCAGGTCCAGAACCCGGTGACGAAGATGGTCGTCCGGCGGTACTTGTCGTTGAACAGGGCAGAGATCGGCTGTTTGGTGATCCGCCCGGACGGAATCTCGACGTCGTGCCCGGTGAGGTTGCGCATGATCTTCTGGGCCTCCTCCTCGCGGCCGACCGAGGCGAGCCATCGAGGCGACTCCGGCAGCGAACTGCGAGCGATCAGGACAATCACCGCGAACACCGCGCCGACCAGGAACATCCACCGCCACGCGCTCGGTCCGAGCGGTTCGAGGATGATGCCGGTCACGTAGGCGGCCAAGGCGCCCACGAACCACATTGCGCCCAGGCTGCCGCTGTGCGCGCCGCGACGCTTCGCCGAACTGAACTCCGCCACCAGGGTTGCCGAGATCGGATAGTCGGCTCCCACTCCGATCCCGAGCATGAAGCGGAACACGATCAGCGACAGCGGGTTCCAGGCGAACGCGGCAGCCAGAGCGAACACCACGAAGCAAATCAGGTCAACCAGGTACATCGCCTTGCGCCCGTACTTGTCGGTGAGCCGGCCGCCCCAGGTGGCGCCGATGAGAGCACCGGCGATGGCCGCTGCCGTGATGAGCGCGATGGTGAACGGGCTCATGCCCGGGAAGTAGTCCTTGAGCACTGGCAGTGCCACGGCAATTATGATGAGGTCGAAGCCGTCGAGGAAGGCCCCGGCACCGGACAGCAGAGTGATTTTGCGCCTGAGTTTCGACAGCTGTGGGGTGTCTAGTGTTTCGAACATCGCGCCCTCTCTCGGGAGTCAGGTCTTGTCCCGCCATAGATTAGAGGACGGCGGTCCTAATTTGGTCCACGTAGATTGAACACTCAGTAAGCAGATGGCTAACTATTGCAAACCCGGATGTCTGGCGGGGTGGCCTGAGCCGCGCCGCCCGCTGGCAGCCGGGGCCGCCGCCGCCCGGCGATCGGAGGGCACTGTAACGTCGGCAGCGTCGGCGGGAACCGATCGCGCGCCCGCCTGCGAGGCCGCCGCTCGCGCCGGACCGCGGGACGACCTCACCGACGGCTCCGACCGCGCCCCGTCGGCGGGGGCGATGGAGAGGCCGGTGACGTCAGATTCCCCGGGCGAGCGAGCCGCTGCAGCGTTCGGCGCCGCTGTCGGGGCAGCCACGGCCGTCGGCGCCGCTGTCGCCGTAGCGCGGCTCGAGCGGCGTGACTGCCGGACCTCATTGCTCACGCGAGCAACTGGCCCCGTCGCAGCGGAGTTCCTGGCGGGGGTCGACGCCGGGGACAGCAGGACACCGAAGGTGGTGAACCCCCGGATCAGATCCTTGGCGAATTCCACGAGCGCTTCCGTTCCGTAATAGCCATGGTCGACCGGAACCAGGTTGCCTTCAGTGTTGAAGACGTCCCAGGTGCCGTAGAAGTAAATGTTCGCCAGCGGACCGATCACCGGAATGCCCCGGGTAAGCCTGAAGATCGTCCCCTTGATGACATCCGGGGCGAAGAAAATCGCGTCTGCCACCGGCCCGAGTCCGGCCGCGTACGCGGCGACGTACAACGGCGCACCGGGGCCGAACTGAAAGCCGGCATCCAGCAGTGTCCCCTTTGCCTGGGTATTGAGCAGATTGTCGACTAGGTAGTACGCGACCCCCGAAAGGGCGGTCGGATAGACCGGGTTGCCGAAGTTGCGGCACAGCGGGGCACCCCCGAGGTTGCACACCGACGGGTTCTGCGAGCCGTAGCTGTAGCGCCACGCCTCGTAGACACCCGACAGGGAGATGTCGGTGAGCGCCGCGAGGTCGACTTGGGCCGCGGACAGCCGGGGCGCAGCCGCGGTGGTGGCCGACGGCGCGATCGCCGGGGTGGACATCATGATTGCCGCGACGCCGACCAGCGCTGCGGCCGACGTTGCTCGGGTTGATGTTGCCATGATTTCAGTGCTTCCTTCGTGTGGTTCGAGTCGGTGCCGGTGGGGCGATCGCGGGCTCAGCGGGTCGCCGTGGCGGCGGCGGCGCGGAATGTCGGCCGACTCTTCCAGGGCGCAACGGCCGAGCCGATTCCTATTACCTGGGCACGACCGTCATGGTCGCCCGTGGTGTAGCGCGGGAAGTAGTCGGGGATCTGGTTCTGCATGTCGACCAGTCCCATGTCCGTGCCGCCGGACTTGTCGATCATCGCCCGCGTCAGAGTCTCCCGCGCATCGTAGAACGACTGGTATCCGTGGGTCGGGATCGGGTTGGGAATGAAGCCGAGAATCATCGTGGTGAGCAGGAACTCGTCGCTGACCGATGCGGTGAATATGTAGTTGCCTTTGCCGTCGGGCACCCCGCCGAAGGTCCGCAGATGCGCGTTGGCCTGGTTGTAGGGCGCGTTCCGGTATGCCGCACCCACACCGAAGGCTCCCGGGAGCGAGAGGATCGGCGAGAACGGCACCGAGAGCCACCCGAAGCCGAGGAGTCCACCGCGCGGCATCTGTTCGTGGGTCTGACCGCGGACCAGACCGGAGTAGCCGATGCTGCTGAACGGCGAGGGGCCGAAGCCCGCCTCCCGGAGCGCGCTGTCGAGCCTAATTTCAGCAGCCCAGGAAGAGCCTGCCTTGACAACGAAGACCATGTTGATCGGCTCCTGCACGGTCTTACCCTTGAAGCTCCCGAGTAGGCCGCAGTCGGCGCCCGCACCGCAGAAGGGCAGACCCACCCAGTTGGCGATCTTGCCGTTCTTGAGCATCCACTTGCCGAGTTCGCCGTAGGGCGTCTGAGCCGCTCCCTTTGGATCCCGCCAGGCCGGATCCTCCGGGTTGACGATGACGCTCTTGGGCACCTCGGCGACGGCCGCGCCGGTGCCGGCTGTGGCTTGATCGCGCCGGGTGGCGGCCCCGAGTGCCTCCAGCGGTGTCGGGCCCGCCGGGGGCGTCGGCACGGGCGTGGGCGTGGGCCTGACCGTCGCGACCAGTCGGTTTCCGACCCGGTCGACGGTGTTCGCTGGCGCCGCCAGCCTCGACGCCGCGGGACCGGACGCACGGGTCCGCGCCGCCGCCGGTTGCGTGCCCCGAACCGGCCGGGCCGTGGCCGGCCGCGACGACCGCTCGACCGCTGCTGAGACGGGACCCGCGGAATCCCCCGGAGAGGTCTCTGCCGACGCGACACCCAGAGCCTGCGGGCCGGCCAGCGCCATGCCCAACGCACATGCCGCCACACCCAGCTGGGCGCGTCTGACGTTGTTGTCCAACAGCATTGGCTGACTCCTGTCCCCGAAAGATCAGATTCCAAGATAGCGGGGGTCGCGGACACGACAGTTAAATTCCGGCGTGGCCGAGCTTAAGTTTTGGCGACCGTGACGTGGCCACGGCCACCGAACCCGCGATGGTCCCCGGCCCGATCGCCGGGAACCCGGCACCGGGCGCACCGTAGGGTGATGACGTGCTCGACTACACCCGCGACGCAGAGCCGGGTAAGTGGGGCGAACCCTACGAAATGATCGACGAAGTCGAGGGCGACGAGGGAATCGGGTACTAGATTTAGGCATAGCCCCTGTCCAGGGGCATCTTTTGCGCCTCTGCTCTTCCGCCGTGCCCTCGATGTGCCCTGGGTTTTCAACGCCGCCGCCGGGACCGGCTGTTCGCCGACCTGTCGCAATATGTTTCCGCGCCGTTTCGGTGACGGAGCAGACCCATGCACGGGAGTTGTTTATCGTTATCAGATTCGATTAGCGAAAGGTCTTCCCCCGATGCACGTCTCGCCACGCTCCCATCTCACCGCCGGAATCGCCGTCCTCGGCGCTGGCATCCTGGCCCTGGCCCCGGTGCAGGCCCCGCACCAGCCGGCCACCGCGCTGCCGCAGCGGGCGGCCGCCGACCTCGGCGCCGCGGTGCTGCTGTCCTCGTTCGACCCGATCACCCCCTGGGTGGACACCATCACCACGTCGGTCGACAACATCGTTTCTCTGATCGGCTACGCCTTCTCCGATCCGTTCCCGATCGGCAGCGCCGTCGTCTCCAACCCCGGACTGGCCCTGAGCAACTTCACGAAGCTGTTCACCGCACCGTTCAGCCCCGGGGAGACTGGATTTTTCGAGGTCGGCACGGCAACCCCCACTCCCAGCGAGGTCGTCTACCTGACCGTTGACAACTCCCACCTCTCCGACACCACACTGGGTGACGCAGATGCACTGAACACCTACGGTCTCAACCTTTTGGCTCTCCAGCTCATTGTCTCCGTCGCCCCCAACCCTCCGTGTGAGGATCAGGGCATCTGCAATGATACGTTTCCCATCTTGCCGATCTCGGCGGTGCTGACGGCCATCAACACCTACGCCTCCGGGGTGGTGCTCGGGCTGCTGGGGCCGGTGCTGGCGCCGGTGGCGGCGGTGATCAACAGCGTCACCGCGATCATCGACTTCCTCGGTGAGGGCGACTTCAGCGGAGCGGGAAGCGAACTGGTCAACATCCCGGCCAACCTGGTCAACGGCTTCCTCAACGGCGCGACCCTCAACGTGACCCCGATCGTCAACCTGTTCGCTCCCGGCGTCGTGGATTTCGTGGGTCTGAACCTGGGCGGCCTGCTCGCCGGGCCGGTTCCGATGAACGGCTCGCTGGTCGACCCCGCCGACGCGCCCACCGAGTTCTCGGGCGGGACGCTGTTCACCTCGCTCGCGGTCGCGGGGTACGTGGGCGTCAACGTCGACACCCCTGGACTGCCCAGCAGTCCGATCGGCTCGCTGATCGGGATGGGCCAGTTCCTCGGCCAGCAGCTGCTCACCCCGCCGGAAACGCCGGCCCCGGCCGCTGACACTGGGTTCCGCCGGCCGGCCCGGCCGCGGACCGCCGCCGTGGTGCAGGCCCCGGCAACCGAGACCAAGGCCGCCGTGCTCGCGGCGACCGATCTCAAGGACGCCGCGGCCGCCGAGGACACCCCGGCCGCGGACGCGGCACCCGACACCGCCACAGCAGCCGAGGACGCTGCGGTCACCGCCGGAGCCGGCGACCCCCGGGCGGCGAACCCCGAGACCGCCGAGGACACCCCGGCCGCGGACGCGGCACCCGACACCGCCACAGCAGCCGAGGACGCTGCGGTCACCGCCGGAGCCGGCGACCCCCGGGCGGCGAACCCCGAGACCGCCACGCCGCAGGCCCGCACCAACCGAGCCCGGGCACACCGCGACCTCACGGCCACCTCCCCCGCACGGGCCGACCGCGACGACGCCGGCCCCACCAGCCCCAGCCGCGGCACGGCCCAACGCACCGCCCGCTAACCGCGACCCAGACACCCCCACGGTTCCGGGCCCCGCCCACCCCGGCAGGACCCGGAACCGTGGAACGCGGTTACCTCCCGCAACCCGGGTCGTCGCAGACCCAGTGGTACGTGCCCAGTGGTACGTGGCGGCCACCGGGGACACGGTGTTCACACCGCGGCGCTACCCGGGCTGAGGCAACGATGAGTGATTTCGATCAAATCTCCGCCAACAGGGATGCAGAGGGTTCCACTGGCGGGTTAGGGATATTGAAGTCGCTGTAGCCGCCCTGCTCGTTCCAGATCCAGTCATCTACACCGAGTTCGAGGAAGCGTTCGTGGATTCGGCGGTCGAACTTCCATCTCAAGTACCGCACATGCCTTTGGATTTCCTTGTTGCGGATCTTCTGTGTGTTGCCGCCCTCCCAGAACTGCAGGTAACACAGCCGCGGAATACGCACCATGCGGGATGCCAGAAAGGTGCGGATCATCAATTCCATGTCGTCTGCGACCGGTAGCAGTCGGTTGTGGCCGCCGATCTGCAGATAGAGGTCACGCCGCCAGCACCGGACGTGGTTCGGCGCCGCCACCAGCCCCGAATCGTCTTGGCGTTGATGTTGGGGGCGACTGCAACTGCAAGCGAGTGACCTTTGTAGATTTCGTCTCGGTAGCCGCCGTACCCGTAACCCCACCCCTCGGGGTAGCGAAGCCACCCCATGGCGGAAGTCACTTCAGCCCAATCGGAGTAGAAGAAACCTGCTTGCGGATACTTGCCGGCGCAGGCGACGATGAGTTCTAGCGCGTCCGGCGTCAACTCATCATCGTGATCGAGTTCAACCAGCAGTTCACCGCGAGCCGCCATGCAAGCGTTGTATTTGACTTCGCCGATCACCCCGGAATGGCGCTCGGGCCGGATCACCCGGACGCGATGCTCTCGTTCGGCGGCTTGTGTCAGCATCTCGTGCGTTTTGCCGTCGTCGCCGCTGTCATCCCAGATGATCCACTCCCAGTTTGAGTAGGTCTGGGACAGCACCGAGCGATGCGCCCGAGTGAAGCGACTGCCGGTCCGATAGGTGGGGGTGATTATCGACACCAGTGGCTGTTCGAGCGGCTTATCGACGCAGTAGTTCAGGTAGCAGTAGAAGGCATCGGATCCGATCTTCGGCAGATCGCTTGTGTCCGGGTAATTCAGCCACCGACGTCGCAGGTCGACGGGAGCGGCGAGCAGATTCCGGTAGTCGGTTTTCCGGCCGATGGTGATGATCACCTGGGGGTTTAACTCGATCAGCACCTTCTCGAGATCGAGGTCATCGTCGAAGCAATGGCAATGCAGTGCCGTGCTCTCCCATTCCGGCGCGGGGGCGGATTGAAGTTGGACATCTCGGGCACCGAAAATGCACACCACTGGACCAGCTGTGCTCACCCGTACGCTCCCTTCGGACTTTGGAATCGCGCCCCACGCATTCAGCAGGGAACGGGTGACCCCAGTCGACGACCAGGGGTTCGGAGTAGGTCCGCTCCAAGCCGTGAACGCGAAAGGTTTCCTCTACCGCCATGTATTGCTCGACGGAGGCACAGTCCGCTTCCACGATCACGGTGTTGATGTTTTCCAGGAAGATTTTCTTTGCAGACTGGCAGAAGAGTCGACCCTACAGTGCAGATCACTTAACCGGGCCGGCGTTACCCTGGCGGAGCACCCACGCCACCGCATCCTGCACCGAACTGACGACCGGGACGCCGCCGGGCAGGGTCGGCCGCCGGATCATCACCACGTCCACACCGAGCGCTCGTGCAGCGTCGAGTTTCGCCTCGGTTAATGCTCCCCCGCTGTTCTTGGTCACCAGCACCTCGATACCTCTACTGCGCAACAGTTCGCATTCATCCTCGTAGCGGTACGGCCCACGGGACAGCAACACCTCGTGGTTGGCCGGCAGCACTGCGGCGTCGGGTGCGGTGACCACCCGAATCAGGAACCAGGCGTCACTGCCGGAGAAA
>Ga0247837_1007089_pt1 | contig 15212 bp, 13 predicted proteins | sample LaCtaG_2_FD_187115 | JGI IMG/M metagenome (GOLD analysis project Ga0247837, IMG submission 187115) | Freshwater microbial communities from meromictic Lake La Cruz, Castile-La Mancha, Spain - LaCruzMarch2015_14.5m | ecosystem: Environmental > Aquatic > Freshwater > Lake | place: Spain: Castile-La...
ACAGCGTGGGTTTCTTTCCAGGGCATAGACGGAAGGTTCCGCCAAACGCCCCAACCTGTCACCCATGTGCCCGAACAGTTATGTCACCTATGTGGCCGGTATTTACCGTTCTTGTTTATAGAGCGTGACATCAGCCGCAGGTGAAGCCTGCAAATGATCAACGCAATTCAAGAAGCACTTGTCCCGGTGGGGCAAACGTGTGTTTACAACCGCGCCGACGGTTTCGGCGATCTCATGTCTACACGGGAGTGTGGGCACAACCGGGCGAGAGCCCAGCATGGAGTTTCAGATGCGTAACAAGACTTTCATTTCTTCGATGGTTCTTTCGGTGGTTTGCGTCAGCGCGGCGAATGCCGGTGTCGTTGATCCGTTCACAACAACTCAGACCACCTACAACACGTTCACCAACATCACGGGCGGACTCTTTGATCAGCGGCAGTTGATAAAGAGTGGAGGTGGGTCCGGCTCTGTCGCGAGTGGCAGCGTGAACTTTGTTCCCAACAGTGCGAACATGCCGGCATTTGGGTTGGGATACCAGCAGGTCGGCGCGTCGATGGTCAATCTTTCTGGTTTCGCTTTGTCGTTCGACATCACTGTTGGGGGTGGGAGTTATAAACTTGAATGGAATATCGTGGACTCAACGGGAAAGGCCGCTGAAATGGTTGTCGCCTCCGTGCAGACCGGAACACTGACCTTCCTCGCCACCAACACTGATGTTGGCTTTAACTGGGCCAGCATCGAAGAAATGAGTGTGGTATTCGGCCAGGGTAGTTCCTCTACCGGCGTGCTCTCGAACTTTAACTACACGGCAGTCCCCGCTCCGGGAGCACTCGCGCTGCTGGGCGCAGCAGGTCTCGTCGGCGCTCGCCGCCGTCGCGCCTGACATCACTCTCAATATTCCACGCTGGCTTCGGCCGGTGTCCACACTCCACGCCCCCATGCGCACCCGCGCCTGGGGGCGTGTGTGCGTTGGCGCGCTCCAGCAACCGGGCAGTCTGTTGATCTCCGCCAACGCATCCTGGCCGCAGGCGCCGGAGAGGACAGGGCCGCGCTCAGCGGCCGTCCTCGTAAGGCGAATGCGGGCCAGTACGAAATCGTGTTGCATCAGGGCCAGTACGCAACCGTGATGCCTCAACCCAACCCAGCACGAGACCGCACCCCCGCATCCCCGATGCAAATTCCCGCCGCGGTAGTCTTCGCGAATGACCGCCGCGCCCGCATCAACTGCCGTTCCTGCCATCGACCCAATCGCCGGTACCCCCGCTGACGTCCCGCTCATCGATCGCTTGGCGATCACCACCATTCGCACGCTGTCCATGGATGCCGTCCAAGCCGCCAATAGCGGGCATCCCGGCGCGCCGATGGGTCTTGCGCCGGTGGGCTATGCGCTGTGGAAGGATTCGCTCAACTATGACCCCGCCGCGCCGCACTGGCCCAATCGTGATCGGTTCGTCCTCTCGAACGGCCACGCATGCATGTTGCTCTATTCGCTCCTGCACCTCGCCGGTGTGATCGATACGGATGCAGCCGGTGCACCAACTGGGCGCCTCGCGGTGACGCTGGATGACATTCAAAAGTTCCGCCAAGTTGGCTCGCGCTGCCCCGGACATCCAGAGTTTGGCGTGACGACCGGTATCGAAACAACCACCGGTCCGCTCGGTCAGGGTCTCGGTAATTCGGTTGGCATGGCCATCGCCGGTAAGTTCCTTGCCGCGCGTTACAACACGCCAGCGCAAGAACTCTTTGATTACCACGTCTTTGCCATCTGCGGTGACGGCTGCCTGATGGAAGGTATTTCGCATGAGGCAGCAAGTGCCGCGGGTCACATGCGTTTGGGAAATCTGTGCTGGATTTTTGACAATAACCGCATCACCATTGACGGCAGCACGGATCTCTCATGCTCTGACTATGTCACTGCGCGTTTCCATGGCTATGGCTGGAATGTGCAACACGTCACGGATGCCAACGATGTTGATGCACTGGCTCAGGCGTTCGCTTCTGCGCGAGCCACCACTGATCGCCCAACGATGATCATTGTCGATAGCCACATTGGCTGGGGTTCACCGGAGGTGCAGGACAAGTCCAAGGCCCACGGCGAGCCACTGGGCGAGGCGGAGATTGCCAAGACCAAGACGTTCTATCGTTGGCCGTTGGAGCCGAAGTTCTTGGTGCCGTCCGGCGTGCGTGAGCGCATTGCAGAAACAATGGGAGCTCGCGGCGCTGCCAAGCGTGCGGCTTGGAATTCCACGTGGACCGCGTATCAGGCCGCGCATCCCGAGCGCGCCCAGGAATTGCAGACCATGTGGCGCGGTGATTTGCCCGCGGGTTGGGACGCTGGGATTGCACCGTTCCCTGCTGATCCCAAGGGCGACGCCACGCGCTCGACGGGTGGCAAGGTGATCAACTCCATCATGGAACGTATCCCGTGGATGATTGGCGGTAGCGCCGATCTCACCCCGAGTAACAAGACGTTCCTGAAGGGTGCGGGCACATTCAACGCGCCGGAGTTTGGCGGCACCTATGACGGTCGCAACATGCACTTTGGAATTCGTGAGCACGCCATGGGCGCCATGGTTAATGGCATGACCCTCAGCGGTCTGCGCGCCTTCGGTTCGGGCTTCTTGGTGTTCACCGATTACATGCGCACGGCGATCCGCCTCAGCGCGTTCATGAAACTGCCGTGCCTGTGGGTATTCACGCATGATTCAATCGGCGTCGGCGAGGACGGTCCCACGCACCAGCCGGTGGAACAATTGGCGAGCCTGCGCGCCATGCCCAATTTGGCGGTGTGGCGTCCGTGCGATGGCAACGAGGCTGCCGAGGCGTTCCGCTGGGCGATGGAGTCCCGCAGTACGCCAACCATGATGACGCTGACCCGCCAGAATGTGCCAACGCTGGACCGCACTCGTTGCGCCCCCGCGTCCGGTGCACAGCAGGGTGGTTACGTTCTGCTTGACCCAATTGGTGGTGGGGTGCCAGAAGTGATTCTCATCTCGACCGGCAGTGAAATTGGTCTGTGTGTTGACGCGCACGCAAAGCTTGCTGAACAAGGCGTGCGCGCCCGTGTGGTCAGCATGCCGTGCACACTGGTCTTTGATCGGCAGACGCAGGCATATCGCGACTCCGTGCTTCTGCCGGCCGTGCGTGCCCGCGTTGCGGTGGAGATGGGTAGCGCCAGCGGTTGGGGCGACTACGTTGGGCTTGATGGGCAAATCATCGCCATGCGATCCTTTGGTGAGAGCGGCCCCGCGCCGCAGGTGATCAAGCACTTCGGGTTCACGGTCGATGCGGTGGTGACGGCTGCGCTCGCGGTGCGAAAGTAAAGCGCGCACAAGTAACACCGCGCACAAGTCAACACCGCGGATAAGTAACCCGCGCACAAGTAAAAGACGCGCCGCGCGGCATTGAGCCGCGCGGCGCGTTTATTTGAGGCTCAGTATGACGCGATCAGTTACGCGCGTTCCTTGTAAGCGCCGTCTTCGGTGCCCACAATGATCTTCTCGCCAGTGACGATGAACGGGGGAACGCGGGTCTTGAGCCCGGTCTCGCACGTTGCTTCCTTGAGTTGGTTGGTGGCCGTTGCACCCTTGATGCCGGGAGCGGTGTCAGTCACTACCAAGGTGACGGACATGGGCATTTCAATGGAGATCGGCCGGCCATCGCACCACAGCACAACCACTTGGCTGTTCGGCAGAACGTACAGCGGCATGTCGCCGATGATTTCCTTTGGAAGTTCCACCTGATCAAACGACTCCAGGTCCATGAATACGAACTTGCCGTTTTGCTCGTACAGGTATTCCATCTGGCGGCGGTCGAGGTCGACCTGCTCAACTTCTTCACCGGAGCGGAGACGCTTCTCCAGAATGGCGCCGTTGTTCAGATCCCGGATGGTGACTTGGATGAAAGCGCGAAGGTTTCCGGGCGTTCGGTGCTCCAACCGGGTAATGAGGTACAGCTTGTTGTCAATCTTGATACCCATGTTGGACTTCAGTTCGGTCGACTTCACGCGGAGTGCTCCTAAATAGTTGAGGTGAACAGCGGAGGATAGCGAAGGTGGGGTGATCGCCCGGGGAGTCCGCGCGGTTGCTTGGTCGATCTGCGCCAGTGGCGGCGCGCCCGTGCGCCGGGGCGCAGGCGCACAAAAAGGAGTCCCCAAAGAAATACCCCCAAATCGGTGAGGATTTGGGGGCGGAGGGAGGGAAAAGGGCTTTTTAATTCACACCGCAAGCGATGTGCGTCAGGCGGGAGGGCAAAGTGTCTTCAAGCAGGCCCTCCAAGGCCGAACGGTGTCTTTGGTTAAAGGTTGGGAGCACTCTTCAGCGCGTCCATCCTCTCTCCTCTGTTACAAACGGAATGTAGCCCCGAAATGCATCATGGGAAGTAACAGGAATTCAAAAGAACCTCAATTCATCCCCTTGCATCTGCTGGCGCGAAGTCAAAGTCTTATAACTAACCGATTTACGCGCTCAGAATGCCGAGCCGGGGGAACGGAAACTTCTACACTCGCGTACCCACATGACCACCATGAACTCCGCTTGCATTCGATTTACCTTTCGATCCGCCGCCGTGAAATCCTTGGCATCCTTGGTGCTTGCCAGCCTGGTTGCGCCCAGCGCGTTCGCTCAGGCTCCTGCGCCTGCGCGCACCCCGGCCGTCGCAGTGCCGGCATCGGGCCAAGCGGCCGCTCCAGCCCCCGCTGCTGCACCCCCGATCGATACGTCCGGCACGATCGATTCGCTTCCGCCGCTCTCCATACAGCCGCCAGTCTTGGACCTCGGCTTCATGGCACCACGCATCGGTAACAAGGGAACCGTCACGCTCACCAACACCGGCACAACGCCGCTCACGATTGCGGCGGTGACCCCAAGCTGCAAGTGCACCACCACCAGTGCTCTGGCCGGCACCGTGTTGCAGCCGGGTCAATCGGTTCCGCTTGAAGCAGCGCTCGACGGCGCATCAATGCCGCAGACACACCGCGCCAGTATTCGGGTGTTGGTGGAGGGGTATGCAAAGGTTGCAGAGATTCAGTTGCGCGCCGAGACGGCCATGCCGGTGCGTGCGGTGCCGCCCATCATCAACGCGGTCGAGGGCAAGGCGCGCCAAGGTCGATTTGTAGTGGAGAGCATTGATAAGAAGCCCTTCACCATCTGCGCCGTTGGCGGGCGCGTGCCCGAGTTCATCGGCTACAACGCGGGCGATGCGCCGCGCGCGCAGTACTTGGTGAAGTTTGATCTTGATACATGGCAGCCTGAGTTTCCTGCGTATTTGGCAATCGAAACCGATCGTGCCGATTGCCCGATCTTTGACATTTGGATTCGGAGCGAACGCACTATTCCAACATCCGCGTTCCGTATGAAGGACTATCGCGTCAATGCTGGACGCATTGATGTGGGCGGTAGCACTGATGTCAGTCTGGAAATGGAAGATGCCGGCGAAGACATCTTGGCGGTCGAGAGTGGATCACCAGAAGTTCAAGTAGAGATGCTTGGGCAACATGTGGATTCCAAGGTGCGCAAGGTCAGCGTTCGCATCACGCCCAAGAGCCCGCGCGAGGGATTGCTCTATGGAATGATCAAGTTGTACGGGCGCGAAAAGGAACAGCCGCTCACCATGTTTGCGAGCGTGCGCCCGAAGGGAGCCGCTGGTTGCACTGGTTGCAATCCAGTGCAAGGCCCGCCTGCCAAGGCGCCTCCTGCACCGGCGCCAGTAACACCATCTGCTCCCGCACCTGCTGCGCCGTGATTTCAGCACTCATCATTGATAGGGGTTTCCATGTCCGATCCCGGTACATCAGCGCCAATGGCGCCCGCCATGCTCCCGCAAGTCATTTCCAATACTGACCGCCAAGCAGCCGTCGCGGCGATTGTTGCCGCCCATGGCGAGGCCGCTCGTCACGACGCGACCACTGGCGTCAAGCGCGTTGCTGATCGATGGTTCGCGACCGATGGTGATGCAACTGCATTCTGCGCTTTGTGCGAGAAGCACTTCGTTTCCGATGCGGCGCTGCGCACGCGCCTGCTTGCGCGCCTGGAGGAGTCCCTCCGGCAGATCGGCGGGCACCTGTATGAAATGCGTCGATCACTGCGACGCTGGAACGACCTTGTCGGCGATGAGTGCGCCGGCGTAGATGATGTGCTGGCATCGTTCGACCCAGCACCGGATCTTTCCGATCAGCTCTATCGACAGAAGGTGGCGTTCATTGCGCTTCTGAATTTCGACCGCCCGGACTTGCGCGCCATGCTTGCAGGTGGTGACAGTTGGAGCGTGGAGCAATGGGCCGCAGCGCGCGTTGCGCAGCAGTTTGGCCCGCGCGTGCCAACGGAACTGGCCGATCACGCGCGTCGCGTTGGTCACGAGGCGCAGAACTTCGTCGCCAAATTTCACGTGCCAGTTGGAACCATGGTGGACGCCAAGGGCAAGCGTTGGTTTGAGCCCGACCGCGCGCTTCTTGCGCACTGGTTGGTGCGCGAAGAAATCAAAGCTGGTTACGGCGACCCCGATGGATTGGACAAGCAACACGCGTTGATGTGGGTGATGGCACGTCATATTGACGGCACCATTCCACGCAGCGTGATGGAGCGAACATCCGCCGGCGCAGCATGGGACCCGGCGCGCAACACGGTTGCCGGTAAGCCGGTTGCCGAAGCAGACACGATTGGTCCAGAGCGCTATCAACACATTCTGGCGCATCACGGCGTTGCCGCGCGCTTTGATGTTCTCTATCCAGAGGCTCCCACCGCGATCGCTCGCAAGTTTGATCTTGCGCGTGAGATTCCTGAGACGGACGTGGAACGGCTACTCATTGATTTGCTTGAACATCCGGTGCGCGCGCCGCTTGCGGCGTTCTTACGTACTCGGCTCGGCCGCGCACTTGAGCCGCAGGACATTTACTTTGAAGACGTTGCAGAATCCAAGCCGGCGGCGGAACTGAATGCTGCGGTGAAGGCACGATTTGCTGATGAGTTGGCATTCCAAGCGGCGCTTCCTGAAGTCCTGCGCGGCCTTGGATTCCCTGCCGCTGAAGCTGATTTCCTAGGTGCCCGCATCAAAGTGGAGATTGCCAAGGGTTCTGGTCACGCCATGCGTCCCATGCTTGGTGAATACGGAGCGTGGCTACGAACCAATCGTCTCAAGGATGAACTTGGCTGGGACGGATTCGATACCGCCATGCATGAACTTGGACACAACCTTGAGCAGCTCTACAGCGCGTTCAATGCTCCGCGGCCCGCGCTGCAGAATGTGCCCAATACCGCGTGCACGGAAGCGTTTGCATTTCTGTACCAGTCACTCGCCAAGCGTGTGCTGGGCATTGAGGACACCGCGGACATGCAGCGTTCGCAAGACATTGATGCAGTCGCCACCATGTTGGCGGCACGGCAAATCGCCGGCCCAAGTTTGGTTGAACTGCGTATGTGGCGCTGGATCTATGCAAACCCCGGCGCAACGCCTGCGGCACTGCGCGATGCAACGCTTGCTATTGCAGCTGATGTCTGGACGCGTTACTACCAGCAGGACTTTGGTCCGGATCACACGCACATCTTGGCGGCGTATCAGCACATGGTTGGACATCCGTTGTACTTGGCGGATTACACCCTTGGCCATGTGATCAGTCACCAGATCCGTTCGCACATGCACGGGAAGGATTTGGCCACCGAAACCAAGCGGATCTGCTCGATTGGTCGGGTGACTCCCGATCTTTGGATGTGTCGCGCTGTTGGATCGGGAGTGGCCGTGGCGCCGCTCGCTGATGACTGCACCGCCGCACTTGCGAGGCTGGCACGCTGATGCGCACGGCGCGCGCAGTATTCATGGGCGGAGCGATCGTCGCTGCCACAGCGCTCATGGGTTGCCAGGCGCCGAGATACGAGATGAATTGGAATCGCATGCACCTTGGCATGACTCACGATGAGGTGACTAGCGCGCTTGGCGAACCGTCAAGTAGTTACCTTCCACCACCAGCCGCGGTTGTCAAACCAGGTACGCCTTCTACCCATGCGCCGAGTCCATTGCGGGGCGAGCGTTGGCAGTACGGCGACACGCTTTCAAGCTTTGCCACACGCGCTGTGTATCCCGACGAAGCCGACGAGCGCGCCTGGTGTGTGTTCTTTGGCCCCGACGGCAAGGTGAGTGGATTCCGTCCGCCGTCATGGGCAGACGCGAAGCGATCTGAGCCCGCTCCTTAACCCGCTGACGAGCCAACCCCGCGCCGTGTCACTAACCACAGCGCGCCGATTGCTGGGCCAACCAGCATCGTGAGCGGTGCCAGTGGTTGCGGGTCGAACACGAATTTCGCTTTGGCACCCGTTGGCGCCGGCGCCGCCCCGATGCTGGGGCTTGCTACTGCTGGCGATGCGCTGGTGGCAGTGCTGCCGGGCGCAATGACGGAAGGCACCATCGGTGCCAGGACAGCTGGCTGAATGGCCGGCGCAGGAGCAGGAGCGACCACCGGCGCGGGCGCTGGCTCTGGCAACGCTGGCTCGGGCGTTGGTTCCGGCGCCATCTCTGCTGGATCCGGCTCGTTGGGATCGCGCGCGAGGTTCTCACGAGCACGCACGCGACTTGGTCGCACTTGTTGGCGTTCGATCAATCGGCTCGGCGGCGGATTCTGCGGCGGTGTGGCTGATGGTCCCGCCCCGGCAGGGGCTTGCAACGCAACGATCAGTAGCAGGGTGGCGTGGACCATGCGCTCACCGTACCACCATCGGACCGCCGCGTGAAGTGGAAAAACACATCGCGGGACGCAATTGCGTCCCGCGATGGGAGTGTTGTCATGGTCGCACTCAGGCGATTTAGACGGCCGCAGCCATCTTTTCTGCCTTCTTGCGCGCATCGTCCAAGGTACCGACGTACATGAACGCGCTTTCTGGGAGGTTGTCGCCCTCGCCGCTGCAGATGCGCTCAAAGCTGTCGATGGTCTCGTCGAGCGTGGTGGTGACGCCGGGCAGGCCGGTGAAGATCTCACCAACGTAGAACGGCTGGCTGAGGAATCGCTCCAGCTTGCGCGCACGTGACACGGACAACTTGTCGTCTTCGCTCAGTTCATCAACGCCGAGGATGGCGATGATGTCCTGCAGATCCTTGTAGCGCTGCAAGATGTTCTGCACGCGACGTGCCACCTTGTAGTGGCGCTCGCCGACGATCTGCGGATCCAAGATGCGGCTCGTTGAAGAGAGCGGATCCACTGCAGGGTAGATGCCCTTCTCAGCGATCTTGCGCTCCAGCACGATGAACGCATCCAAGTGGGTGAACGTGGTTGCAGGTGCCGGGTCAGTCAAGTCATCGGCGGGCACGTAAATCGCCTGCACGGAGGTGATGGCGCCGTCCTTGGTGGAGGTGATGCGCTCTTGCAAGGCACCCATCTCCGTGGACAGAGTCGGCTGATATCCCACGGCGCTCGGCATGCGACCGAGCAGTGCGGATACCTCGGAGCCAGCCTGTGTGAAACGGAACACGTTGTCGACGAACAGCAGGGTTTCCTTACCGCTCTTGTCGCGGAAGTTTTCTGCCATCGTCAACGCGCTCAGTGCCACGCGCAGACGTGCGCCTGGCGGCTCGTTCATCTGACCGAACACCATGGCCACCTTGTCCAGAACGTGCATCTTCTGCCCGTTCGCATCGGTGTACTCGGCTTCTTGCATTTCCAGCCAGAGATCGTTGCCTTCGCGGGTGCGCTCGCCGACGCCGGCGAACACTGAGTATCCGCCGAAGTTACGAGCAACGCGGGCGATCATCTCTTGGATGACCACGGTCTTGCCTACACCGGCGCCGCCGAACAATCCGATCTTTCCACCGCGCACGAACGGGCACAGCAGATCGATGACCTTGATGCCGGTTTGCAGCATTTCAGTCTTGGGGTTGAGGTCGGCAATCGTTGGGGCGGAGCGATGGATCGGCGCAGTGTCGGTGGTGTTCACCGGTCCGCGTTCATCCACGGGCTGGCCGAGGAGGTTGAACACGCGTCCGAGCACGCCTTCGCCCACGGGCACGCGCACTGGCGAACCAGTGTCGACGCACGGGGTTCCGCGGCGCAGGCCGTCGGTGGACGCCAATGCGACGCAGCGAACCATGCCGCCGCCAAGGTGCTTGGCAACCTCGCCGACGAGGACTTGCTTCTGACCGTTGAGTTCAAACTCCACGGTCAATGCGTTGAAGATCTCGGGAATCCCGTTCTCAGGGAACTGTGCGTCGAAAGTCGAACCGATGACTTGCTTGATCGTGCCAGTGCTGGGCATGTCTGTGGTGGCTCCGTCTGGAGTCGTGCGGCGGATCGTTCTGTGAGGTCGGCCGCGCCGCGGCACCCGACCTTGGAATTCATGCACGGACCCCGCAGCCGGGAAGGTTGCGAGGGGGCAGGGAGGATACAGCGAACCGCTCGCGGATGAGTCAGGGTTGCCGCTGCGGCGCCACGGGTGGGGGATCGCTGTCCACGGGGTCGTCCGGGAGCCGTTTTCCCTGCGTGGCGGCAATACTGTGGGCGCCGTACCGCAGGGCTTCCCCGTTTCGCGGTCGGAGGGTGGTGGTGTCGATCCCTGGATCGAGGCTCGTCAATTGCGGCGCACTCTGGAAGCCGAACGGCGCGCCCAGCACTTCCCAGGCGACGGGAAGTTCCATCGAATACCACAGGTTGTCGCTGAGGGTCACGCTGGGTGGGAGGATGCGCTCTGGATGCGGCGAGAATTTGGCCAATGCACCAGGAACCCAGAACGCCAAACACTTCTCAACCAGCACCTTGCTGATCGTTCCGGCATCCTCGGGGATGGCATAGATCGCATCGGTTGGATTGATCAGCGTGGCGCGTGAAAGCACCAAGTCGCGCGCATTGACAATCGAGACCCCGGTGCCAACGCCATCAAAGATGCAGCGATCAATTCGCATCTGATCCACCGCTGGTGCAAATTTCACATCGCCACCCGGGCATGCCGTTCCAACTTGCACTCCAGTGCGAATGATCTTGTTGAATGCACATCCCGTCACAGAAATCAGCCCGGAATCGCCGAGCACCTTGATGCCAACGTTCTGGGTCATGCTGTTGTTGGGCACCATCATCAACCCGCGCACCAAGACTCGGCGCGAGTTAACAATCTCAACCGCGGCATCATTCCATCCCTCCACTTGCACTTGATCAATGCGAACATTGGTGACCGATTGCAAGCGCACTGCATCTTGCTCCGCGTTTGCGCGCGCGCCATTGATGGTGCAACTACGTAGCGTGAATTCAGCAGGCCAAGGTTGTTCTGGTGCCACTTCGCCGTCGCGGCCGTCAATCACCACAGCAGCGCCGCGCGGGCTGAGAAACATGATGTTTTCAACCACCACATGCTTACATTTGCGAAACACCCAACCATCGCCATCGCATGCAACAGCGGCAGGAACGCGGTCGCGACTGCGTATGAAGATTGGCTTCTCGCGTGTTCCTTGCAGTCCATCGATCACTTGCGCAACATGGAATCCGGATGGAAAGATGATTTCATCACCAGGCTTCACCTCGGCAAGGATGTGTTGCCACGTCTGTCCGGGCTGCACAAGAAACTGGCTAGCGCCTGCAATATAGGGCGGAGGCATGGTGCCAGGCTTCGTGCCACCCGCAGCGGGCTGCGCGCCTGCAGTCGGAACGAACGGTGGTGGAACAACGGTTGACGGGCCGACCCGCTGTTGCGGTGGTGCGGGCGCAACTGGCGGAGCCTGTACACCGTGCAGAGCCGCGAGCAGCGCACTGAGTATGAGCGGGATCATGAGAGGCGCACTCCGTGTGATCGGGCATCATTGATGTTGCGCGCGGGGTCTGGCATAACAGCACGCAGTAGCAGTGACTCGGGTGCCAAGTCCATGGTGGTTGCAACCAGGTCTGCCGGAAGGAGCACGGTGTCGCCAGCTCGCAGATGTTCGGGACGATGCCCGTCTGATTCCATCACTGCCTCGCCGCGCACCAGCATGAGTATGACCGGCGCATTGTCCGTGCTGCATGCAAACGGGGCGGCATCACCGGATGGAGATGCTTCGATCGCTTCAATTTCAAAGTAGTCGTTCGCACAGAGTGTGGCGGCGCGTAGTCCGTCGCTCCACATGGGCTTGGCGCGGGCGATCGATGTGATTGGTCGCTCCGGGAGCCGCTGCGCCGCGCCGAACAAGATGCATTCCATCGCTTGTTCGATGTGGAGTGGTCGCGCGGGGTCGTTGCGATTCCAATCAAACACGCGGAACGTGGTGTCGCTTGGTGTTTGCACTTCGGCAACCATGACGCCGGTGCCAAGTGCGTGGCACAGCCCGCTCTCCAGCGGAATGCAGTCGCCCGCGACCACTGGCTCGCGGACCAAGAGGTTCACGGCGCTTCCGTCAGCAAGGGCGGCGCGGAACTCCGCAGGCGTCACCGTGGGACGAACACCTCGATAGATCGATGCCCCCGGAGTGGCAGAAATCACAAACCACGCCTCGGTCTTCAGGTGCGCGCCGGGGTGAGTGCGCGCGTACTCCGCAGTGGGGTGCACTTGCACGGAGAGATTCTCTGCGGCATCGAGGTACTTGATCAGCAGTGGAAAGTGTCCGGAATTTGCACGCGCGCGACCAAGCAGCGCGGTGCCATGGGTGGCAATGAGTTGTGAAAGTCCTTGGCCCGCGAACGGCCCGCTGGCTACGTGGGAGATGCCATCAACGACGGGCGCGGCGAGGTCGGCGATTTCCCAACTCTCTCCAACGGGGGCCGCCGGCGCTGGGGGCACCAACTTGCCAAGTTGCTTCAAGGAACGACCGCCCCAGGCACGAGGCTTCAGGATCGGGGCACATCGGAGCGGAGGAAGCGGCATGGAGGAACCACGGTACCGCCTGCGAGCGCTGGCGTCAGAGGGTCATTCCCGTGATCTTGCCATCAAAGACCAACTTGCCATTGACCACCCCTTGGCAGTGCGAGACGAATCGGCGTCGATTGAACTCCATGAGACTCGCCAAGAGGTACAGGGTGTCGCCCGGGACCACCTGGCCCCGGAAGCTCACCTCATCGCAGCGGGTGAAACCAAGGAACCCTTGCACTCGCCCGCTCTTGGTGTTCAGAAAACTGGCCAATTGCGCCGCGGCTTCGATCATGAGCACTCCAGGAAGGAGCGGTCGGCCCGGAATGTGCCCCTCGACCCAGAATTCGTCTGGTCGCACCAGTTTGTGGCCGACTCCGAGGGTGAATTCGGGATTGTGCCACAGCACGCCGTCGCATTGGCGCATATGTCCCATTTGTGGAAGGCAGTCATTCAGTGCGTCGCCGCCAAAGAGAACCCGAGTGGTGTCAACGGCAGCAAGGTCAACGACGAATTCGGTAGCCACGGGCGTCTCCGGGGGGTCGGGAAGGGGGTACCCGGTCAATGATAATGTGTCCATTCAGAACCTGCTGCGCAGCGCAGGGGCGTTTTTAGCGTCCTGAACCCGGTATTTTTGGCAGATCTGCCCACTCGGAGCGTCCGCCCCGGGTACGCTTGAGATGCAAGAGGGGTCCTTGGGGGTCCCGATTCACGAATTGCCCGCCGCGAACCCCGCGGCGCACGTACGAAGAAACCTAATTCCAGAGGAGATCAGACCATGGATGCATATGAACGAATGAAGAAGCTCATCGTGGAGTGCGATGACGACATCAAGAAGGCCGTTGGCGGTAACAAGGCTGCGGGCACCCGCGTCCGTAAGACCATGCAGGAAGTCAAGGAGTGCGCCCAGTCGGTTCGTCAGGGCGTCCTGAACCTCCGTGATGCAGCAGAAGGCGGTCCTGCTCAGTAAGCAGGCGACTTCTGGAGCCAGTGCTCCCGCGGCTCGGCGCGTGGGGCGCAAGTCAACTCAAATGAAGTCCTGACGCGTCGTTGGCGAATTCCGCTGGCGACGCGTTAGGCGTTTTTAGGCACCCGCTTGGCCAGCTCCAAGATGTCGCGGAAGGACGGGTGTGACGCATCGCCGATCAGCTCGTACATGGCTCCGAGCGTTCCGGTGGGAAGTGCGCCGGCTCGATCCATGCGGCGGAATGCGTGTTCCACCTGGTCAACTTGACCCGCAGAAATTGCATCGGTGGCGTAGAAGACCGTCCAGCCGGCGGCAACCAAGTCCAGCACGGTTTGCAGAACGCACACATGTGCTTCAACGCCACAGACCAACACGGTCGGACGTCGTTGCGCTCGTAGTGCGGCGCGCACTCCGTCCACAAGAGCGCTGAACTGGGTCTTCTCAATCACCTCCGTGGTGGCAGGAAGCGCTTCACGGATGGTGTCAACCGTTCCCCCCAAGCCGCGCACGTACTGCTCGGTGCAGATGACCGGCATTCCCAGTGCACCTGCCGCGCGTGCGAGCAATGCGCAATTGGTTTCCACGCGCTCGCGGGCTGCGATCGTGGGCATCAGTCGGTCCTGCACGTCAATCACAAGTAGCGCGGTGGATTCAGGGCGAAGTCGGGGGAGTGCCATAGTGGGGACCTTTGTTGCGATTCGCTGTTGCCGGGCGCGGTGTCAGTGAATGATGCGTGGGCGGTGGAGTTCACGCGCGTGAATGTGCGCTTACACCCGTACTTGTGGTTCGTCGGCGATGGTTGCGCGGTACCGGGCTCGAATGGGTTGCACGACGCTTGCAACAAACGCGTCCACTTGCTCCGGCGCGCGACCGATGTACGCGGATGCATCAAGGAGGACATCAAGATCCAAACCTGCAAAGAGCGGCTCCTTGCGGAGGCGCGTCAGCAGATCGTTGGGCTTTCCTTCGCTCTTCACTGCGTGTCCAGCGGCTTGACTATGAACACGAATCGCTTCGTGCGCATGCTGGCGATCCGTGCCACGCGCGGTGGCAGCCAGGAGAATGTCTTCGCTTGCCATGAATGGAAGTTCCGCATCCAAGCGGGCGCGAATGGAAGCGCGGTGCACTACTAAGCCACCCAAGACATTGGCAAGAATGTCGAGCGCACCATCGAGTGCCAGGAACGCTTCGGGGAGCGACAAGCGGCGATTAGCGCTGTCATCCAGTGTGCGTTCGAGCCACTGCGTGGCCGCCGTATCAAGACCGTTGCCGGAAAGATTCATCACGAACCGCGCCAGCCCGGTAGCGCGTTCGCAGCGCATCGGGTTGCGCTTGTAGGCCATGGCGCTGGAGCCGATCTGTTCGGCTTCGAACGGCTCCTCGATTTCCTTGAGGTTTGCCAGCAGTCGAAGATCGTTGCAGCACTTGTGAATGGCGGCGGCGGCGATCGCCAGGCTGGAAAG
>Ga0247837_1007092_pt1 | contig 15204 bp, 14 predicted proteins | sample LaCtaG_2_FD_187115 | JGI IMG/M metagenome (GOLD analysis project Ga0247837, IMG submission 187115) | Freshwater microbial communities from meromictic Lake La Cruz, Castile-La Mancha, Spain - LaCruzMarch2015_14.5m | ecosystem: Environmental > Aquatic > Freshwater > Lake | place: Spain: Castile-La...
GTTCCTTTAAGAAGGTTCTGTTTGGGAATTACTGCCAATTTCGCCCTTCGAGCAGTTCCTTTCGCCCACAAGAGATGAGCCTTTTCCTTAGCGTTTTCAGCCTCAAACTGGGACTGGGAAGTAGCGGGTTGGAAGGGAGCAGTCTGGCTGTAAAAGCACTGCTGATCTGCAGTCTCAGTAGCAGGTCGTCAGGGGAGTGGGAGCGAAGTGCAGGTATGCTGGTCTGCTTCCTCATATATGGCTTATAATGCTGCTAAGGGCTGTACGCAGAGCGCTGCATACGCCACTGCGTCTGACTACGGGGGCCAAGAAACACGCCACCGCAGTAGTGCTGCTGGACAAGGCACAGACTGCACCGGACTGGGTGCGTCTCTCCAAGGGTGCGATGGAGGACTTGGAAAGACAGCAGAGTGTTTGGCTCTATGATGAGTCTTCGGGGTATAGTCGAGTATGTGTCAAGCGACTTAAGAAAAAGACCTTTGCGGAAGACCCAAACAGCGTCTTCAAGTCAGCCTGTGAGACAGTGAACGCACTGAAGGGAAAGAAAGCAGCCAACGGGGATGTGTACCTGCCCTCTAGCTTCACGCAAGGTAAGTACTAGACAGACCAGTGGGAGAAGTGGGCAAACACAGCCGTCTTGGCCGGGTACTCCTTCTCAAGACAGACACACGAAAAGGAAGAGGATAAACCTGTAGCGATACAGGAGCTAAACTGCTTAAATGCCCCAGTACATGACTCTGAGCGGTTTAACACGCTCATCAAGTCCGCAGAAGCAGCCCTATACGCCAGAGACCTAGGCAACCTTAGAGGATCTGAAGCTACCCCCGATATAATGGTTGACAAGGTCAAGGCTTTATTAGCCCAATACGAAACTTCGCCTCTGACTTTGGAAATCATAAAAGGCGAAGATCTATTGAAGCGTGGACTGGGCATGATGCATGCAGTCGGCAAAGGAGCTCAGTCCCCGCCCAGTTTGGTCTGGGTTTCCTACTCTGGCGACCCAGCAAACACTAGCAAAGTCCTCACAGTGATCGGCAAAGGACTCACATTTGACACTGGCGGTCTGAATCTGAAGCCAACAGGCAGTATTGAAAACATGTATTTGGACAAGTCTGGTGCCTGCGGGGCTTTAGGAGTGCTGAAATGGGCTCTCGACACTCGTGCAAAAGTGAACCTATCCATAGGCTTAGGACTGGTCGAAAACGCTATCAGCAGCCGGTCCTATAAACCTCACGACATCCTGACTTCCCTGAAAGGACTCACCGTCGAAGTCGGCAACACGGATGCAGAGGGCAGACTAGTGCTGGGAGACGTCTTCACCTACGTCCAAAGGAAGCTCCAGCCCACAGTAATGGTGGACATGGCCACTCTAACAGGCGCCTGTGTCGTGGCTCTGGGCGAAGAGACAGCTGGGGCGATGGGCAATTCGGATGCTCTGATATCGAAGTTGAAGAAAGCGGGGGAAAGTGTGGATGAGCAGATTTGGCACTTGCCCATTACAGAGGAACACAAAGAGGCGCTCAAGTCCAAAGTTGCAGATCTATCGAATACTGGGGAGTCCAAGTACGGAGGGGCGGGCAAGGGAGCGGCTTTCCTGCAGCGCTTTGTAGAGAAGGACATCGAGTGGGCGCACCTGGATATCGCAGGCCCAGGCATGTCGAAGAAGGCTAGAGGCCAGTTTAGTGCGGGCTGTACCGGCTTTGGAACGCAGCTATTGACGAGATACATCCTGGACCAGTGGTAGCTGCTAACCATTAGGTAGACTGAGTAGGGAAGCAGGCAGGTAGAGACATGGCTGTTTAGAAGGGAAAAGACAGTCTATTAGTAGTGCGAAATGATAGGAAAGGACTACTATCTATTTAGTTTGGACTTTCAAGGCCTTGATATGCTGCCTAGTTCTCACCTGTTCCCCCTCCATCGTCATAGCCGCTGCAAAGGCCTTCACCAGCAGTGTATACTGCCTGGTCTTCGCCTCCTTAAAGTGCGGCAACTCGACCTCCAGTAGACGATTGCAGATAATCCGGCACATGCGGGTAGTCTGGGCGAGTTCCTGCTCACACTGCAGACGGACTTACCTGCACTACTCGCTGCTCTGCAGCTGCTATCAGATTTCCCTTGGGCTTGAATAACAGTGCAAGGGACAGCTTGCCGCCCTGCAGCTTGTGCAAAGCGACCTGTTCACTGTGGTAATTAGCCTCCACTCGTCTGCGGTACAGCTCCGCTTCCTGCTGCCAGTGACAAACCTCCACCATTGCCTTCAACTCCTGCACCTCCAGGCTGCTCCAGTCCTTCACTAAGGTGAAAGGGTTGCACCGCATGTCTGCATCAGGGCACTGTATCAGAGAAAGGCGCTGCTGTAAAGCAGTGTCTTCGAAGGCTTCTGCGCAGGCCACTACTCCTGTATTGGCTGTGCCTAGTGCAGCGTACAGTGAAGACACTGACTTCGCCACACTGCGAATGGAGCGGATTGCCTCTAGGCTGGCAGTGAAGAATCGCTTGGTGGAGGTGATGGTTTCGCTGGAGTCTTCAGGACAAGGCTTGTCAAAGCGAGCGAAGGCCTCACAGTACCTACTGGCCACCTCAGAGTTGAAAGCCGGGTCCGAGGCTTCCAGGGTGAATTTGTCCAGTTTGAGGAAATCTTGGAAGACTTGCGACTCCAATAGCACTCGATTTTCCGCTGTTTTCTTCAGGAACTCCTCCAGAATCAGTCTCCGGTCTTCCACCATCTCCGTCTTCGCACTGCCCTGTCTGGCTCTCACCACTAGCTTTTTCGGGGGCACTGGAGGCACGTAGACTCCAGGCCACAGGGCCGCAAGAGCCTTGCGGGCAGTGGCGAAATCGTGGTACTGGCGCAAAGCCTCGAAAGTGCCGCTTTCGTCAGAACCCTGACTTGCCTTTACCCTCAGTTTGTAGGTCACACTGGTCTTCAGCTTGTCCTCTGATAGGAGGACGTCGACGATTTGGATGGCCATTGTGGTGCTTTCGTAGTCGTCGGAGATGGTGATGAGGCTGGGGATTGGGGCTTCTAAGCCATATTCAGAAGCCGCCATTGTCACAGAGGCAGGATCTTTGTGTCTGTTTCAGACGAATTGCTTACAGACCGAGCTGACAATGCACTTTCGCAGTCCTTTTAATGTCTGTATTTGCAGGCTGTGTCGACTCCTGTCTTCTTTGCTGCTAGATACCGCTAATTGGCACAAATATGTGAAAGATTGGGAGTGATTTGTATGTTTTCAAGTGCTTGTACGAGCATTACTGTATGAGAAGGGCTGATACTGCCTGCACTAATCCCCTATTCATCTGAGATAATATGAATTCAGCAGAAGTATCAGAGCAGATCCAAAGCCTAAGTTCCCGAATCACAGCCCTGGAAGCCGGCTCCAAAGCCTCCCGCTCCCTTTTCACCAGAGAAACCGCTCCTCTGATGCGCCTTTCCCTGCAAAACAAGCGTTTTTCCGAAGTACACGACCTGCTTGCCTGCGGCTTCGACCCTTCCTACCCTCTGACCTCCGTACTGCCTACCTAGGACCAGTGGAATGTGTACTTGTTTCTAGTGCAGGCCGGACTGTATCGGACTGTAGATACACTGCTGTCTGCACACCAGGTCAGTGTGGACTATTGCGACAGTGATGGGTTCACAGCGCTGGAAATAGCGGCGGGTAGGGGGGATGTGGAGATGGTGAAGGTGTTGATTAGGCATAGGGCGGGGGTGGAGGGGGAGAGACTGGGGTGTGTGGCTGCGATGGCGCTGGCGAGAGGGGAGGAAGGCAGGGAAATCGTCAATTTGGTCGTGTTGGAGGCTAGGAGACGGAAAAACGAGAACCTGTAGTGACACTATTGCTCTTTTCTTCTACTCAGCAGCAGTACCTTAGCCCAGTCCCAGTTCCATCACAACCTCACTTCCGCCATAATCATGGCAGTTCCCAACCCCTTTTCCCAACTATCCGACCAAACGTACGCCTCACCGCCCGGCTCCTTGAACGGCGCAGACATCAGCATTGAGTGCATAGTCAGATGCGACCTGTTCATAATGGACCACACAGCCGCAGTCTACGTCGACGAATGCACAGACAGTCGAATTCGAATCGGCCCGGTGGCCGGCTTTTGCTACGTCCGGAACTGTTCAGACTGCATTATATCAGTGGCCTGTCAGCAATTCCGGGCGAAGGACTGCAAAAACCTAATCGTGTTTCTGTACTCTGCAAGTGACCCACACTTGGAACTGTGCAAGGTGATTGCTATTGCTCCATACAACTTTGCGTATCCGCTGCAGGAGAAGCACTTCAAGGCTGCGGGACTGAACCCGCAGGCCAATTTGTGGAGTCAGGTGTATGACCATACGCCGGACTCGGAGGAAAGCAACTGGGAGGTGCTTGAGCCGTCGAGCTTCAGCACTCTCATCTACCAGATCCCTGAATTAGGAGAGCCAGTGGACCCAGTGCCCAAGCCCGCGCTCTACGCTAACAACGGACAAGAGGGCTTCATAGTCAAAAGCTCCCCAGCGGACTTCAAGGCCAAAGCCAAGCTAGCGCCTGCAGAGGACGAGTCCAGTCCTGTGATTTTATACCAAGAAGAGGAGACGAAGTTGGCGGAAATGGACCTGAGCAGTCCTGATGCAGCTCTATTTTCCCCACAGCCCAGGCCCTGGGCCGCAGCTCCCCCCAAATTCAACCCTAGGACTCCTGTTCCCTGGCCCGATTCCGCGGTCCACAGGCCTGAAAGCGGACGCAACTCCTCAAGACTGCCGAAGCCGCTGAACAACGACCTCTCCGCCGCTGAAAACCCTCTGCTCTTAGCAACCTCTGCAGACCTCGTCCAATACCGAATTCTCTATACAGCTCAAAGGGAGTTTCGACAAGAACTAGGCCTTTCAGTAGCCTCCTTCCCCCCCGGTTCCCTGGCCCAGAGCCTAGTCCGAGTCTCTGAAGTCGCTGAGCCGTACCACTCGCAGATCCGTGTTTTGACCCTTTCTATCTTCTGTGTCTTGGTCAGTGGGCTTTGCTTGCTATTGGCGCTGATTTTGATTGAGGATTTCGTGGATGTGCATAGTGGGGGACTGGGGATTCAGCTGTTTTTGCTGGTAGTGGCTATTGTGGGACTGTTGGTGTATGTAGGGATTAAGATGCGGGGGGTGATAAAGAGTGGGAATCTGGCAGTAAGGCAGAGACTGAAGGAAGAGACAGTGGTGCTCTCTTTTTCAAGCGGCCTGACCCTAACCGGCGACCTTTTCGCCCTGGGCATCTCCGTAAAGCCCAAAGAATCAATCGCGACTTTGCTAAAGTAGCTGCATTCTAACTAGTCTAGAGAGGAAAAGGCGAGAAAACTGCCCTGCAGCCACAGAGCTACCAGATCCCTGCCTAGGGCTCCTACAAAGAATCATAAAATCAGGCATGAAACACCCGACAGCATTCCCTATTTGACCGCTGCGGCTTCATCTAGCACGCTTAGGAAGACCTATGACTGTACCAAACTACAGGACTTCACTGTGCAGCGCTGTGGCCTTCCTTCTAGCGTAGAGAGGACTTGTGCTGAGACAGAGGGTTATTTCCCGGGAAGAAAAGACACACACCACTCTATTCCCCCTCGCTTCTTCTGTATCCTCCTCGTCGCCATAAGGGTTTTCCTCGTCTGTATCCAAGAAAATAGGCGTGAGGTCGAAATTTAGCGCCCGGCCTGCATCGTAGTGGAGGTCTTCCAAGGCTGGTGATGACAGGTCTGGGCTGTGGGACAAAGTGGAGTCTAGTCCAAAGTCTCGTGATTCAGCCATAATGATTACTGGGACAGACATCTTGTGGGTGCGATGGGAGTAGTAAGTAATACGGAGTCTGAGTCAAGGGGAATAAAAGAGACATAAAATTTAGCCATATCGACTGATAGACAGGGCAATATTGGAATGACGCCCAACAAATCGGCATTTTGCACAGGTAAATCCAGTTTGCGCCGCAGTCTATCCTATGCGCCAAGGCCTGAACCCCTGTTTCCCACTGTCCCTATACGTTCTCCCAGTCTTATTGCCGCTCATTTCCCCTCCAATTGCTACCTGTGCGATACCTATCTCCCTGCCTTTTCCCCTCTCCGGCGGCTTTGCTGTCTCTGCGGCCTTTCCACCTGCCTGTCTGACTCAGTGGAACTATGCATATCCCACAGGCTTCAAATCCGCTGCATCCGCTGCCACGAAGCCACACTAACAGAGCCCTATGACCAAGAACTGCAGAGAAGGGTGGAGCTAATGGACTACAGATTGGCAGAGATGGAGGAGGAAAGCAGTGGATTTGAGCTAATTCAGGGGGAATCAGTCGACTGTAGGGCGGAATTGGGGGAGGAGGAAGCAGGACTGAGGGCGGATATACAGGAATTGGAGCGAATCACTAGAGAACTGGGCAAGTCAATAGACTCCGAAGAGGCAAAAAGCCTGCAAATCGCCTTAGAAACTGCCCAATCCGCCCGTCAACTCTCCGAAATGCGCCTAAGCCAGACCTCCAAGCAGCTCCACCAAGCCCAAACGCTGCTCAGCTCCAGCCGCAAGCAGAACCTACTCATTGCAGGGCAAATCACAGAGCTGCGGAGGGCTGTGGACCAGCGCATTCCTGCCAGTTTCCTCAAATCCACGCTTTGTCAGAAGTGCTTTCCTCGGTTTCGAAGCGTTCTGGGGGAGACTTCGCTGGCTACGTCTGCCCACTCCAGGCCGAGAAGAGGGGAAGAGGCGGAAAAGTGCTGTTTCTGCCTGAAATAAGGTCTAAATCTATCGAATTGCTATAATTGTCCCCGAATGTATGCGAATTTCAAGCAGATTGGACGGATTTCGGAGAATCCGAGTACAGATTTCCCCAGATTTCGCAGTAATATATGGAGAGTGTCTCTTCCTACAGTGAAGCGATGAGCGAAGAAAAGTCTCAGACCGAAGATCTGACCTACCCCGACCTAGCAGGCCCATTTAGGACCATTTCCATTGTTCCGGTGCCTTCCGGCCTGGCCAGGGAAGCCGTTGCAGTGGCCATTGGCCCGCCGCTGCCTGGGGCGCATGTGACCTACCCTATCTCTGTAGCAGTCATGTAGGGCCAAGACCACCAAGGCAGTTTCGAGACTGTCCGGCGCTACAGTGACTTCTACGCCCTGCACGAACAGCTCCTACAGCGCTGGCCCGGCATCGTCATCCCTCAAATCCCTCCCAAGAAGCTGCTAGTACCTTTCACACAGGGAAACAAGGCCAACGAAGTGACTGCCTACCGCAGACTCATGCTAGAAGCCTTCCTACAGGGCTGTTTTAGACTGCCTTTTTTGGGGAACTCTGAGGAAATGGGGCTGTTTTTGAGAGGACAAGGCAGCTTTAAAGGCGCTTGCAGGACTCTCAAGCGACTGACACTCACAGAAACAGCGGCTGTGTACGCAGAAGTCTTCTCCGACTACAGCCGCAACTCCCTAGTGCCTGACTACGTCTTTTCCACCCTCAACGGCGACTACGAAGCTCTGAGACTGCTGCTTTCCAGTCTCAAACAGTGCCAAGTCACTGCTGCCAGCCTGACTCGCCACTTCCACCACATGCAAATCGGCTACGGCCGCCTAGCAGAGTCCATTCTCTCCTTCGAAGGCTCCTTCCTTCAGCTCTTTAGCGACCAAATTACTTCCAGTTTGTTCAGAAAGTGGGACTGTGAGGCAGTGCAGAACCCCTACAGCGTGCTGTGTGCTTGGCTGGAGGTGCAGTGTGGACAGGTGCAGGCGCTGTTAGAGACTTATGAGCGGAGGAGACTCATTTTAGTGATGAAGGAACAGGTCAAGGCCAAGACTTTGAAGGAGGAAATTGCGGTGAATAAGCTGAGAGCGGGCAAAAACACGCTTAGTGGGATTCTTACAGGGAAGACCAAGGTAGCGCAAATTGCGCATTTGGAGCAGCTGATTAAGCAGGGGGATGAGACCGTTCAAGCCCTGACCTTCATATACAACATCACGACTTTAAGACTGCAGGAGTGGGACCTAGCCGCACTAAAGCGAGACCAAGGCTCTGCCTACGAAGCCGCTATGAAAGCATTTGGCAGCACGGCAGTCACTGCATTCACTACGGTAGGCACTATTTAGATGACTGCATCGGCTGGGGAGATAACAGCGGCCTTACCAACGGAGGCGGAATAGCTAGATTTAATGAAGAAAATAGCGAAAAGGCTGAAAACTTGTCAACAAGTATGAAAATATTCCTATTTTCCCAGAATTTCCCTAAGAAGTAGTCTTAACTCTAGACGAAATTCTCATCCGGGATATAAAACTCCGTGTTAAAAACAGACAATTTGAGGTTTTCCCTCTGCAGAAAGTCCAAAGGGAACTGAGTCTGTTTAGTGCTTACCAGGTTTCCTCTGGGAGCCTTGGAATCATACAGTTCTGCCTGCGCTAAGTCCGCTTCAGCCCGAATATCGCTGATTTTCTCCATTCGGTCGTCTGGGTAGCAGCGGAAAACAGTCCTGTAGAACTCGGTGTTGGCTGCAGCGGTGCTTTTCCAAGCGTTTTCGCACCTATCACTCAGAGGATCTTCCAGAATTTCCTCGTTTTCCACACCTGTGTGTTCCTTCCACAACTGTAGCCGTAGACTTCGCGCGAAGACTGAGACTTCTTTGGCTTTGCCGTCGATGTAGGAGGGAAATCGCTGCAAGTCATGCACAGAAACAGCTATTTCCGAGTCATGGCTGCCCAGCAGACTCCTATCATTGATATTAGCGCTGCCGATGAGGACTGTTTCGTCATCAACAATCATTAATTTGGAGTGGACGTATACGATTTCGGTCACGGGAAGGCCAGTGGGCGCTGTGGCGTGGGTTCTGAGTCCATAGAAGGAGATGTATTGCCCGGGGTCGCTGATGTTAGGGTCGGATTTGAGCTGTTCTAGTAGGGAATTCGCGCCTCTGCAGATAGTGGCGTACTCCCAGTACAGTTCTACCCTTAAAACGGCAGCGGACGAGTCATCCACAGACCCTTCGAAGGCAGGCAAAAGCGGCAAAACCACAATTACTCGGAACTTTTCCTTTTTCTCAGCCGCCACTTTGATTCGCTCCACCAGTGCCTGTGCAATTTGGTTCCTCACCGGTCTGCCCGCCGTGCTGGAAATGAAGAACTGGTTCTCAATGTAGATATAGTGGTCCGCACTGTCTATCAAGTGCAAATAGGCCGTGTGAATGGAAGTCTCCGGGTCTTCCAGGCCCAAAGACCAGCTTCCGCCACTGCGAAGCAGCTGACAGTCGCAATTCCCAGCCTGAATTCCCGTCTTTGGGTTGATTTTCAGCAAATTTCGCAGGAATTGTTCCTCGTCTTGAGCTTCTTTTTCCATAATTTCGGCTTTTTCCAGTTCTTCGTCGCGCTCTTCAATGCGGTCTCTGTTGGCCTCGCTCCTGACCCTGATGACTTCGTTTCCTTTGTATTGGTTGAAGATTTCCTGCAGTTCTTTGTCGGTTTCGTCGTCTGTGGTGCCTAAAACTGCGGTGTTGGACCTTAGAAGGGCGCCTCCGCCCTCTTCTTCGCGCTTTCCCGCTATTTTGGCGAGCACGAAATGCTTCAGTTCCGAGGCTACGGGTGACTCAGTGATGTGCACAGCCCTGCTTTCCTCCTCCCTCCCAGCCTCAATATGAGCAAAAAGTGCCACATTGAAGTGCTTGCACGCCACTCCAATAGTCTTCCTCTCCCTCGCACGAGGACTTCGCTTGCTATCACCTATATGCATACTGCGACTTCTCTGTCTAAAGTGAGCATCTGGCTCCGGAAAAGCAGCGATTTCAAAGGGAGATTTAGGGTGGTCGGGGCTTGGCGGCGGTACCAATACTTCCACTATATGGTCGTATTGGGACTTATTGATGTCGGTGGTGCCGGGCTGGAGCAGCTCCTTGGTTCGGTGATAGCGGCCTGTGATGTCCGTCATTACATGGTTCCACAGTTCTATAAAGTGCAGAGCGATGTCGGAGGCTGCTTTGCCTACAACTTGGATGCCGACATCGTGCCAGGGCATACGCGGCACCTTTTCCCTATTCACTGAGTCTCTGGTCCAGTTCTCCACCCCTGCGAAGTCGCAAACTCGACTATTGCTGTAGTCAATCCCCGGCCAAAGTGCTGGGGAAGTGTCGAACAGAGGGTGACTCGGCCTGTCCCAGCGACCAAAGCACAGGTCCAAACCGCCCACAAAGGCCACTTGCTGGTCAATACAAACCACTTTTTCATGGTGCGACCACAAGAACTCCCCGCCCACTACTGACCTGTGAGGATGTCGTAGTACCTTTATCTTGGGACTGCGGGATTTGAGGACGTCGCGAGTGTGGATGGAGTTGAGAGTCAGTGCGAACTTGACCTCTTTGTAGATACAGACGTAGACGGAAACGCCTCGGTCTGCGAGCTGTCCTAGGACCTCTATCAGTTGGGTTTGCGGGTGCTCCAGAGGCGACCTCATAAGATACATTTCCGGACTAAGCCACCAGTCAGTGATACAAACCTCCCTCTGAGCCTGGACCAACCCCTCGTACACTGCCTTAAAGTAGTCCTCCCCGTCCACATACCACTGCACCTGGTTTTCCCTCCTCACCGGGAAGGAAGAGGCATAGGGGTTTTCCGCCTGGTTCCACTCAGAAGCTTGATAGGCGGTTACAATCGCCTTCTGCCACTCCAGCATCAGCACTTCCGAGCCTGTGCGGAAGGTCAGTACTCGCTGACTGGTCAAAATGGTGATTCCGTCGATATGGCCTGTGTCGCTGATTCCTGCTTTGACGAGGAATTTACCCTTGAAGAGCAGGGATTCGTGGAGGATTTCGGAGGTGTTGGAGGTCATGTAGCCGATGGTGGTGTCGCGGATTAGCAGCCAGCGTCGCTGGTACCGCCGGAAGTACTTGGAGCAGTTGCAGGTCCTTTCTTCATTGGCCCTCCTACCTCCTGTCCTCTTCCACACGTACCCTTCCTTATGCTTCCTCGACGTACCGTCAAAAGACAGCGCACTTACCTCCACAAACTCCAAAAAAGCAGGCAAAAGACACACTTCCAGCTTACTTCCTAGCCTGCGAATGTATGTTTCCAGGGCTACCAGCCGCTCTTCATGCGTCCAAGTCATGAATTTGCCCCTGTCCACTAGCACTGGCAGGTCCCTTAGTTGGTGCAGTTCTTGCTCCTGCAGTAGTTTCTTGGAGAGAGCCCGGAACTGGCTCCAAGTCCTCTGAATGGTCCACTGTTGCGTGTCCTCCGCACTCTGGCAGACTTGAAAGCAGTACACCACCCTGTCCTCCTCCCTGTCTCCACACGCAATTTGCAGCACTGCAGCTCTGCTGAACGCAGGGCGGAAGGCCTGCAAGTGCCGACTAATCCGCTGCATTTTTACTACCTAGAACCGCCGCTTCTTCTGAGTAGAGTCCTCGCCTTCATCAGAGGACTCCCCGCCGCCGTACTCAGGCTTGAGCGTCCAGCACTTCCGGTGAGGGCCGTTTTCCACCTTTATTGCGATTTCAGAGAGGATTTCGTTCACGAATTGGTCCGGTTGGTCCGTTTCCTCTGCTAGGTTCTTAGTCTTCCAGTACTTCTTCTCGTGGAATAGGTCGAATAGTCGCCTTTTCACGTCTTCTCGGTCGCCTCGGACTCTCTTTTCCGCCCGCTCCCGCCTCGCAATGACCTCTGCGCCTACATCCGAGTTCATCATCGTGAACATCTTCTGGTCCGGGTGCAGGTGAAACACCAGTACTCTCCTGTTCCTGTCCTGTGCACTGGGATCCACTGTATACGTCGCCATCTGAGTATCAGGCTGTGGGACTGGCTTGTCAGGCACAGGCATCAGTGCGCCCTGCGGCACAATACTCATCTTCTGCACTACCGGGCATTTCAACACGGCGCGACCCTGTCCATCCACTGAAAAGACATACAAGGCTTCGGAAGAGTCCAGCGGCTGCAGTTTCATGCGGATTGAGGACTGATTTAGCTTCTTTTGCAGCGCGTTGTTGAGCTGGATTTCGCAGTCGCCGGTGCCTTCGTTGACGTTCAGCACGCCTATGTCGAAGAGAGACTGGACGCTATCGGCGCTTTGGTCGGCCTGGTGCAGGGCTTGGTACAGAGCGTCTGGCAGCTTGATGAGCAGCATTTTGCCTTGGCGCTTCGCTACCTCGTCCATTGCTATTATAGACTGATGGGAGGGGTTGGGACACAGCGATTTTAGCAATAAATAGCTGGGAGTTGGGTAATAATGCAGGTGAGAGGGACGTTGGAAGTAGGGAAAAAGCGGCTTGCAGACTTGGGGAGTGCGCAAGAAGCGGCGGAAGGCCTCGCAGCAGCCATAGTCACAGGCCGGGACATCCCTAGTGTCGAGTTCCTGCTGTACACTGCTTTGCAGACTATAGGAGCGCCGCTGACTGGGAAATTGCCTGTTTGTCTCAGAAATTATGACGTAAAGCAAGTGTTTGCCTTTATCAAAGGAACTCAGGGACTGCCTTTGCGTCTAATTGCACTTTGCGGAGTAGAAAAACACGCAGAAGCTGCAAATACCGTCAAAGCCTGGCTGGACGGCAGAACAAACACACTAAACATAGAGGAAACTGTGCGACTCCTAGGGGAAACAGTGCAAATAGGCACAGGACTGAAACTACCCCTACTGACCAGAACAGCAGTAACTCCTATCTTCCAAGCCCTGGACCTAGTCCCTTTCCTGCTCTCTATCTGGCAAACCCGCAACTCAAGACTATGCAGGGAAGTGCTCACTTTGGGCTATTTCTGCAGTATACAGAGTCTAGTGCAGGCCGTTTCCCGCTCATTTCAAGCGACCTTTGCCAGCAAATCAGTCTCAGAAAGCATAGAAGAAGCCTTATCTCTGGACCCGCTTTTCCCAGATTGCCCTGAAATTTCCTTTGCACTCCGCAAGTCCTTAGCGGAAAAGTTGAACACTTCTGAGGGAATTAGGGAATTTTCAGGCTATTTTGACTCTCTTCTGGTGAAAGGCTGTGTTCCTTCTCAGGTGAAGGAGCTGTTTCTGTTGGTTGCGAATAAGGACTTGTTTGAGCAGCTGTATAGGAAGGATGCGCTGCTGAGGGTGCTAGAAGGCAGCAATACTGAGATGGAAAGAGACGCTTTGGAGGCCATTTCCGCCCTCGCACCCCCTGGCCTGTTCCAACGCTCCCGTGCACTTTTGCTAGATTTAAGCCTGAGTGAAGGCCAAAGGTAGGGTCCAAACAGCCTTTCAGCCGGCTCTATGAGTCTTACAGTGGTTTCCTACGCCTCTTGGAGTGCTTTGCTGTATATATACGGCCTAGAGCCGAGGGCTTACTTTGGATATCAGCCCAGAAGCTTCCCTCCCGAGCTGGAAACGCTGCAAAGCCAGGTCGAAAGTGAGTACAAAGTGCGCTTTAAAGGGAAAAAGCTGCTTTGGGTGCATTTATGTGTAGGGAGTATATAGGACAAATTGCAGCTAAGGTACGGGCCATATACCATTTCCGTCAATTTCGTGCAGGCATTACTGCTATTAGCCTTTAACACGCAGACTGTGTGGAAGGAGGAAGAGCTGATGTAAGGGTAAAGCAGCGCTTTGAGGCAAGAGGGCTGCATTACTTCCAACATCCTACAATCGGAGATACTGCATCTTGCCTCTATCCTCCAGTCTAATTCCACCGGTCTACGGGTCGATTTAGCCTCGAAAAAGCTAAATCTCAATTTCTACCACATCCCCAATGCGGCTCCAGTCGCTCAAAGCGAAAAAGTCACTTCAGAAGACCGGAAGCCACTGTAGGGTGTAGGCAGAATTGAGGCCACTATTGTGCGGGTGATGAAGGAAAGCGGGACTTTGGCGCACAGAGACTTGGTGCAGACTGTGCAGACTGCACTGCTGCCTAGGTGTGTGGTGGAGAAGGCGGCTATTAAGGAGAGACTGGACCAGTTGGTGGAGAGGGAGTTTCTGGAGAGGGAGGAAGGCGTAGGGTATCGCTACAAGGCCTAACACTTCCTTCTCCCTAGTTTCTACCTACTCCAAGTCCCTAAATCCCTCAGTCTTCCCTACATATATACAGCCATCCGCCCACTTCCCTGTCTATTAGCGCTTGCATCCCTCTGTTTCCCTTTATAATGTCACAGACGCAGTGGAAGAAGTTCCCTTTCTTCGAAAGCGCAGTGATAGTGGGGGACTCTCCAGGCCCCAAGCGAGGTCCTCTCTCCTCCTCCCCCCGTGCCCAGCCCAGCGAGGAAATCCGTCCTGAGGACATCCACACCCTCGGCGACATCCCAAAGGTCGCATTCGTGGTCCTGCTGAAAGGCTTCTTCTACATTTCCGACCCGGCTGGCAGAGTGTTCGTCTGCTCCAATAACGACGTAGTCCGCTTTTTCGACGCTCATTCCGCGGGTATAAGTTTCCTTCAAAAGTCCAGGGAACATGAGTTGCTGGTGTCAGTGGGTCTGGACATGGAGGACCAGGTGAAGCGCGGGTATATCAAGTTGTGGGACGTGGTGGAGTCGGAAGGGGCGGAGAGTGGGCTGAGTGTGAATGTGCAGCTGCCGGAGATGGTTTCTTCCAAGATGAGTGCATTCGCGATGACTGAGGACACTGCGAGAGTGGCGGTGGGCTTGAGCACTGGGTCGATTTACTACATCCTCAGAGACAGCAAGATCAATGCCAAAAAGACCCTCACCCTAGGCGAGCGTCGAGAAGCCATCACCAACCTCTACTTCCTGCCCAAGGAAAAAGCCCTCTATCTATTCTTCACAACCGACACTTCCGTGGGCGTTTTCGAGCTAACCGACAAGCGCGAAGGCGTCAACATACTAGAAGAGGCGGACGGCTGTATAGCCAATTGTGCGGATTTAGACGCTGTGCACGGTAGATTGGTAGTGGGAATGACGGCTTTGAACGCAGTGACGCTCTTTCACACAGATTTCAAAGGCGCAACTTGGATGTTGGAAGACCAAAAGATGATGTTGCGCTGTTTCCGCTCTCACATTTTGACGGTTTCCCTCAACAAGGCCCAAAAAACGCACCAATTAGTGATCTACGACGTCGACAACAAGCTCATATCCTACGTCTCCAACCACACCTCCGTCGAGCACATCTTATGCGAATCCGACGCTATATACGTATTCGCCTACAACCAAAAGCGAGAATTGACCCTGCAGAAACTCACTGAAAAGGACAGTGCGGAGAAAATGGCAGTGCTGTTCAAAAAGAATATGTTTGAAATAGCGTACTCCATGGCTAGACTGGAGGGGTATGATGAAAGCTTCATTGCG
>Ga0247837_1007095_pt1 | contig 15199 bp, 13 predicted proteins | sample LaCtaG_2_FD_187115 | JGI IMG/M metagenome (GOLD analysis project Ga0247837, IMG submission 187115) | Freshwater microbial communities from meromictic Lake La Cruz, Castile-La Mancha, Spain - LaCruzMarch2015_14.5m | ecosystem: Environmental > Aquatic > Freshwater > Lake | place: Spain: Castile-La...
TTTACTCTAAGTAAAAACCGGAGGCATAGCTTTATGTATACTGATATTAATGAAATGCTGACACCTAAAGTACTTAAGGTTCAGTCTGATACACTTAATCATTCAAGGATTGTTCTTGAGCCATTAGAGCGTGGTTTTGGTCACACACTAGGTAATGCACTTAGAAGAATTTTAATGTCTTCAATGCCTGGCTCAGCTATTACTGAAGCAACAATAGAAGGAGTGTTGCATGAGTACAGTACAATCGAAGGTGTTCAGGAAGATGTTGTTAATATTTTATTAAATTTAAAAGATATCGCCGTAAAATTAACTGTAACAAATGAAGCGACACTTACTTTGAATGTTAAAGGCCCTTGTCAGGTTAAAGCTTCAGATATCCAATTGTCACATGATGTTGAAATTTTAAATCCAGATTTAATCATTGCTAATATTAATGAAAACGGCAAATTAAATATGACTTTAAAAGTAGAGAAGGGTATTGGCTTTCATTCAACTGATAATATAGTAAAGATGTTAGATGAGGAATTACCTGTTAAATCAATTGGTATTTTAAAAATTGATAATACCTTTTCACCTGTAAAAAAAGTTGCTTATTTTGTAGATAATGCTCGTGTTGAAAATCGTACTGATTTAGATAAATTAACTATCGAACTTCAAACAAATGGCACAATCGACCCTGAAGAAGCAATTCGTGTATCTGCTAGTATTTTACAAAGACAATTGCATTCTTTTGTTGATATTAAATTTGAAGAGTCATGTGCAGATCAAAAAGTTCGTAATGACTTTGATCCAGTATTATTGCGTCCAGTTGATGATCTTGAATTAACAGTACGTTCTGCTAATTGTTTGAAAGCTGAAAGCATATACTATATTGGTGATTTAGTTCAAAAAACTGAAAATGAATTATTAAAAACACCTAATTTAGGTAAAAAATCTTTAACTGAAATCAAAGATGTGTTGGCTTCACGCTCTTTGTCTTTAGGGATGAGGCTTGAAAACTGGCCACCAGAAAATTTAGGTAATTAAAACAGTAGCTTATAATTTTTAGTATTATATTTGTACTGAAGTTAGAAAATATTTAGAATTATTTTATATGACATTATGTCTTTGAATTTATAATTTTAGATATACTCTAGTAAAATGTTATTAGGAGTATTAAAAATGCGACACCGTAATGCCGGGCGAAAATTTAGCCGAACCTCAAGTCATCGTAAGGCCATGTTCTCGAATATGTGTAACTCTTTAATAGAGCATGAGCTTATTAAAACAACTCTTGCAAAAGCAAAAGAATTACGACGTTATATTGAGCCATTAATTACAGTTAGTAAAACTGATTCAGTAGCTACTCGCCGTCAAGCTTTTGATACATTACGTTCTAATAGTTCTGTAGGTAAATTATTTACTACATTAGGTCCACGCTACAATACAAGACCTGGCGGTTATGTAAGAGTACTAAAATGTGGCTTCCGTGCAGGCGATAATGCACCAATGGCTATAGTTGAACTTGTTGATAGACCATCAGCGGTTGAAGAAGATACAAAAGATTAATTGTGTTATAAATAAATTATTTTAATTTATTTCATGTCTCTTACTGAACGTTTTAATTTATTTTAAGACGTTCATTTTTTAGAAAATGCCTTAATACCTTTTAAATTTGTATCAATTTTAATTTTATCTTACTTTTTTTATAACTGCTTATCTTTAAATAGATATTTATCAAATGATAGAGACCACTATTTTTTAAGGTGGATAATGCTAATCATATACAACAAGATAATATAAATTTTTGTTTAACCCAAGCCTTTTATTTTATTGGATTCTTGTCGAATTTTCTTTGTTGATTTTTTAGTTAGCATAATCTTCGTCATTCTAAATCTTACAGTATATTAATAGATTAATACGGTAGGTTATATAATATTTTTAAGGTTTATATATTAAAATTACAGTATATAGGTTTGTTTTATGAAAATAGAAGAATTTATAGCAATATTACATACAACAGAATGGCTGCCAATTGGTCATGGTGGATTTAATAATGCTTTTGTTTCTACTATAGAATTTAATATTAATCATGTAAATACAAGATGGGTATTAAAACAATGTATTGGCGTTAATGATTCAAGTCACCCTATTCGAGCAGTAAGAAAATTCAAAGAAATAGCGGGGCTCCCTGCTTATGTATTATCTAATAGTCTATGGATTTCTCCATACTTGGGTTCTATTGCTGTATCTGATGAAATAACAGCTGATGCACTAATTTCAATTTATCTTTACACAAGAAATATTATTGTTGATGGTTGTGGAGTTGGTAATTTTCTTTTATATGATTCTAAAGCTATATGTGTTGATGTTGATTATGCTCGACGAAGAGGTTCAGTGGTATGTGATAATCCGCATCCTTGGAATAATTCGTATATGGATAATTACCATGATATATATAGCAAACCACATTCTAAACCACTTACTGTTTCTGTTATTAGAACTCTTATTTGGTTAGAGAAGTACTTACTTCCAGAGCAAATAGAAGATTCATATATAACACTAAAATTTTTTAATCGGTTAAATTTTGTAAGAATAGTTGGTATAAAACCAACAGTTGAATTATTGCATGTATTGTTTGACATACCAGATGCTATTTTTAGTGAAATTATTCCTTTATTAGGTGATCTAAAAGAAGCTGATCATTTTGTTTCAATAGAAAAATTAAAATCAGTTATTATAAAAACAAGTTTTAGATTAGATGTATTGGCAATTGTAAGTATTTCTACTTGGAATTTGATTAGCGAAGATGATGATAATAAAATATTTATGTCTAATGCTCCTTTAATAATTGGGTTGCAAAAGCTACGATGGTTAAAAATTGAGAGAAAAAAAAGTGAGGATATATTAAATATTAGTACAAGGGTGGTGAGTAAATGGAATGCTATAAATCCATCTAATAAAGCTATTGAATTAAATAATGATATTTGTCTTTTACCTTATTTAGGTGATATACCCGCACATGATGAGATAATCGCCAAAGAAGTGCTTAGAATATATCTTGAGACGAGAAATTTAATTATAAATGCTTGTGAACCAGATACATTTATTTTACATTCTGGTAAGGCTGTTTGTGTGCGCGTTAACTATGCGCGATGTATGGATTTGATAGATTCGCCTATTGAAATACTTCGTGATGCTAGACGTATTAATGATCGATTATCTTTTTGGAGTGAGCATCCAACGCATTCTAAACCAATAACTGCATCGCTGATAAGGCAGTTAGATTATATTGAAGAATTTCTTCTTCCACACCAAATTAAAAATGAGTATTTGACTTCTAATATACTTATAAATCTAGGTTTTTTTCTCAATTTTAAAATGCCTCTAAATGTTAACTTGATGAACATAATGGTTGATATTCCTGATGAAATATTAAAGAAGTTAATTTGCAAGTTAGATATTTTACAGGATAAATTTAGGCTAAATATCAGCCTTGAGGCAACTAAAGCACTAGAAAGAATACATGTTTTATTTAATTTTAAAATAAATTTATCTGATGATTTAGTGGATAGGATTATGTCCATGTCAGAAGATGTGTTTCATAGGTTAGTTTATAAATTAAGTTATTTGAAGGATAATGTTGAAGGTAATGTAGCTAATGATGAAATCTATTCTCTATTAGATCTACTGGAATTTGATGTAGATGATGATATTCCTGATCATTATCTACTAGATTTTCTTGAGTTACCGAGGATGAGTTCAGCTTTACATGAGATTATGCATTTAGCGGCTTATCTTTGTTTATTACCTGTCATTAGAACTCTTTTAGCATATAATTCAAGTCTTTTGGATGTAAAAGATCCAATATCAAACAAAACACCGTTGATGGTATCAATATTATCCAGAAATAAAAATCGTGTTCAGCAAACCGAGGTAATTAAATATTTTATTATTCGGGATGCAGAACTTAATAATCAAATAAAATCTAAAGGGATATCAAATTTACATGGGTATACAGCCTTGGATTGCGCAAATAGATATAATTTAGTTGAAATTGCTGATTTATTAAAAAAAGTAGGTGCACTTAGCCGAACTGATTTGAGTGATTCGGAATTATCTGTGGCTATCTCTTCTACAAGGAGAGCCGTGTCAAATCTTGAGCCGACAGTTTCTCAGATTCCGAGGTTAGATGCTTTTAAACTTTCTGGAAGGAGTAATTTAGGTATTTTCAGCAGGGGCTTAAGAAGAGATCTAGGTTCTACCGAACCTTTTGGATCTGTATTTGTTGTTTAGTCTTGGGCTTAAAAGAATTTCCTAATTATTAAAGCCCTTATATTAAAGGGCTTTAATTTGATAATAATTAATAATTTATATCTTAGTAGAAATTAAAACGGAATATCATCATCTAGCTCATCAAATGCATCTTGTGCGGCAGTTGCAGTAGCTTTTGGTTTGCTTTTAGATTCAGAGTTGCTGCTGCTTTCTTGATGATGTGACATTGGAGGTTCTTCGCTATATGAGGAACCTGAGCCACCTTTGCTATCTAGCATTTGAAGTTCAGAGGCAATTATTTCTGTAGTATATCGATCTTGTCCTTGTTGATCTTGCCATTTGCGAGTTCTTAGGCTTCCTTCGATATATAATTTGGAACCTTTACGAACGTACTCTCCAGCAATTTCACCTAATTTATTGAAACATACGACGCGATGCCACTCAGTTCTTTCTTGCTTATCACCAGTTTGTTTATCTTTCCATGATTCGCTCGTAGCTATTGATAAGGTAGTTACTGCATTACCATTTGGCATATAACGAACTTCAGGGTCTCCCCCGACATTGCCTACTAAAATTACTTTGTTGATCCCGCGTGCCATATATTTCTCCATATGCGATAGTTAGCTTTTTATTATACCTAAAAATTTTTTTTGAGTATATTGTTACTCAATTCATTTAGATAAAATCATCTCAGCACTGCCTTCAATATAATTAGATTTATTAATATTTAAATAAATGGCATTTTCTTTTTCTATAATTATAACCTCGGTAACTCCGGCTAGAGCTCTTAATTGTTGTAATTTAATAGGTAAATTACTTATAGTTTTATCATCTGGCAATCTAATAGTAATTTGGTAAATATTTGGTTTTAGATAAAAAGAAATAATTAGCCAAAGAAATGCAATAAAGAAGTTGGTAATAAAAATCGCATTATTGCTAAAAAATTGGCATGCAATGCCAGCGGTAGTCCCGCCTGCAAAAATTCCAAGAAATTGGCTGCTTGAATATATTCCCATAGCCGTTCCTTTGCTAATTGCATTAGCTTGTCTTGAAACTAGCGAGGGTAGGGAGGCTTCTAAATAATTAAAGGCAACAAAATAAGCAAACATTAATATATAAATTGCGGGCCAGTATTGTGAAGTAAAATAAAGCGCTAATTGACTAAGGCCACTAACAATTACAGTAAATACAAATACCGTTTTAATTTGATTCTTTTTTTCGGCAAAAGATATTAACGGGAGCATAGTAATAAAAGAAATAAGCATTAAAGGTAGATAAAAATGCCATTGCTTTGATAAATTACCTAAATTTATTTGTTGTTTAACTAGTAAAGGAATTACAAAAAATGTTGATGTAAGAATAAAATGTTGGCAGAAAATACCAATATTTAAGCGTTGTAAATGTTTATTTAAAAGTACTTGCTTAAATAATAAAAGATAATTTTTTTTATCTATTTGAAATAGTTCTTTTTTGGGGGTTGGTATTACAATATGTAATAATAATAATCCTAAAATAGCGAGAATAGTTGTTAGATAAAAAACACCCGCAAGACCAAAAGAGTTAGTCAATATTGGGCTTAAAATTAGGGCTAAAGTAAATGAAAAGCCAATGGTTATACCTATAACTGCCATTGCCTTAGTTCTTTGTTGATCGGTTGTAAGATCTGCAAGTAGGGCAATTAAAACTGAACCTATCGCACCTGTTCCTTGAATAATTCTTGCAAAGATCATGCCATAAATTGAGGTTGTAAATGCGCCCATTAAGCTTCCAATTGCAAAAAGTATTAATCCTATAGTTATTATAGGTTTTCTGCCAAATCTATCTGATAACAGGCCAAAGGGAATTTGTAATAGACCTTGGCTTAGTCCGTAGCTGCCAAGAGCAATCCCAATTAATGTAGGCGTTGCAAAATCTAGATTATTAGCATATATGGTAAAAACCGGAATGAGCATAAAAAGCCCAAGCATACGGAAAGAAAATAGCAGAGCTATAGGAAAAACTGATGTAAGCCACGTTTGTTTCATTTATATTTAATTTAACTTAAACTAAGAAATTATATGCAGATGGTACAAAGAATGTGGTTTTGAAACAAGGTTAATTTTCATGATTACGCTTTATAGTGATGAATCAGGGCTAATAGAAGGGCTGTTTTTTTCTTTTGGCTTGTTTTTTATTACATTTAATTTATCTGTGATAGATTTAAATGATTCAGTAATTACAAAAGCTATTCCCTCTAAAACATCAGAAATATTGCCTTGTTCATAACCATATATTTTGTAGTATAAATTAGCCTCTTGTTTTTGTAGTTTATAATTTTTTATTCGTACTCTGCGTCTTGCTCTTAAATCTTTATCAATTTCATCATGGAATATATTATCAAATTTATTGTCAATATAGTGACGTAATTGTGCTTCGCTAGTTAATGGATTTAACACTTTAAGCATATTAGTTATTTCTAGGCGATTAATTAGTTTGGTATTACTATCGTGAACCTCACCCAAGACCCAATGACAACAATTTATTAGATTTTTTAGTGCAAATTCGTATTCTGAAAATGGTTTTTTCCGGTTCCCTAATTGGTAACAGCTATAAGATAACCCAGTTAATGCTAATAAACCTAATGGATAAATAAATAAAGGCAAACTTAAAGAAATAGTTGCAAGAGTTAGGCCAATCAATATTTTAGTATCAATGAGTTTAAGTTCTTGTAATCTTTTCTTAACTTCATTAGTGCAATTATTTATAAGATCATTATGGCCATAAGTAGAAGTATTATAAGGTTTTTTAACGTAGTTTAATAATAATTCGGTGTTAGTAAGGTTTTTGCCATATTCATTTATAAATAATCGTGCCATTACTTCTCCTAAACACTAATATAAATACAGTTAAATTGTAGGGTTTAGATGGGCTATTGTATAGTAGATATTAACTAAAATTTGCGGTTTTTATAAAGGTATAAAAACCGCAGATAGGATTATTTTTTTGATGATTTATTGAAATTAAGCTGAAGCGGTTGCAGCTACTACTTGATCTGCTAAAGCTTCTTCAGCTATTTTTTCCAAAGTAGGTTTCATTGCTGCTTGTAAACTTGAAACTGCGTTTGCAATAACATGACTTATACCTTCAAAAATAGCAACAATACCGCCTTGTTCAAAACCATAAACCTTACTGAATAGGTCTTTTTCTTGTGCATCAAGTTTATGATCCATAACAGTTATATCTTTTGTTTCATCTTCTGCTTTTTTAATAAAGAAGTCTTCATATTTGTCATCAATGTAATCACGTAATTGTTGTTCATTGAATAATGGACTCATTACTTTCATCATATTAGTAAGTGGCGCATGATCTTTCATATATCCACTTTGACGTGAAATAGAACCTAATGACCATATGCAACAATCTCTAATATTTATAAGAGCATCCTCATAATTTTTGTAAGCACTTTGTCTTTGTCCAAATTGATATGCAGTAAAAGCTAAACCTGCAGTTACTAACATTCCCATAGGAAATATAAATGATAATCCAAAAGCTCCGAGTGTAAGGCATGTACCTATTAATATTTTTTTATCAATATTTTGTAATTCTTTTAATGTCTTTGTAACTTCTTTACTACATTTATTTATTAGATCATTATGAGAATGGGTCGCGGCATCAAATTGTGCGTTTGCTTCTAATTCTTGCTTTAATAATTCTGCATTAATATAGTTTTGATTTGGCGTGATTTTTTTAAATAAGGCTGGCATATTTACTCCTAATTAATAATGTTAATTTTTGACCAGGCTATTTTAGCTTAATTTTAGATCAATGTAAATATATTTAAGACATATGTTGTTTGTTTTAGATTGACAGTGGATCTTAATATCTGTATTTTTAGCTTTTTATCCAACTCTTATAAGATTTGCAAATATTTTGTGGGTCTTCTTTATTTAAGGTTAAATTGATGAGTCTAATATTTGCTAACAAAGTAGCATTAATAACTGGTGGAGCACGTGGTATAGGGCGTGCTACTGCGTTGAAACTTAGCAATGCAGGATGTGATATTGCTATAGTTTATTATAACAGCTCAGATGAGGCTAAAAGCTTAGTTGAAGAGATAAAAAAGCTTGGTCGTCGCGCTGTTGCGATACAAGCTAATGTTGCTGATCATCAATCAGTAAAAGATATGTTTTTGATTTTTCGTGAGCACTTTACGCGTCTTGATTTTTTAGTATCTAATGCAGCAAGTGGGGTTTTAAAGCCTGCGATTAATATGTCAACTAAACATTGGCGCTGGTGTCTTGAGACTAATGCTTTGGCACTTAATCATTTGGCTTCAGAGGGAAGAGTTATGATGCCATCAGGCAGTCGCATTATTGCATTATCAAGTTTGGGGGCCTCGCGCGCCATTCCTAATTATGCGTTTATTGGAGCATCAAAAGCAGCTTTAGAAGCTTTGGTTCGGTCATTAAGTATTGAGTTAGCTACAGATGGGATATCGGTTAATACAGTTTCAGCAGGCGTTGTTGATACTGATGCATTAAAACATTTCCCTAATCGTGAGCAATTGTTGGATGAATACCAGGCTCATGCACTTTCAGATAGGCCTTTAACACCTGCTGATGTAGCAGATGCGGTATATTTATTGTGTTTACCTGAAGCGGCGATGATTAAAGGGCATACTTTGTTCGTTGACGCGGGATATAGTGTTGTTGGCTAAATGGAACTGGTGGGCACGCTGTCGCTTTGCCCACCCTAACTCAATTTACTTGATTAATAGTTACACCTTTTTCAAAAGATTTTATGTTTTCTACTGTAGTCTTAACGATATTTTCTACCGCTTCATGTGTAAGAAACGCTTGGTGCGGCGTGATGATGACATTATTTAATGATTGTAGTTTTAAAAAAGTCTGATCCTTAATGGTTTCTCCTTGGTGATCTTGGAAAAATAAGCCTTGTTCTTTCTCATATACATCTAAACCTGCATATCCTAGTTGATTTGAATTCAGAGCCTTGATGAGAGCCTCGGTATCGCATAATCCACCACGGCCAGTATTAATTAACATTGCATTTTTTTTCATAAGGGATAATGATTTTGCATTAATCATATGCATTGATTGGTCATTTAGTGGGCAGTGTAGGCTAACAATATCCGATCTTTTTAATAGCTCTTCCAACGACACGTAAGTTACATTTAATTCTTTACAAGCATCATTTGGTATCGGATCTACTGCAAGTAATTTACAGCCAAAACCATTCATAATTCTTGCAAATGCAGTTCCTATGTTACCTGTACCAATGATGCCTATGGTTTTTTCATAAAGATTAAAACCCATCAGCCCATCTAATAAGAAATTATGGTCTAATCCTTGGGAATATGATTTTATAATTTTGCGATTAAGTATTAAAATTAAGGCAACGCTAAATTCTGCGATTGCAACTGGCGAATATTTAGGAACCCGCACAACGGTTATACCTGCTTCATTTGCAGCCTTTATATCAATATGATCAAATCCCGCCGAACGTAAGGCAATTAATTTAACGCCAAATTCTGCTAATTTATTAATAACCTCACGATTTAAGCAGTCAGTTACAAAACAACAAATAGCCAGAGATCCTTTGGCTTTATTTATAGTTTCTAAAGAAAGAGCGACTGGTAAATAAATAAACTGCTGATTTTTATCAAATTTCATAAAAAAAGGTTTTTCATAGTCTTTGACGTTAAAAATCGTAACTTTCATTTTTTATTACCATTTGATTTTATAAGAATAAATTTAATTTATTCTCGAGTATAGGGAAGATTATTTACTTCTCTAACAATGTTGTCAAACCTTAAGGACTTAAATTATGTTATTTAGATTTATCTAATAATATTCCCATATCAATTGCCGTTAATGGTCGACTTAAATAATATCCTTGACCATATTTAAATTTGTTTTTTATTAAATACTGCAGTTGAATGTCAGTTTCTATGCCTTCTGCAATTAAATCTAGTTTAAGTATTTTTCCTAAGCTATTAAGTGATTTTATAATGAGAAAATCTCTTTGATTATCAGTAATATCCATAATAAAAGAGCGATCAATTTTTAAGGTATTAATTGGAATCCTCCTTAAATGGCTTAAGGATGAATAACCTGTACCAAAATCATCAAGTGAAATTTTTATTTTCATTTTCGCTATTTCTTGAATTATATGCTCAATAATGACAGATGAGCTCATGGCACTTGATTCAGTTAACTCAAATTCTAATAATGTAGCTGGAAATTTAGTTTTCTTAAGAGTTTGTTTAATAGTTTTAAGAAGATCAGTATTTAAAAGTTGTATAGCTGAAATATTAATTAATAATCTTAATTTTGTATGTCCTTTATTGTACCAGATACTAAGTTGCTCACATGCATTTTGCAAAGCCCAAGCTCCTATAGAGTTAATTAATCCTATTTCTTCAGCTATGGGAATAAAGATATCTGGTGGCACGATTCCTAATTTGGGATTTTTCCAGCGCATTAATGCTTCCATGCCAATTATTTTTTTATTATTTAATTGAAATATTGGCTGATAACACATATATAACTCATTATTTGCAATAGCAAATCTTAAGGCATTTTCTAGAAAAAATCTGTCTGAATGTTTAAGTTTGATTTTAGGTGAATAGTGTTGGTAATTATTTCGCCCTAGTTCTTTTGCATAATGCATAGCAATTTCAGCATGTTTAATAAGCAATTCAGCAGAGCTTTCAGATGTACAATTAGAAGAAATACCAATAGTGCAACTTATGTGAATTTTATCATCATTTATATTAAATTCATGGGTGCTTAAATTTTTTATAATTTTTTTTGCAGCTTTCTCAGCATCTGCTAAGGTGGATAGATTAATAATAATAGCAAACTCATCTCCACCTAATCTGGCTATATAATCATCGCGCTGAAGACAAGTTTTAAGTTTCATTGAAAATTCTTTTAAAATAAAATCACCGACATGATGCCCTAAGTAATTATTTATTTTTTTAAAATTATCGATATTTATAATTAAAAGCGCTAATTTTTTATTGCAGGTACGGGCTTCTTCAATTTTATCTTTAATAGCATGATTAAATTCCTCACGATTATGTATGCCTTTTATTAAGTCTTTTGTAGATAATAAATTAAGTTGTCGCGAGCTTTCATGTAGTTTTTTTTGAAGATCACTAATTAGCTGTATGCTTTTTATTTTTGAGATTAAAGTCATTGTATTAAAAGGTTTGATTATATATTCATGAATACCCGCATCAATTCCTATAGCAATTACCTCATCAGTATATGAAGTAATTATAATTATTATCGGGATAAAATCTGTACTAACAGTCTCGTGCAATTTTTTAGCACATTCAAACCAGCTCATGGACTTAAGTTCTTCATCAATAATTACTAAATCAAAGTGAGTTTTGAAAAATAATTTAAGAGTTTCATCACTATTTTTAGCTAAAACTACTTCATGGCCTAAAGTTTTGAGAGATTGGTCGAGTTTGTTTAATGATCTTTTATTACTATCAGCAACAAGAATCCGCATTAATATTCCATGATGAGTAATACTTAATTAAAGTATAGGCTAAAATATTTACTTTGATCTGAATTATGACTGTAATTATTTTATAAAATTAGCTTGAAAATTTAAGAGTATTTCTTAAATTACCATTTGTTTATTCAAAAAATAATCGTTTTCATCAGCGTCAATATATTCACCAGCACTAATATCAATGCCTGCAAATTTAATTTTTACTTTTTTGACCAATACTACCAACGATTTCAATGTTTTTTAAGCGCCGACTAGGGTGCAATTGTCGACACAACCTATTTAACTTTAATATATGAAAATCTGGATATTTTTTCCTATAATAGCCTTCAATTAAATATTTATGATACAATCGAACATTTTGTGAATCTTTAGCTCTAAGGGTGAGATATGAATGTAGATAGTGTTTATCCTAAAGTCAGGGAAATTATTGCTGATGTATTGGTTGTTGATGAAAAAGATGTTTCTTTACAAAAACGTCTAATTGCTGATTTAGGTGCTGAGTCAATTGATTTCCTTGACCTGGTTTTCCAGTTGGAAAAAGAATTTAGTATTAAAATTCCACGTGGGCAAATTGAAAAAAATGCGCGTGGAAATTTAAGTGAAGATGAGTTTGAAAAAGGTGGGGTTCTTACTGCCGAAGGACTTTTATCGCTTAAAAATTATCTTAGCGAAATTCCAGCGGAACATTTCAAAGATAATATGAAAATGAATGAAATTCCTATGTTATTTACAGTAGAAACTTTTTGTAAGTTGATTGTTGCCGCTGTAAATGAGCAAACTGTAACTGAAAAAGCAGTATAATGCGTTTTTTATTTGTTGATAGAATATTAGAATTATCCCGTGGAGAATTTGTCCGTGGGGTAAAGCATATTGGTCCACAAGATCCTTATCTTTGCTATGATCAACAAGGGAAACTTTGTTTTATCCCCTCGCTTGTTGGCGAAGCTTTAGGCCAACTTGCCGCGTGGAATGTTATGGAGGCTAATGGCTTTAGCATGAGACCAGTCGCGGGTATTGCATCCTGTGCTCGGTTGATTCGACCTACTTATGTTGGTGAGACTTTATTGCTTGAATCATTTATTGATCGCTTAGATGATACCGTTGTGCAATATCATTCTGTAGCTTCCGTTGGTAGTGAAGTTGTATTTACCTTAGACGGTGCTTTAGGTCCTTTATTACCGATGGACGATTTTATTGATAGATCGCTTGTTACCCAACAATTTAATGACATTAATAATCCTGGTGAATGGCCGCCATTAGCGTTAGATATACGCGATACTCTACCAGATAATTTTGTCCCTAATTTAGTGCCTTTCGTATTTGATAGTATTATTGCGAGCGAGCCAGGAGTTGGTTTGTCTGCGGAAATGAAATGCAATCCGCTTGCTCCATATTTTCCTGATCATTTCCCAAGAAAGCCTGTATTACCAATGACTGTTTTACTTGAGTCTAAGATTAATTTGGCGCGTGAATTTTTAGAGCTATCTTCTTTTTCAAAACAATATAAAGTTCATGAGCTTCGTAAAATTAAAATGAAAGATTTTATTTTGCCTGGCGATGTAGTAACTTGCCATCTTACAATTAAATCACATGAAGAAAATAAATTAGTTTTAAATTTTCGGAGTGAAGTAGCTGGTAAATTAGTTTGTGTATTAGATTTGATAATGGTCTTAAGTTAAATTGATCTTGAGGTTAATAGATGAAAAAACGACGAGTTGCAATTACCGGTTTGGGTATTGTAAGCCCTTTGGGAAATGATGTTAAATCTACTTGGAATAATTTATTTGCAGGTGTTTCAGGTATTGATGTAATTAAACAATTTGATGCTAGTGCATTTCCTACCCACATTGCAGCTGAAGTTAAGCAATTTAGCATGCCATCTCCATTATGTAATAAAAAAAATCGTCATGTAGTGCCATTTACATCTTTTGCGTTAGCTGCAGCTTTAGAAGCATTTGATGATGCTGGTATTATGCCAAATAAAGAAACAAGCAGTCGCTGGGGAGTTGTTACAGGTAGTGGCATGATGACTGCTGAATTTGATTATCTTAAGCGTTTTCAAGAGTCATGCGCACCAAATGGTGAAACTGACTGGGATTTATTACAAAAAAACACTAAAGAATTTTATAAATTGACCGATTTTGGCAAGACAATATCTAACTCTGGTTTATCATTGTTAATTCAACAATTTGGTATTGATGGTTACGCAAGCTCTGTGCATACTGCTTGTGCTTCAAGTGGACAAGCACTTGGGTTAGCCATGCAAGTGATTCGTCGTGGAGACGCAGATTTTATGTTAGCAGGTGGATTTGATTCTATGATTAATCCTCTAGGTTTATCAAGTTTCTGCTTATTAGGCGCTTTATCTACTTATAACGATACGCCAAAAACTGCTAGTCGTCCTTTTGATGGAACGCGTAATGGTTTTGTGTTGGGTGAGGGAGCCGCTTTTCTAATTCTTGAAGAATGGGAAAAGGCTAAATCTCGTGGCGCACATATTTATGCTGAATTAGGTGGTGAAGGAAATACTTTAAGTTCTTATCGTATCACCGACTCACATCCTAATGGTGATGGGGCAATTCAGGCGATAGAAATGGCGTTAAAAGATGCTAATTTAAAAGCAGATGACGTTGACTATATTAATGCGCATGGCACTTCGACAAAAATGAATGATTTGAGTGAAACTAATGCGATAAAAGCCGTGCTTAAAGAAAAAGCTAAAAAAATACCTGTGAGCTCTACAAAATGTCAGACCGGGCATTTAATTGCTGCAGCTGGAGCATTGGAAGCAGTGTTATCAGTTTTGTCGATAGAGCACTCATTAGTGCCAATGACTGCTAATTTAACTACCCCGGATCCTGAGTGTGATTTGGATTATGTAACAGATAAACCTCGGGAAAAATCATTAGGGGTGGTTCTTTCAAATTCATTTGGTTTTGGCGGGTCTAATAGTTGCTTATTATTTAAGCATCCTGAGTTTTAAGGAGATTATAAATGAGCGAAGATAATCGAGTTTTTATTACAGGTTTTAGTGCATTAACAGCATCAGGTGCTACAGCGGATGATAATTGGGATCAAATTAAATCTGGTAAATCTTCTATTGCTGAAATCGAGCAATATGATCTGTCTACTTGGGAATATCGCTTGGGTGGTGAGTTAAAAAATTTTGAACCAGCGAAAATGTTGCCTGATCGAAAATTAATGAAAGTAATTTCACGCCAAGATGTAATGGGTATCAATGCAGCTGTGCAAGCAGTAGAACATAGTCAATTATTACAATTTCGCGATACGTTAGCATCAGCTGATAGTTTTAATGAAGAAACGGCAGTATATGTAGGTTCGCCTGGTAATAAATATTTTCAACAATATGATTTTTTACCTTTGGTTGCAAAATCTAATAAAGATATGCAGCATTTTG
>Ga0247837_1007096_pt1 | contig 15196 bp, 12 predicted proteins | sample LaCtaG_2_FD_187115 | JGI IMG/M metagenome (GOLD analysis project Ga0247837, IMG submission 187115) | Freshwater microbial communities from meromictic Lake La Cruz, Castile-La Mancha, Spain - LaCruzMarch2015_14.5m | ecosystem: Environmental > Aquatic > Freshwater > Lake | place: Spain: Castile-La...
CCATCTCTCGAACGCCTCCCGCTATCGTGAAGTAGGTTTTGCCTTTCATTTTTAGGCAGGGAAATCGATGAGTGGACAATTGATGCAGAGTTAAGCGTACATTTGCTATATCTGCTGGTATGTGTATAACCTGGGGAAGTCCATTTCCCAGCAGATGGAAGCAATGTATTCGCTTCTCTGTACCGTGGACGGCCAAAACAGCGCAGAGTGCGCCTGTCTGTGTGTGTTTCCCCTGCCTCTGCTCTGCACTGAGCATATCTCCAAGCACTCCGGCTCCCCGCACCTCCTATTGCCGCTGGAAATCACTACTTCCGTCACGTCTATATCCCAGTACCACCGCTATCGCAAGTGGCTTTTCCACCTGACAACCAACGTTGAAGCCTTGAACTACAGGAAGAAAGACCTCGAGAAACTGGAAGAACAGGTCGAAGCTGCCTATCTGGAGGTCAGTGGCGAAGTAAACAGACAGCATGAAGTGCTGATCCAAGGGATAAGGAGTGCCAACGCAGCCTTCAGCGAAACCCTGCAACCAGCCACGCAGACTGTGTGGGCCCGCCACTTCCCTAGCCGAGGCGCTCTGGACCAAAGAAGCAGAGGAACTGAGCACCTGGCAGCTGTACCACTTCTCAGTCTGGGCTCGTAGCGACCTTGTGAAGCAGGCATTAGGTGCGCAGCTGGACTTTGAGGGTTTGAAGGAACTCAAGGGCTGTGACTTCGGAGGTCTGGAGAGGCTGGACACTCCCAGAGTGCGGAAAAGCATCAAATCCGAACTGGCGGTGGAGGAGCTGTGCCGTGTCCGCAAGCAAGTCAAAGGTCTGGAAGCCGCTATTACTCATATACAGGGGCAGTCGAATGCGCAGTCAGCCTGTGTGAAGGCTGCAGAGGCGAAAAACGCGGAATTTGAACGCAAAATTGCAGCTTTGGAGAGCGAAAACGCGAAACTGGTGGAAAAGCTTACTGAGAAAATTACGACCAATAGATGGTTTGAAGATATAGAAGGCGATTTCAAGGCTAAATATGAAGCGTTAGAAGGTGAATTGGCAGTTGTGAAGGCTGACTTAGCTGAGAAAAAGAAGGAAAATGAGCGAATCAGTGAATGTCTGCATGGATATGACGACTTGATTACTGATTTGAAGGCAGAATACGAGCAGAAAATCGCGACTTGCAAGAGAAAATAGAGAAATTACAGTTAACCGAGCCGAAACTGCCCCCCCACTGCGTCCCCTACCCCAAGCCTCTACCCAAAGGGGCCTTTTCCTCTCCCTTGTGCATAGAAGCAGTTACCACCCATCCAGCCCTCCAGCTTCCCAACGGTGACGTCTATGTCGGCCAGTGGAATCAACAGGGACAGCGCCACGGCCTGGGGAGGTGCTACAGTTTTGCTGGCGGGATATTTGAGGGAGTGTGGGTGCACGACCAACAGACCTATTGGATGCGTGCACTCTTGAAAGGCGGGAGTGTGTATGTAGGGGAAGTGCAGCAAGGACTGAAGGAAGGGGTGGGGATGCTAAGGTGCGAGAATGGAAATATATTCGTAGGAGAATGGAGCTGCGACAAGCGTCAAGGAAGCGGAGTGCTGCGATGTAGCACCAGAGAAGTGGACTACTTCGGAGAGTGGAACAGCGGGAAAATGCACGGCAAAGGAGCGCTGTTTTCGAGCGCTGGATGGTTATATGCAGGGAAGTTCCAGCGTGGCGAGCGAGGAGGAGAAGGCATCGAGCAGCATAGAGACGGCAGCCTAATCGCAGGGAATTTCAGCCACGACAAGCCTCAGGGACCCTGCAAACAGCTCTCAGCTAGCGGTAAGGCCGAAATCGGCACCTGGCAAGACGGTGCTTTCCTACCCAGTCTCGACTATTCTTCTTCTCAACTGTACAAGTCATTCGCCAATGCAGAGCTGGTGGAAAGTCAACTGGGAGCCCAGGGCACTAAGATGCTGAGGACTGTGGCTGTGAGATGGAGTGACTTCCACCTGGAATTGGTGGAGATGCTACTGCAGATAGTGCTGGAGTGCTGGGCGAGAGGGGAGCGGGAGGTCTTCAAGGCACTTAGAGAGGCGGGGTATCACTTCCAGAACTAGAATAAGGCAATTGCTCCGTCTTTCCACTCAATTACACATTTCTTAGACGCATTCCACTATGAAAGCTCTCCCTATACTAGAATGGCGGAAGTGCTGTTCGGCAGCCCCTCACTCCGCATCACAATCACCACCGCTCTCCAGCGGCTCCCTTTCCACGCCACCCGAGCCCAGCGCCTCCAATACATCGCAGAAATCCGCAAGCGTCTCGAGCTGGACTACCTCCTCCGTGGCAATCACCGCCAAATGGCAATAGGCACTGAGCAGTTCCGCAACATCCCTCACTGGAAGCTAGCGATGTACAGAGCTCCGGGTGCGGCGAGTCCTATCCACATGCCTGTGGAGACGGACCATTCTGGAGGCCTGGAGATCGAGGCGCCGCCGACTGAGGAGATGGAGCTGTACCTGGATAAAGCGGTGGAGGAGTATCGGGTGCTCAATGAATCTAAGGAGAGGCTGGCAGACCATGTGAATGCCTTGACAGAGGAAGAGCGGGCGCAGTTGCCTCTGCTGCTGGAGCGACTGCAGAACATGCGCACTGAGGGGAAGAAGAAGTAGAATAGGATAGAGCTTAGACTCGAAGGATATAAGCGCTCCTAGCAGTCTCTATATTATGAATCCGACGTCTCTTGTCTCCGCTTCTTGGCCGTTTTGGTGATCTTGAGGACGTACGAACTCTGGTGAGTGTCGAGGTTCACCTTGAAGATGCTGTCTGTGCGCAGCATGTAGAGGGTGCGGCCTTGCAGCACTGGTACGCAGTTGCTCCAGGAGTTGCCGTGGCAGAGGTCGCTCAGCTTCTGCAGACTGCAGGTCTGCGGCTGGAACAGGAACATTTCCCCTTTATAGTTGCCATGCAGAATCAGCAGCGACTCCTTCATCGCCAGCATACTGCAGCCTTCCAACAGCCACGCCCCCGGCATGACAATCGCGTCCCAGCTATCAGACAGGAAGTCGTAGACCTCGATTTCCGCTACTTCACAGCCTCCTGCGATATACGCACACCCCTCGTGCTCCACCGCTCCTAGCTGTCCTCTAGCAGTCCTGAGCGAACTCACTGCCGTCCACTTGTTTTCTTTCAAACCCAGCGCTTCACAGTCTGCAATGTTCGCTTCGTCCTGTATCCCTCCAAACACAAACAACTTCCCATCGTACAACAGCGAAGCATGACTCCGTCTCGCCACTTGCATGGACGGCAGTCTTTCCGTTCTCTCCTCATCCACGACATACTTCAGTGCATCGCCACTGCACTGTCCCGATATACTCCCACCGGTGATCAACAGGGTGTTGTCAGGGGCTAGCACCCAGCAGGAGTTGTGCAGAAGTCGCTCGGAGAGGTTGTGGAAGGCGCTCACGGACTCGGTCGAAGTGTCGAAGATCGCAAGGAGGTTCTGCCCGCCGAACAGCTTGTACATAAAGCGGTCCTCCCGCTGCGCCTCTGCGTAGTTCAGCGATACTGAGAAGAACTGCTTAAACAGCGGGTTCAGGTCCAACTTCCCCACTTCGAAGGACAAATTTAGCAAATCCACGTCTTTCCCTTTGACGAACATCGGCAACGACCCACTATCAGTATTTTCCAGTCCCTGTTTCAGGTCCTGCTCCATGCTGTCACATTTCGCAGTCAAAATCGCCTCTATCTCATTTGCAGCTTCGTTGATCTGCAGCAACCACTGCTGTCTAACTTGGCGAAGCTGCTCCATAGCAGAGCTTCGAAACTCGCGCAGACGGGAGAGTTCGGACTGAAGTTTGGAACGCAGGTCGTCGGTGGTGTCTTCGGAGTGGGCGGGGGACTGGCACTGCATTTCCTTGAGGAGTTGGTAGGACGACAGAGGCACGGGTCGATGCGGCGTTCCCGGAGTGGTGAGCAAATGAAAGGCCAGGCAGCTCTGGCATAGCAGCACTTCCTGGCAAAAGCAAATGAAGGTATTCTCCCGTTCGTGACACTGCGAGCACTCGTTGCTATCCATCTATTATAACCCGCTTCCATTCTGACGTCCGGCTGCGTCGCTGCAGGGGTACTAATGGTGGGCCAACAATAATGAAATCAGACCGCGTGGTCAAGAAGGTCCCAGCGCCTCCGTTGCGGCCCATAGACCACGACCAGCTCTTCCTGAGTAAGCACCATCTAGACGGCAAGCCCAACTGGCGTCTCCTCAAGGACCACCTCAAGCAAGAAGGCAGAGTCAACAAAGCCGACTGCCTGCAGCTGATCCAAATGGCCTCAACACTGTTCCGCAGAGAGCCCAACCTGATAGAGCTGCAGGACCCAGTCACTATAGTCGGCGACATCCACGGGCAGTACTACGACATGCTGAAGTTGCTGGACTTGGGAGGGAATCCGGAGCGGACCAAGTATGTGTTCTTGGGGGACTATGTGGATAGAGGGGCGTTTTCGCTTGAAGTCCTGTTGGTGCTTTATGCACTTAAAGTCAACTTCCCAAATACGCTTTTTTTACTGAGAGGCAATCACGAATGTCGCCAATTGACAACCTTCTTCAGCTTCCGCAAGGAATGCCTATATAAGCACGACTTGGAACTATACGACCGCTGCATGGAGTCCTTCGACTGCATGCCTCTCGCCTGCGTGGTCGACGGAAAATTCCTGACAGTGCACGGCGGACTGGGACCGGAAATGGTCACTTTGGCAGACATTAACGCGATTTCCCGCTTCCAGGAGCCTCCGAAACAGGGCAGTTTCTGTGACATTCTGTGGGCGGATCCCTATGAAACTGATAGCAGGTCTGCAGGTTTCCGGACTAACGACGTGCGAGGCTGCAGTTATTTCTTCACAAAGGAAGCGGTGGTGCCGTTTCTCAAGAGAAATGACCTTTTGTCAGTGATTCGGGCGCATGAAGCGCAATTGGACGGCTTCAAGATGTACAATTGGAACGGGGATGAGGACTTTCCGGCGGTGATTACGGTCTTTTCCGCACCCAATTACTGTGATGTGTACAACAATAAAGGCGCAATCATCAAGTTTGAGAACAGCACGCTGAATATACAGCAGTTTAACTACACGCAGCATCCGTACTGCCTGCCGGACTTCATGGACGTATTTGCCTGGAGTCTGCCCTTCGTCCTCGACCGTGTCTCCGAAATCCTGCTCTACGTGATGGTCCCCGGCTCCGGCTCCGACGGAGAGCTAACAAGAGACTTGCAGAGTGACTTGCGACAACAGAGACGAGAAGCGATTTCCGATGCAGTACGTTCAATTGTGCAACTAATGAAAAAGCACCAAGGCAGTGAAGCCAGCCTCGTATCTCGCATCAAACAAGCGGTTTCAGCAGACCGTCTGCCCAGTGGCGTTCTGCAAGCCAAGCCTTTGGACAGTACTGAAGACTTCTTTGTCCGCGCTCGTTCCTACGATATTGTCAACGAGAAGCGGCCAGAGTAGTGTAAATCGCTAGTTCTGCTTGGACACTCCACTTGGGGGTTTACGCTGGGAGCCCTCTTGCTTGGACTTTGGCCGTTCACTAGGCTCGCGAACGATAATCTTACGGCCGCCGAATTCGAGAGTGGAGAGTGCGGCTGTGGCTTTCTGCTTCTCCTCTTCAGTGGCGAATGTGAGGAAAGCGAAGCCGCCATTGCGGCCGATTTTACTTGCAGGTAAATCCAACCGCTCGAACTGGAAGAGAGCCTTGACAGTTCTAGCGACCTCGTCCTTAGTAACAGTCCAAGGCAAATTGAGCATCACCAACTTGAAATCTGCGAAATTTCGAGTAAGGAAAGGCAATCGTCCCAGCATCGATGGCTGAAATATGATTATAGTTTGTGGGGTCTTCTTGTGCTGAATTGATTAAACTTGATGGGATCAGGATGTGGTAGATGCGGAATAAGGCGTAGCGATAGTCCGGCGCCTATCATCCCTCGCAAAACCTCTGACCGACTATCCAGCATCACAGGCGACCGTATGACTGGGACTCCAGCCCTCGGAGTCGAACGAACCAAGGCAAAACCTCCCCGCTTACTCTCAATTCCTCAGAAAACTCTTCCCGTGGAAGCTCCAAACGCTATCGTTTCCAACCGGCCCCAAACCCACTGGGAAGCGCAGACCATCTCCATGGCTATTCACCGACACTCCGTGCTTACGGACTTGACGGAAGATGCGAGAGATGTCATCATCAGTCGGATGCAGCACTTCCGCCTGGGGCCGACGGAGTTGGTGTTTGAACAAGGAGCGGAGGGGGTGCATTTCTTCGTTGTAGGAAGCGGGGCATTAGAAGTGTGCATCAACGGTCAAAGAGTCAACGTCCTTAAGAGTGGGGACAGCTTCGGGGAATTGGCCCTGCTGCACAATGTCCCTCGCTCAGCCACAGTCCTGACTCTCGAGAAATCCGACCTGTGGGGGCTGGACCGCAAGACCTTCAAAGAAGCAGTTGAGCAGGTCAATGTCCGCAGCTACCAAGAAAATCGAGCTTTTCTAGACAGCGTAGGGCTGTTCACGCAGCTAACGCCCCACGACAAGGAGAACCTATTGACCGCCTTAACAGCCCAGCGGTTTCTCCCAGGCAAGCCAATCGTGAAGGAGGGCGACCCTGGCGACGTGTTTTATATCATTAAGGAAGGGACAGTGACCTGCAGTGTGAACGGAACCGAGGTACGGAAGCTGAACAAAGGGGAGTACTTCGGGGAACAAGCGCTGCTTTACAACACTCCTAGGACTGCTACTGTGGCTGCGGATGACACTGTGCGAGTCTTGTCTGTCGGCCGGGAGCAGTTGGTGGAAGTGCTGGGGTCGTCCTTGCAGCAGCTCTTTTGCAAGAATTCGCTGAGGATTGCGTTTGACCAGAATGACAGTTTGAGTAAGCTGACGCATGAGCAGAAGGAACGCTTGATAGAAGCGATGCACACAAAGACATATGCGCAGGGGCAAGTGCTTGCAGCAGCGGGGGACGACATCAGCAGAGTGCTGCGAGTAGTCCTCAAAGGCGAACTGAAAATCGACGGAGAAATGCTACCAATGCACAGCACTCTCGGGGAACTGCCCAGGCAACTACAGGCTGCAGTAATAGCAGCGGTAGAGACAGACTTGGCAGAGGTGAGTCGGGAAAGGGTGGAAAGCATATTGAACGGAGAACTTGTATCAGTCGTGGAGCAGAATGAAAGTTTGGCAGTGCTCAAGCGAGTTAGTATATTTCGAGGGCTGCCAGCAGAAAAGCTGGCGCAACTCCTTTCCGTCCTCCAGCCCCAATTCTACGCCGACCAATCCTACATCTTCCGACAAGGCGAGTCCGGCGAAGCCCTATACATCATCGACAGTGGCCAAGTCAAAGTGATCAAAGACAGCACAGTGCTCCGCGTTCTCGTAAAAAACGGCTTCTTCGGGGAGCGGTCTGTACTGACTAATGAAGTGCGCACTGCCAGTGTGATGGCCCAAGGCCCTGTCAAGTGCTTGGTTCTGCACAGGCAGGAGTTTCTGAGAGTCATGGATGAGTCGGTGGCGAAGTTGCTGGAGCATCGGCTGGAACTGCAGGATGACACTGTGATACTGGAGCAGTTGGTGGTGGTGAAGGAGCTGGGAAAGGGGATGTTTGGGGCGGTCTATGAGGTTGTTCATAAGACGAAAGGCACGCTTTATGCACTCAAAACCGTATCCCGACGCAAAATCTGCTCCTACGACTTATTCAGCAGTCTGCAACTCGAACGTCAAGTTTTGCTGGAAATCGACCACATCTTCATAATGAAGCTGGTAAAGACCTTCAAAGACAGCATGAGAGTGTATTTCCTGACAGAGTTGGTAGTGGGCATGGACCTGTTTGACGTGATTAGGAAGTTGGGACTGGTGAGGGAACTGGATACGAAATTCTACGCTGCGAATTTGCTTTTGGCACTTGAGCACTTACACGAGCGCAATATCATCTATCGCGACCTAAAGCCCGAAAACATAGTCGTAGACGAGCAAGGCTATCTGAAAATAGTCGACTTCGGCACCGCCAAAGTGCTAAAAGGCCGGACTTTCACCACAATCGGCACTCCTCACTACATGGCTCCCGAGGTAATCCTCGGCAAAGGCTACGGCCTCAGTGCAGACATATGGAGTCTGGGAGTGATGCTGTATGAGTTCCTATGTGGGGGAGTACCCTTTGGGGAGGACGAGGACGACCCGTTTAAGATATATGAGAAAATACTGAGGGAAAACTTGCGCTGGCCGAGTAATATTGCAAGGGCGAGCAAAGTAAGAGAATTCGTGGAAATTCTACTGAGCAAAAACGAGGCTTTACGCAATTCTGGAGTCAGCTCAATGAGAAAGCACAAGTGGCTGGCCGGGTTCGAGTGGGTAACAACCACATAGGAACGACTACTGCTGAAACAGCTCCCAGCACCTTATTTGCCTATAATCCCCAATCCAAAGGCGGAAATCAAGGAAAGTCTGCTACATGACCAACCTGTAAGCCAGGCAATTCAAGACAGAGATGAAGACTTATCAGCCTTGCAGCCGGCGCCAGAGCCAGAAATGTGGGATAAGGACTTCTAGCCTGTTTAGATAGAGAAAGGCGTTTTATAGGTAGGAAATTGGCTTTGGGCCTTGAAGCGGCTTTGATTCGGAGGGGTTTCCCTGAGATTGGGAGATTGTGCTCAGAATGAGACTCTGAATAGAGGGTACGGCCATTAAAAAGGCTTGTGCGAATAGAGCCAGGGCGAGTACTCCTTCCGCAGACTTAAAATCGAGCGTTTCCGCCTGAAATGGCATCAATAAAGCCACCAAAAAGGCACAATACCCGAATTCAGTGCCGATTTTGTCCCTTTCTCGCAACTTTGATATAGAGTTTTCCCGCATCCAGGCCAAAACTCCCACCCAAAGAAGGGCCTGAAAGGCTGAACTGAAGGCATACAGGACAAGGTCGGCAATGCAAGTCTTCACAGTGACTACTACTAAAGCGCCTATAGCTGCAGGCTGCAGTAGGCTGTATAGCCACTGCGGAGTGCTTTCCAGGCCTTGCAGCCACACCGAAGCGCCTAGTCCCATAGTGACATAGGTCCCTGCTAGTATTCGGAAATGCCCTGTGGACGCAGGCGTTTCCTCTAGTTCACAGCTCAGAAGTGCCAGTCTGCCTAGGTCTCACACCAGCGCTATGCAGTAAGTCACTATTGAAGCTGTTTCCAGCCCTGAGAGTTTCCTCCCTTCGGCCTGTACCGCAGTCCACAACTGCCACTGGCCCTTCACAGCGTCTGGCTAGTCCTTACGGCCCACTAAGTAGATGGGGATTGGGAGTAGGGTAAGACCGAGAAGGTCCATTAGGTGGAAAAGCACTGCTTCCAGACCTGTAGCTGGAGTGCTGCCGGAGAGTAGGACTCCGGCCAAACCCACACTTGCGAGAATTGGGTGTCCTTCCATATTACACTCGGCCAGTTTCTCTGACTTGGGTAGGTATAGGCAGCCTTAATGTATGTGAAGTTTGTGAGAAACCTATTATGTGTTAATTCCAAAAGTGATGTTACACTCCAACTATAACCATTAATTCACTAAGTTGCATTTCAGGGAAAACACAGATTTACAGGAAAAGGCTACTCAGTGTTAAGACCATTTCTATGAAATGCCTTAGGTACTGTTTATTCTCTAATATTTGATTAAAGAGGGAGTAACACCCTGGTTCAGCGCTCACGCTAATTCGAACTTGCGTCCTCTAATCCGCCAGTCCGTATTTCTCCATTTCGTAGGAGAGCCAATCCAGTGCTGCAGGTCCTTCCTCCCTTCCACTCTCCTAGCCACTTGATAATAGGCGTATTCGAGTCAGAGAGTAATTTCCCCCAAGTCCAGGCTTTTGCCTATGTATATGCACGGTATACATCTCCATTGACTTCTATATACCCAAAACAATCATAAAATCGGTCTGTACATAGCCAATATATGGCTTTTATCCCGGTACTAACATCAAGTGGCATTTTCTTCAATGCCATTAACCTAGAAGCACTCCCTAAGGCTACCATAGGAAAGAAGCATCGTCAATCCCAGTCTAGTCTTTTTGCTATATTTCCCAGTGTAAACATCACAATTCCGTAGTCTGATAGAAGTCCGGCACCGATAAACTTCATAAGCATGCAAAGGCTGCGGCTGTCCTTTTGAACTGCCTATCATTTTACTCTATTAGCATAGTAAAGTTCAAATAAGTGTCTAAACTCTTTATCCCTTCTAGTACAGGCAAAACTAACGCAATTCAAGATTTCCAGACTAATCGCACTCAACCGTCCCTAACACCCAACCCTAATAGGCCTCTTCAGTCCCCACTCCTTTTTCTGGAGAGCTAATAGTGCCATATCTTCAAACATGGGAAGTTCTATTCCCAGGCCAGATCAGCCTCAGCAGGCCGAGGGCGTCTCTTTACCGTGCGCCACTCACCCCAAAAAGCAGCCTGCCGAAGTGTATCCGCGGACTAATCGTTCTGCCTATATCAAGCGATTAGCTGAGCATAGGGACAAACCCACGCCGGCCTTGGCTTACTCTATTCCGCAGTGGCTCAAGGACTATAGAGTGGAGCTGGAGGAGGACAAGACAGAGGGGGAGCTGATTGCTGAGGACGGCGCAATCGGCATTTCTATCCTGCATAAGCCCAACGATACTCATCTGTGTCCGAAGTCCAATGACCAAATTCGGGTGCGGCTTTTCCAGCAACTCTGCAACTCCAAGCTGTGGCAGCCTGTGTTCGAACGTCCTCCAGCCGCACAAACTATCATTATCTACGACTGGGACGACACCCTTCTTTGCACCAGCTACCTAAACCAGCTTTCCGACCCTCAAAACACCACCGACCCTGAAGTCCTCGACAAGCTCCGCAAGCTCGAAACAGCAGTGGTCAGTCTCCTCCAGCAGTCCTCCCCTCTCGGCACCAACTACGTAATCACCAACGCTATGAAGGGCTGGGTGGAGTTCAGTGCTGCCAAGTGGCTGCCTGCAGTCCGGCCTCTACTGGAATCATTCAAAATTGTGTCTGCACGAAGCGACTATGAGGAGCTGTACCCGGGGAATTACCACCAGTGGAAGGAACGGGCGTTTCTGCAGATTCCGCAGATCTGCGGGACTGACTCCATAACGAATTTAGTGGTTTTAGGGGACTCGATGGTGGAAATGGACGCTGCGAAGACACTAAAAAGCTGCTACTCCCGCGCATGCATTAAAACCATCAAGTTCCAAGACACGCCCACACCCGAGGAACTGATCAAGCAGCTGGGACTCGTGAGTTGCAAGTTCCAGGAAATCTGCACTGCGGCGAAGGACATGACTATTCGACTGGAGCGCAGGTTTGGAGCTAGGGAGTAACTGCTTTTACCTAATAGAGACACCTAGCTTCCGTGGATAAAGTCACTTTTTATTGTCCTGGAAGTGAGGGTTTAAAGGGCAATTTCACTGATATTTCTGCATTTCCCCAAAATCACAGCATTGCGCTGTCGTTTCCCAGCAAACGCTGCAATTGCAACGACACTCGCCTGCGATTTTAAGCCGAATATTCATTTAACCATCCTCCATAGATCTGTACTTCCAGATAAGACATATGGAAGTGCTGGCTGAGCGCTTCCTAGCAGCCCTAAAGCAAGACCCGACAGAAGAGACTTTAAAGGTGATTTGCGCAGTAATCCAAGCCAACCTGCCAGTACCCAAGCCAGTCCTTCTCACAGCACTCAGCAGAGTCGCAATCACCCTCCGGAAGAACCCGCCTCTAGCAGACTCCGCCATCCTCACTCTCCACACAGCCATACACAGCCTCCCCGCCCTGCCAATATACACTGAAAACGCCTCGCTACAGCCTTGGCTGGCCATAGCGCTGGAAGGACTGGTGCTTAGGACGAAAACAGCAGTGGCGGAGCAGAGACGCAAGGCGTGGAAACTGCTAGTGGACCTAGTGGCCAAGGTCAAGGAGCCCGCTGTGGCTTCTAGCTGCTTTCCAGGTCTGTTCAAAGCGGCTTTGAGCGAGACTCGCAGTGCTGTGAACCAAGAAGTGGGGAGTTCCCTCGCCAGTCTGGGAAGTGCAGTGGAGGTCGCTGGAGGACTGATTGAGACTGTACTAGCTGACGAAGGCACTAATGCGCAGGTAGGGGAGACCCTGGCAAAGGCCGCTCCTGCACTTGACAGCCTGCTAGGCTCCCTGCTTTCCTGCATCCAGAGTCCCAATGTACTCCACAGTGAGGTCACTTTGCAGCAGATATCCACCTTTCTGCACCTTCTAATCCGCTCCTGTCCCTCCCTTGTCATTCAGCACAAATCCCGCTTTCTGCCGCTCCTTGTATATGCGCAAACCGCAGTTTCGACTCCTGCGCCCGGCCTGCCGTTTCCCCTGCTCCCCGACCTTAGTCAAACGCTTCTAGTCAAGTTAGAAACGCTTGGGGCCGATTCTCGTCCAGAGGACTATCAAGTGCTCCTTTCCTCTTGGAAGCTACTAGGCAGGGACCAGGCTTTTTTCGTGTCTAGCCATACTTCTACCATTTTAGCAGCGCTGAAGACTATGTGTGCCTTTCGACTTCCCGCTGTTACCGGCTTCCGTCTCAGTGAAAACGCTTTGGACGAGTTTTCTGCACTTCGGAGTGATTTGAAGGAGAAAAGGCGCCTTTTCTTCGAGGAAATGAGGCCGCAGGGAGGAATTTGCCTAGAGCTGATGGACGCTTTACTGAGAAAACAGGACTATAAAGAGTACTGCGAAGCTGCATTTTGCGTCTTTTTGATGCCCTTAAAAGACGCTTTTCAGAGTATTTTGAGCGATTTGCAACTTCCAGCACCCGAAAAAGTCCCTGTAAACCAGCAAGAACTGTACCGTTTATTCCTCAAAGCAGGACTAATAGGCCTCCTGGACTGCCTGGTACTGAGCCCTTTTGAGCGTTTATTAGGCCTAATTCAGCTATGGGAAGAGGCCGCTGACGACCTGATTTCCACTCGTTTTCAGGCAATTGCTTCATCAGAAAATGCGGATTTACAGGCTTTTTTAGCCTTTTATGCCCCTAAAATACTGCTAATTTTGCCTTCGTTTCTGCGGAATTTGCCGCAAGGCAGCCAAATCATTTCCGCCTATTTGCACTTTTTCGGGCCTAAGGATATGCCGGGAATTGTGAGAATGCTGCTAGAAGAGTTGGACGCGAAAGTGACGAAATTGCGGAAAAATGAAGCTGCGGGGTTGATAAGAGGACTAAATCAGGCTTTAAGCCACTATCCAGCAGCTGTTTCCGCCGGAGTTCTAAGAGACGGAAACTTAGCCCGAGAAGTCCTACTGCGGCTCAAGCCTTTACTAGCCTGGAAACGCGACAAAGGCAGAAACCTGCTCGCTTTCGAGTGCTTAAAGCTGTTTTCCAGCCTTGTGCCAGTCCTCGACTCTCTGCCCCTCACCATTGACAACTCCTCTTCCGCTCTATTTGCCCTGCACGAGGACTCCAATGTGACTATTCCCAAGGCTCTGCCCGCGCTTTTGCATGAGTATTATCCCTCTCTACTCAGTCTATGTCAGGCGTTGTTGGGTGGGCAGGACTATGTGTGCGTTGCGAAGGTGTTTGATTTGCTTGCGGCGGCGAATAGACTGAGTCCAGGCTTTATGGATAGACGGGAAGCGGAAATGCGGCCTTTTTTGGAGGAGTGCAGGGGGTTGGCACCTGAAATTTCGACTTATCGGCGTCTGGCGTATGAGGCAGCCATAGGGCTAATAGGCACTTTGAGCCCGGAATCGCAACTCCGCTGCCTTACTAAGTAGCTTTATTTCAAGTACTGCGAAAGCCATCTAAACCCGTCCGCGTAGCCCATCTTCTTCGCAACCGAGCACATAAACAGCTCAATCGGCCTCGTGCCTTCCGGCGCTCTGCCCTTGAAGGAAGGGTACTGGCCCAGGCCCAGTGAGTCTCTGATTTCGTCTTCGCTGGCTGCTCCACGGATGTCGATTTTGTTGCCTAGGATTACGAAGGGAGTGGCGGCTAGTTCTTCGCAGTTGAGGAGATATTCGAGTTCGTGGCGGCTGAGTGCGAGACGCTCTTGGTCTGAGGCGTCCACCATGTACACGACTCCGTCCACACTGGCGAAGTAGTCTCTCCAGATCTTGCGAGCCATTTCGTGGCCGCCCAGGTCGAATGTGCGGAAGCGGATGCTGCCCATGACAAGTTCCTCTGATTGCGGGTGCATAGTAGGCTCCAGCTGGGCCACCCTGTCATCCTTAAGCATCTGCAGCAGAGTAGTCTTCCCTGCGTTATCGAGGCCCAGGAATAGGATCTTGGCGTTCTTCTGATAGAGCCCGAGGTAGCCCAGAGCCCCTTTGAACCAGTTGAAAAGGAACATTATTACCAGAATGATGGGGAAACTGCCCAATTCATAGGCTGAAATGCGGCTTGAGAAGACTAGGGGATTTGGACTACTCCCGAAAGAATGAGAAAACAGCCTCGACAGACGAATTTTACTGTTTTTTTGATATATATTGGATGGAAAAGAGAAATTTGATGGGAGTTATTGGACTAAGGCAGTGGCGTTAGGGAGAATATACGTGGAAATTTGCGATTTTCTGGCTTCTGCTTCAATAGTCACTACGGAAAGCACCAATGCACTGTCCATTCCGCACTTCCGAGCAAATGCAATGTCCATATCCAGTGAATCGCCCACCATTAGGCAGTGACAAGGGTCCAAATGATAGGCCAATTGAGCCAGTTCGAAGATGAAATTGGCCGGTTTTCCCACAATTTCCGCCTTTACATCAGCAGTTTTCGAGAAATCTGACCAAAGTGAAGCCTCCAGGCATGCGAATTCCCTCCCCAGCCAACGCGAATCTATCCGCATTCGCAGCTATCAGCACTGCGCCTCTCTGCAGACACATAAAGGCATAGCAGGCCATTCGGTAGTCGAAGTCGAACTGTAAAGCCACAACTACAGCACCAATTTCCCTATCCACTTGCCGAGTTATAAGCCCTTCCGTATCTGTTTTGTGGCTGTTTTGAGGGAAATCGGAACTGTGGAGCACTGTGTAGCCCTGGTTTATCAGTTCATTTCGCAGGTGTAACTCTCCTATCAGAAATCCTTCTCTAACATTCGGATGTTTCGCGTGTAGATACAGCTCACTCCGGGGCAAAAAACCTAATCTGGAGAACAAGGAAAGCCGAGGGCAGTGAGGGACTGGCGATTTGCAGCTGGGAGGAAATTGAGTTATTGGTAAGGAAGAAGAGATGTTT
>Ga0247837_1007099_pt1 | contig 15187 bp, 13 predicted proteins | sample LaCtaG_2_FD_187115 | JGI IMG/M metagenome (GOLD analysis project Ga0247837, IMG submission 187115) | Freshwater microbial communities from meromictic Lake La Cruz, Castile-La Mancha, Spain - LaCruzMarch2015_14.5m | ecosystem: Environmental > Aquatic > Freshwater > Lake | place: Spain: Castile-La...
GAAAATGCAGGAGCATTTTTCTGCCGAAACTGTCACGGCGGCACCGATTCCGCCGGCAGTGATTGATGGCGGCATGGCCGCCGTCGGCCTGTTGGCTTGGGTGATGGTCAGCAAATACCAAGACCACCTGCCGCTGTACCGGCTGGAACAAATCGCCGCCCGTGACAACGTCATCCTGTCCCGGTCAACCTTGGCCGATTGGGTCGGACGCGTCGGCGTGGCCTTGCAACCGTTGGCGGAACGGCTGAAATGGCACCTGTTGCAGGGCGACACCTTACGCCGACGAAACCCCCGTGGCGCAACTCGACCCCGGCAGCGGCAAAACCCGGAAAGCCTATCTCTGGGCATACCGCAGCAATGACCTGGCGGGGGCCGGGCCGCGGCTGATCGTCTTCGACTACCGGAAAGGCCGGGGCGGCGAACATGCCCGCCAGTTTTTGGGCGCATGGAAAGGCCACCTGATGGTTGACGACTATGCCGGTTACAAAGCCCTGTTCACGGACACCGGCAACAGCGGCGCCTGCATCGAGCTGGCCTGCCTGTCCCATGCACGGCGTAAATTCTATGACCTGCACCAAGCCAACCAAAGCCCCATGGCGTGGGAAGCGTTACAACGCATCAGCGTGCTCTATGCCATCGAAGCGGAAGGCAAAGCCCTGGACATTGGCGCACGCCAACAACTGCGGGCAGAAAAAAGCCAGCCCCAACTGCACGCCCTCCATGACTGGCTCGTGCAAACCCGTACCGGCACCGCCCCCGGCGGCGCTTCCGCCAAAGCCCTGGATTACACCTTAAAGCGTTGGCCCGCCCTGATCCGTTATGCGGAAACCGGACATCTGCCGATTGACAACAACCCCGTGGAAAACTGCATCCGCCCGATTGCCGTCGGCAAGAAAATCTGGTTGTTTGTCGGTTCTGAACGTGCAGGGCAACGTGCCGCCGCCATCCAGACCTTACTGGGTACGGCCAAGCTCAACGGCCTGAACCCCGCCGCATGGCTGAAAGACACCTTGGAAAAGCTGCCCATCTGGCCCAACAGCCGCATTGACGAACTGCTGCCCCTGGATCCGGCATTTCTTGAAACCGTTAAACATAACAAGCTCTGAGCATCAACGCGGTCGGGTTGTACGCTTACACAGTACCGGAGATTGACCGGACGCAAGGCAAAAAAAGGGTCTGTATTGCTACAGACCCTTGATTTACTTGGCTCCCCCGGACGGGCTCGAACCGCCGACCTAGTGATTAACAGTACAAGAAACAGTGACTATCACTCACTAGCTCTGGCATCATCCCACGGGATTCAAGCTCCTGCCGCTTTGCTTTCGGTTCGATTTTCACCGTCAAACTCCGGTAAAGACCGGAAAAAGACCGTCGCTCCGTAGCCCAGAAGAGTACCGGAGGTTTATTGGCGGCTATCCGGGTTCGACGAACTATCCATGTTTTTCAATAGAATCCACACAGATCGCCAAAAATTATTGAGCAATTATTTTTACCGGAAATTCCTGTCAGAATTATTTACAGAATGGTGTATTGTAAAAAAGCGAGGGTAATTTGCCAGTTTTGGCAAGAAAGCAGCATCCAAAATTACCATTATATTTTGTTATCAAATTGTTTTTAAAGTCCGCAGTCCAAAATGACTAGATAAGGTGCCGCTGATTAGTGGCAAATATTGGAAGCTGTTTTACAGCTATTTGATTGAAAAGAGTGCGGCAGCCCGCTTGGCAAGAAACTATAAGGCGATGCTTTGTTTAGCTTCTACGGTTTTCTGGCTTAATTGAGAACATATCCAAGGCAATGTCATCCGAAAATTTTATCGATGCTTTATTTGTACCAAAAAGGATACTTGTTTGGTGGTTTCCTAGTTATCACAGATACAGCTACTGCTGCCATAGTAACTAAGGCAATTTTTGCTAGGGAATACACACCCTTGGTACGCTCTAAACGTATTTCATGCTCATGTTGTTCTAATTTTTTTAAAAGCTTAGATATACGTTCATCAGATATCCCTGACGACTTAAATAAATCAAGGAGTTCTTTTATGTATTCCAACGATAACTTGTCGTTAGTAATATTGGCTTTTTCTGTTGATCTTTGAATAGTCTCGTAGGCAACTGTCATAACCGAAGGTGCTGATCTTAGTAATTCCAACATCTCATCAAGCGCTTGCTCCCTTAATCGAATTTTGTTGTCGGTTAAAGTTTGTAAAATTTGTGGCAGTGTTTCGGCTGTTATCCTTGAAACGTTCGCTATTTTTAACAAAGAAACAACGGTAGTTATATCTTGCATTTGTATTACCTCAAATGATAATTTAATCAATTTCTTAATATCACTTTTAAATTTTAACGCCTAACGGTAGAATTTAAAAGTTATTACACAGGAATCTGTTCATAGCATATGAACAAGCTCAGTTGTGCCGAACTCAAAATCAACATCATCTGATTTTGTTTGTAACTCTTTTGGCATTTCAGTAAAAACGCGAAACTCAGCTTTGTATTCAGCAAAGGAACGGTCAAATTCTATGGGTGTAATAACCAGCGTATTAATATAAGTGCGTGTTTTAAAAGTCCGGCGGTGATAAAAACTGAGATTTTTAGACCCAATTTATATTGAAACCAAGTGATTTGATCCAATTTCCCTTTGTTACATTCGGAAAACCCGGTTAAATTTGATCGATTTATGCTACATCGGGACTTTTAAAACACGCCCTAAGCTTCCACCACACCTATCACTTCTTCGCTACTTTGTTTTCGTAAAACAAACAATTCAACGGATGCCGCCTGAATCACCTTTGCATAATTGATAGTACTCAGCAGATTGATTCAATTTACCTATCGCTTCTTTTTTTTAAGTCGCCGTTGAACATCTTTGTTCCACTATGTTTATAGTTGGTTTTATCAAACTTAAATATTACACATCCATTTCTAGCGATTGATTCAGCTTAGACGCGACAATTGATCATAGTACAGCAGTTCAGGGCTATCATTATGATAATTTCCCAGTGCTATTCTGATACTTTTCAGCCATCCTAGCCGTCTTTATCTTAAACTCCTGCCGTAACGCTTCCGGTTTCAGGATTTCAATCTGATCCGCAAAACCCAACAGCCACCAGCGCAACTGTCCGGTATCCCTGACCTGTGCCTTGAACAAGCTTAGCCCATTCTCAAGCAATATCAATTGTTGATTGTCCGTCAGTTTGGATTCGCGCAAGTGGATCGCCACTTCTTCGTCAACCCTCAGTTCCAAGTTTATCGTGTCACCGACCAAAAAGTCCACATGCCCTTCTTGGATGTAGCTGTCCAAATCAAAGCCGTCAGGTACGTTACGGGGATTGTCACTCAGTTCGGCCTCAACAAAACGGTGCAGCCCCAATAACCGGATATCCGTGTAATTGTTCAATGTACATGCCAGATAGGTGATGGTACCGCGAAATATCAACGCCAACGGATTGACCTGATAGGTTTTGTATTGGTCATCACGGCGGCCAAAGTATTTGCCTTCAAAGCGGCGGTTTTCCAACAAGGCGGTGTAGATGGCGTTCAATACGGCGGCATCAATCGGCGGCGGTATCAATTGCTGGGTTTGTGGCAAGACCCGGATTTTCTCCCGCCAATGGGTATACGGGGTGTCATGCCGATTAAGGTGCGTGGCCGCCGTAGTAAAGTGGGCTTGCAAATGTTGCAGCGCACTGGGCGGCAATAGGTTTTGCAGACGTTGTTCAGCCAGATAAAAGGCCAAAGCGGTGGGCGGCTTCATCCTCGGTATTTCCATCACACCCTTTTCGGTGTCCATAAACCAATGGTAGGCACCGTCACGTTTTTCGTTCCGTAACAAGTGAAACACGCTGCTTAAAGTGTCCAGGTCACGCTGGATTGTCCGGTAAGTCGGCGGTTCCAACCCTTGCCGTTCCAGTTGCACGATGATTTACGGTATTTTGATGCTGCGTGGGTAGCGGGGGATGGCTTGCAAAATTGTCCACTGCCAGAGTAACGAATCTGCCATAAGGGTTGTTTGATGTGAGATGAGGCATGATGACATGCTGGGCGCGGGTGGATTAAGACAGCATTATAACGCTGGCGATCGACGTGTCCTGTCCAACGTGAACATTTTAGCTGCACTTTACCTTATATCAGTGCCTGGGCAATGCCTGGCTTAATGCAATCTGACATCATGCCATCGGCCTTTATCCATGCGCCGTTGAATCAAGTTCTTGTATTGGTCTGGCGAAGGAATTTCTTTTCTTCCACGGTGACGTTTCTGATTGCAAAAGCAACAAGCCGCAACAATGTTTGCAGGTGAAGCTGAGCCGCCTTCACAGTGGGCTTTAAGATGTTCGCCAGTGCATCGGAAACGTTTTGCCTGAGCTAGCGAAATTTTGAATTTTGACGCGAATTCATGGGGATTACCCGACCACATAGGCTGTTTGCAATAAAAACAAATGCCTTCCTGACGAATAAAAGCGATAGTACGGGGGGTGACAAGTGATTTGCGAGTTTTGGCCATAGGAAAGTCCGAAATAAATGAATGGTTACCCCCCGCAGCCCTAGTGGTCATAAATGGGAAACCAGTCGAAGATATTTCGTACTGGCACAACAGGCATCCGTTATGGAATTTACCCTCAGAAAAATTATATAGCCCCACCGCCAACAAAACAAGTAGGGATGGACGTCTTATTCAAGACAATCAAGATGATTCTATTCAAATGGCTATAGATGGCAAAACAGGCTTAATCAAATACCTACGCCACGAGAGGGCATTTTAGAGGCTGTGGCCGTACCATAGAATTCATTGGACACATTATGTCTAGCTGGTGGTTTATTCTGTTGCTGTGTTAAACAAAATTGCGATTCGCCTTTATTTTATTTTTTTTTAATCCCCTAACTTTATGAGACCGCTATGACAGAGAACAACAATAGAAGAAGACCGTTAAGGGCTTCAAGTACCCCAGCCGCCCCTGCAATTAAAGCCGCAGCGACGCAATCGATAATGATCAAACTCCCAAACGGCAATCGTTTGATGCCATACATGATTGCTGGCATTACTCCGAAGAATAAGGGGGTTGGCGTGACCAATTCCAATGGTGACATGATTGGCTTCATTCCTGAAACTGACCCAGCCCTTCAAGCACAAGTTATGGATTTGCTCGAGGCTTGCAAAAATGCAGGGAAAAAATTTGTACAGCCTGATTGGTCGTTTCTTGACGAAGACCTTGACGACGCAGTTGAGGAGACAGGTGACGAGTAATTGAAAGTTGGCTTGCTGATCGGGCATCCGGTTGGCAAGCCGCTTTTTTCACTCATCGCCTGATTGTAATGATGAAGATAAAATTATTGGAGAATGGCAGCGGCATCACCTATCGCTTTTTTGAAAGCTGTTGCCATCCAGAAGCGTTATACCATTTAGAAGATGAAGAGATTAACGACCTCATCGAGAAAATACATGAAACACGGGTAGAGCAAACCGCCAATTCCTCAAATCCAACCCACGAATTGGGGCAAGGCCAGATAGCGTTCATCGGTTATGACGCCGAATGGGTGGAAAGGCCGAGCCCCAACGGGCAAACGCTTAACGTGTTGTCATACCAATTTTTCTTGGTGGGTGTGGGCGGCGAAATGTCCGCCACCTTCTTCCCGGCTTCGGAAGCGTTTGATGACCGCCTTGAATTGCAGGAGATGTTGGCGGAATTGCTACGCAAAGCTTTAAAGTGCGGGATCATCCTTGATTATCCGGCTCAGGTTGTCCTGGTCGGCTTTTTCCTTCGGGCGGATTTGGCAATGCTGGCGGATTTGATTGCATTCAAGGAGCAACTGGGCAATGTCGGTGGCAAAATTGCCACGACTGGCAAGCCCGTGACAATGGGGATGGTCGGTAAGCGACAAGATGTTGAGCGCATTGATAAAGACCGCCGGATTTTTTGTGGACGGTGGGAAAACGGTTGCCTTGTCCACATCCGCTTCTATGACATCGCCAAACATGCGCCGGAAAAAACCCCGTTGTCTGTCTTGGGTGATTTGCTGGAATTACCTAAACTGTGCATACCAGAGGGTTATAGCATTGCCCGTATGGATGAATTGAAGGCGGGGGATTTTGAAGCGTTTCTGGAATACGGTATCCGTGACGCAGAAATTGCCGTCAAATACTACCTTCGTTTGTTGGCATTTGCCCGTGAACAGGTTGGCGGTCGACATATCAAAGCGGGCATTTTACCCGTTTCAGCCGGGGCAATGGCGGTCAAAATGTTCCGTACGAAATTAGCGGAATCTGGCCTCGACTATGAATCGGTGTTTGGCATGGCCGAGACAAAGCGGACATTCTGGGATGAGGCAAAATGCCGGATGCGCACCGTCGAACGGGTCGTAAAAGATGAAATGCGCCAGTTTCATGAAGCTTTTGTGGTTTTGTGTTATCACGGAGGGCGTAACGAATGCTTCTATTTCGGCCCGACATTGCCCAGCCATTGGTATGACTTTGACTTGTCCGGTGCCTATTCCACGGGCTTGGTTGTCATACGGTCTATCGATTATGCAAGCTCTTATGAAACCAAAGACGTGCAGTTGTTTTTGGGCGATGTCATGGGGTTTGCCTGGGTGGATTTTCAGTTCCCAGCCCCTACCCGCTTTCCTTGCCTGCCCGTACGCACTGACTTGCATGGCCTGCAATTCCCTTTGCAGGGAACCAGTTATTGTACCGCCCCAGAACTGGCTTTGGCCTTAACAATGGGCGCGGCAATTACCATCAAACGCGGCGTGATTTATCCTTGGGCGGATAGCGAACAACGGGTGTTCGAGCCGTTTGTGCAAGAGATACGGCGGTTGCGTCAACACTATCCCAAAGGCAGCCTGCCTGAGCAATATGCCAAATTGTTGGGAAACTCCTTATACGGTAAGACGGGGCAAGGCCTACGGGAGAAAACGGTGTTCGACACCGGAAAAATGCAAAGCATGAAAGTGCCTGAATCCAGCATCAGCAACGCGCCGATGGCGGCTCATGTCACGGGCTTTATCAGGGCGGTTATGGGGGAAATCTTGCACGGTATCCCGGAAGGCCGCACCGTCATCAGCTGTACGACGGACGGCATTTTGACCGATGCCGATGAAAATGAACTGGATTTGTCCGGCGAGTTGGCGCAACGTTTCCAAAGCCTGCTTGGGGGCGTGTAACCATGGCCAATATGATTGAAGTGAAACACGAAATTAGCCAAGCCCTGTCAATGAAAACCCGTGGGGTGGCCACGCTGATGGACGGAACCCACCCCTCGGTTCCCCGGCAGGTATTGGCAAAAGCCAGCGTCTCGCCACCGCCGGACTGCCAGGATCACAACGGCTACATGGTCAATTTGTTCTTGAATCGCCACCCCGGCGATAAAACCAAGACACGCCCGTTTGTGTCGGTGCGGGAGCAATGGGTCAAGATGGTGGATGTGTTCCGTTTGGAACGTGAAGTGACCTTGAACTTGGAATATGACTTCAAACGCCGTCCCGTCGAGGCGCGGATGGTTACCATCAATCAGCAAGACAGCCATCTGGCGTTTGATACCGAGCCTTGGAAGTGCGTTGAAGAGGCCGAACAAGCCCGTGCCATTTTTGACAATTGGCGTAAAACCCGTTGTTTGAAAACCCTGGACGACTGGGACGACTGGCAAGATGAATATTTGACCGCCATCACCTTGGATAAGGTGCGCAAACGGCTTGGTACAGCCCGCCTGCCTTTCCAAGTCACTCACGAAGGCTCATTGGGCATATTCAAGCGGATGTTTTTGCGTGCTTATGCACAACAGGCATGGGGGCTGACACGCATTATGACTAATCCAAAACTGATAACAACCTTGAAAGAGCTGGGTTGCCCAGTAACAGAACACGACGCAAAAAATGGCAACAAGGGTAAATTGATACCCAATGTGGTGCCTAGGACAAGCCGTACCGAAATGTTGCTGGATGACTTGTTGCCCATTTTCACCACCTTGGACGCCGGACAGATTTTTGCCCAAGATTAACAACCCGCCCAACCTATCCAAAGCCCCTTCCATGACGCGGGGCTTTGTTTCCGGTATGGTGTAACGTCAGCATTGGGGATATATACGGTGACTTTACACCATACGCTATTGTTTGAATCTGAAATTGCCTAAGCTTTAATATTTGCACTAAGGCTTTGAGCGTAGTTGAATTGCCTACGCGGCGGGCTACGTTCACTAGCAAAAACCACCACAATACTTTTATAGTAGCCGCCATATTCATTTTCACTAAAATGGAGGTTAAAATTGTCAGTCAGTGCCTTGGCGGCTTTATCGTATACAGCATTTACCTATGGCAAAAAGTTTTGGATAACTTGTCACTAAAAAATCATCCCCCCCCCATTCTTTCTCGAACTTATTTCCCTTCCATTTTACCAAAACTACCTTAACATTTGACGGCCTGCCACTCCCTTCAACAGATCGAGCAGTAGGAAATTCAATTTGTTTTGGAGTTTACCCATTGGCGACAGGAAAAAATAATGATCTAAGCTATTATATCAACTCAGACAAAACAAAATGATGGGGTAGCCTATCACCCAAATACACTAGAACCTTAGGTAAATCATGAGCCTTAAAGACAAATGGACATTCCAACGGTTAAGCGACGCACTTTTCAGTCCGAAAGCGAACGGTATTGACACTAAAATCGAAGAAATAAAACAAAAACTACCAACGCCTGTTTTTTGGCTATTGGGCAAGACCCAAGCGGGAAAAACTTCGTTAATCCGTGCGATAACGGGCAATAACGCCGCAGAAATTGGCAACGGTTTCCAGCCTTGCACAAAGCGTTCCCAATTTTATGATTTCCCTTCCGCAAACCATCCTTTAATCCGTTTTTTAGACACCCGTGGTTTAGGCGAAATAGCTTACGACCCAAAAGAAGATTTGGCATGGTGTGCCAAACAAGCACATTTATTGGTCGTGGTCATGCAAGCCCTGGACATGAACCAGCACGAAATAGTCGGGGCGGTCTTGGCCATTCATAAAGAGCATCCTGATTGGCAGATCGTCGTATTGCAAACCTCGTTGCACTCCGGCTATCCAGGCTATACCAACCAGCACATAAAACCCTATCCGTATCGGCAAACACCGTTCCCTTCTTCCGTACCCCACGAATTGGCACAAGCCTTATTGCACCAACGTGATTGGTTCAAAGGCGTGCCCGTGCATTTTGTCCCTGTTGATTTTACGTTGCCGGAAGATGGTTTTGACCTAGCCAATTATGGTTTGGATGTGTTGTGGGATGTCATCGAGACAGCATTGCCCAAAAGTGTCCTCGGTTTGTTGCGTGCCAGCGAACAACATAACGAATTATTAGGTTTTCATGCGCAAGAAGCACACCCGCACATTATCGGTTACGCCTTGGTAAATATGGGGGCGGGGGCAATTCCTCTCGCCGGTTTGCCGCTGGTGTTTGGTGTACAAGCAAAGTTAATCCACAGCATTGCCTCCATTTACAACTTAGAATTAACGTCCCGAATGTTTGCCGAATTTGCAACACTAGTCGGCACGGGAATTGGCGCAGGAATACTGGGGCGTGAGTTAATTAAAATGATTCCTGTGTATGGTTGGGCGGTGGCGGGGTTATATTCGGGGGCAATGACTTACGCATTAGGGCAATCGTTTTGCGTTTACTTGAACAACGTCAAACGCGGTGCCTTGCCAACCCACGAAGAATTGAAACAAACCTACAATCATGCGTTTGTCCATGCCCGCCAATTTCTGAAAAATAAGGACAAGTAAAATGTCAGTGCGATTTCTTTCAGCAATGGCGGCGCTTTTGGCATTGCCATTTTTAGGTTTCATGGGGCTTGGCTTTTATTGGTTATGGGAGCATAACTGGGGTTATCAAGCCACTGGCATTACGATAGCCAATTCTCTGTTGATTTACTCCATCACTAGCTACCGCAGCCAAAAGCTGAAGGCCAAAAACACCAAACAGAGTTTCATTTTTTCAAACCCAAATCCCAATTGGACGGATGACGGGAAACTGGCCGCAGAAGCACTACAAGTTATAAAAGAACGCTGGCATAGCAAACCAGATTTATTGGACAAACCCAAAGAAAATGCCGAGAAATTAACAATGGAGGTTTTGAGAACAGTCGCCAAGCATTTTCACGCGGATCCAAAATATCCGCTTTATGGATTCTCGCTCCCAATTTTACTCAAATTTATTACGCTGGTTTGTAACGATTTGCAACGTGAAGTTTTAGATAGGGTTCCAGGTAGCCATGCAGTGAATGTTGCTACGTTATGTCACGCTAAGGATTTAATGCTTAAAGGGCTTGAAATAAACCAGTTTTATGAGAATGGAATGGCTGCATACAATCTTCCTGGGTTTGTAATGGCCAAGATCAAATCCATCCTGCTAGGAAAAAGCATTAAAGCAAATGTCACCCCTGTATTGGTGCAATGGTTACTGTCTTTTTATATCGACAAATTAGGCTATTACGCCATTCAGTTATACAGCGGCCAAATCACATTAGACGAGATTGAACCCACCAGCGTTTTAACCTATGCTTCAAAAGAGGATAAACAATCCTTTGAAGACAATGAAAAATCGCCCGAACCCTTACGTTTATTGATTATCGGCCAAGTCAGCTCAGGCAAATCGAGCTTGATTAACGCGTTGTTTGGCGAGGTAAAAAGTGCGGTTTCCGTTTTGCCGACAACGTCGGAAATAACACCGTATGTGTTAGAACGCGATGGCTTACAGCAAGCGATTATTTTGGATAGCGCGGGGTATGGTGGCTTAACGGATAATATCTTGCCCGATGACATGAAAACCGAATGGACAAAAATTGATATTGTCTTGATGGTTTGCAGCGCAACCAATGCCGCCCGTAACACGGATATGACCCAGCTAAACGCCATCCGCCATTATTTCCAAGAACACCGTAAGCAAGCCATGCCCGTGGTTATCGGTGTGGCAACCCATATAGACCGATTGCGGCCACTTCAAGAATGGCAACCGCCCTATAACGTGCAAACCCCTGACAACAAGAAAGCCCAAAACATCCGCGCTTTTTGTGAAGCTATGGCACATGACTTGAATTTGCCGCTCGAAAACATCGTACCAGTTTGCCTAAATCCTGACGCAGGGGTTTATAACATTGACGATGGCCTGATGCCGATGATTCATGAAAAACTCAATGATGCCCAGCGCGTACGTTATCTGCGCTGCTTGCGCATTCAACAAAATAAGGAGTATTGGCAACAATTGTGTAAACAGGCGGGGGTAGGCAGATTGTTCTTCGGCTAACAATAAAGCGGTGACTTTTACCGCCCCTATCGCCACCAGGGCTAAATATCTGGGTTATTGCCGATTTTCACTAACTTGGAAACCGGACAGATTTTCGCCTAGGAATAACAACACGCCCAGCCTATCCAAAGCCCCGCCCATGACGCGAGGCTTTGTTTCCGGCATGGTGTAACATAAGCATTGGGGATAGATACGGTGACTTTACACCATACGTTCCCATGATCCTTTGAATTTCAAGAAAAACGGAGTGTTATCCTGTCAAAGGCCTCGCCTTGTTATCAACGTTGACCAACCTATTTCAATCCCGCTGCCAAAGGAAATCATATTACCCACCGAATATGAATGAAATTGGACAATATATCATTAAGAGACAGATATGCATTTCAAGCGAATGACAGGTTATTCCTTGCGTTCGCAGATGATGCGAAGCCTTTCTCTATATTTGATTGACTAACTGCCATCTTGCCTCAATTCGCTTTAAATTGTTATGTTCAGGATGACTGCCATGTTTAATTAACTGCTCAATGTAAAAAATAGCCGTTACTATGCGACCTGTCACTTTGTGTTCCTCAGCATTTTCTTTATCAGCATTAGGAAGCACCCAAGCAAACAAGTTAACCCAATCTATATTGAGTACCGCTTCATTTACTGAAAGCTCCATAGCTGCTATTATTTTTCTCCAATCATTACCACCATTGAGAAAATCATCCCTGGCTTTTTCAAATTCACTCAAAATTTGTCCACGATTTAAATTGTGACAGGCCTTGTTTTCTATTTGTTGCCATTCAGCTAAAGCATCTTGAACGAACGAATTAAGATAGTCTGGCATTGGTTGAACCCGAAAACCTTCTTTTAGATGCGAAAGCTCATTTGTTTGCCAACGGTTAGCCACTTCCTGATCTTGCGCAGCTCGTTGCATGACACAAGCCCCCCAAAGTTCCTCTTGTAGCGTTTCAATTGCAGATCTTCTTTTCTTCTGTTTCGCTATCAATAATTTAGCTGCATCCAATCCACTGGAAAAATGTGCCGGTTCGTTTACATCATCATCGTCAACTGTTTCCCTTTCATTAGTTGTTTCAAATGAAGTAGTAAATGGTGGGATTCTCTCGGCATTATCAATCATCGCTTCTGATGCTTGTGCCAGCGCTACAATTTTTCCAATCACCATTTTCACCATTATCCCTGACTGAATAGCAATCCAAGGTTCAATATTTTTCCACCAATCACAATAGACTTCAGGAAAATTATCGTACCAAGGCCAATGATCTGGGCTATCTAAAAATCCTTTTAGCGAGGCATTCAATTCTTTAAGTTTGTCTTCTGGCAGTTTCGAAATTTTATCATCATCCTTATGAATACCCCAACCGAAACCAGAGCATTGATTATTTTCAAATCCTACTGCGAGCGAATAGTTTTTCCATTGAGGCTTAGAAAATCTAAGTTTCTTCTCCTTAGAAGAATCATAGTAAAAAATTGTCATCCTTTTTAAAATCCCAACTAGGAAAAGCTATTCTAAACTGCACATCTACATCTTTTATGAATTTATCAAGCAACTGTTCTTTTATTGCGGGTATTTGCTGCCAAACAGAAAAAGCTATATCGACATTTTCAGCATCTTTTAACACAACATCTTTCACTAAATTTGCATCCAACATATCACTTACTCCCAAAAATTTACTTTCACAATAACCTATAAAATCGCGTAAAAAATGCCGCACACTGTCGGCTTGGCATTGAGCCTCACATTCTTTTAACCATGCCAGTATGTTGTCGCTGTAATTTATGTTTCGGTATTGGCTATTGTATTTCCAATCTTCAATTTCTGCTGGTGTTGCGCTATTTTCACTGGGATTTTTATTTGTTCCTGGTAAATAAACCAGACACCAGCTTTGAAATTTAGCAGCCATCTGTTTAGCATAATCACTCAGTTGTTTGTCTTGATCTTTTGCTCTAGGTTTGTTTTCTATCGCAAGCCCAAAGTGGCTATCAAAATTGACTTCAATATCAATTCGCCGATCCGTTATTTCTATTCGATTGGTGCGAACTTCACGGTCAACCTTAATGTTATTTGTACAGCTAGGATAAGGAATATTTATTTCTTTAAAAAAAAAGCCTGAGAAAAACATCACCTTGCGCATGAGTTCCTTTTGGGTCTAGTAGTTCTGCCAAAACTTCTGATAATTTATTTTCATCTGGATTAATAAAATCAAAACAATTAAAACGTGGCGCTAATTTAGGAGCGAAATAAGCATAATTATCAGCAAATGCTTTACGTTTTTCTCGTATAACAGAAAAAAATTGATTTAATCGTTGTTCTTCATTACTCATATGTTTACTCAAAAATATCAATACTAGAAAATAGAAATCTCTAACTCTGAAAATGATTCCGCTAGGTGGTATACGCCCCAATTTAAAAAAATGTCATTATATCTTTGGCGATGGATACCGCTCAGAGAGCTCAGAAATGGCATTACCTAATGTTTTAGCCAATCAAAAAACCCTTTATCACACGAAGCTTTGATTCCTGCTTGGTGCAACGTAAGCATTGGGGATATATACCTTGACTTTACACCATTCGATATTATTTCAATCTAAAAAGTAAAATCGCCCAAGTTTTCATCCATCTCTTATCTTCACACCCTACTGCACTGGCAATCTTCATTAAAACCGGACAAAAACAGTATCTCCCCCTACATTTAAAAATAAATAAGGCTAACACCTGTCAAAGACACCCATCGACCCCCACCTAATGAATAGAAAAAAACAGCCCTTTTCCAAGGCCTATCTCCAGAGAACATTCTTCTTTTCCACAAAGGCTATGGGCGTAGTTGAATTGCCGACGCGACGGGCTGCGATCACTAGCAAAAATCACCACGATACTTTTATAGTAGCCGCCATAACCATTTTCACTAAAATGGCGGTTAAAATTGTCAGCCAGTGCCTTGGCGGCTTTATCGTAGACGGCATTTACGTGGGATTGGCCTTTCTTTGCCAGTTCAGTAGTGACTTCACTCCTGAGTTGATCAAGGAGCATTTTATGGTCTGGCGCAAACAAAAATCTCCTCCAGCTTTCCCGTACTGTTGAAAAATCAAAAGCGACAGGGAGTGATAAATCCAATTTCGGCGCGTGGATCACCACCGTATCATTTTCAATATCCAGTTTTAACCCGCTAAGGTTTACGAAATACTTGTAATTCGCAACCAATGAGAGCTTCACTGAGCTGTCACCAATAGGAAAGCCCATTAGGTTATTGTATTTTTCAATTGTGAATTCTTCATTGGTTATCAGTTTAGCGACAACAAATTCATCCTCACCGCTGATAGCAACAAACTGGCTTAAGCTTTTACTCACTTCTTGGGTGTTGATAAGCGATAGCTTGCCATGAATAAATAGCCAAGTTATGAAAGCACCTGCTATTAATAGGATGGAAGCCAGAAAAGTCATGTTCAAAATGGGGCGCATTGACTAAATCCTGGATATAAAATTTGGAGGAAAGCTAAGCTATCCCCTTACTGGTATGGCGAATTGAAAATCAAGGGGTTATTGCCAACCCTGATTAACCAATAAAATTCATTTTTTAGCTTCCCAAGAGCTTAACATAAAAATCAGCCCTATTTTTTCGAACAAATCCATTGCTTCCCCGTAACCAACCTTGATGGCATGGTGGTTTTTAGACGTGATAGTGCCAATGCAAATATTTTTGTCTGGGCAAGTTCCTGCTTGGTGTAACGTCAGCAATGGGGATATAGACGGTGACTTTACACCATACGTTATTATTTCAATCTAAAAAAATTAGGTAGTCCAGCAATTGTCATGATTTGAAAAAAGTCAATAGGCTATAATATGGCCTTTTTGCCCCGATGAATTGTCCCCACTGCCACTCCACCGCCGTCGTCAAAAACGGCATCCGCCCTTT
>Ga0247837_1007105_pt1 | contig 15174 bp, 16 predicted proteins | sample LaCtaG_2_FD_187115 | JGI IMG/M metagenome (GOLD analysis project Ga0247837, IMG submission 187115) | Freshwater microbial communities from meromictic Lake La Cruz, Castile-La Mancha, Spain - LaCruzMarch2015_14.5m | ecosystem: Environmental > Aquatic > Freshwater > Lake | place: Spain: Castile-La...
CTGGACGAGTATTACTACCGAGTGAGGTAGCAAGAATTTCCAGATGGGCAACAGAGTCTTTAACTCCAACTTTAACTATAATTATGGATCTACCAGCTGAGATTGGCTTAGGTAGATTGCATTCAACTGATCGATTAGAGAGTGAACCGTTAGCTTTTCATGAAAGAGTAAGGCAGGAGTATTTAAACCTTGCCCACCTTGATCCTGAACGTTTCTTGGTGGTGGACGCATCTTTAACTATCGAACAAATTCATCAAATTATTATTGAACGAGTAGGCGCTATTAAAACTTTGAAAAGAAATTTGAAATAACTGTGAGTGTTTTTTCATCTTTGATTGATCAATCTCAAGTGGTTGAGATCTTAAAAGATGCTGCCCAAGCAGCTCATAATTCAAATGATTTAAGCCAAGTAATGACAAGTACCTGGCTTTTCACCGGCCCACCTGGCTCGGGGCGCTCAAATGCAGCAATTGCGTTTGCTGCAGCTTTAGTTTGCAAAGAGGGTGGTTGTAGTAAATGTAATGATTGCATTTCAACAATTCTTGGCACACACGCAGATGTTGAACTAATAAAGACTCAAGGTTTGTCTATAAAAATTGATGAGGTCAGAGAGTTGATCACCAGAGCCTCTTGGGCACCATCTGTTGCAAATTATCGTGTTGTTGTAATTGAAGATGCTGATCGCTTAACTGATTCTGCTGCGAACGCACTACTTAAAGTAATTGAAGAGCCAGGCTTAAGAACTATTTGGTTACTTTGTGCTCCAACTTTAACCGATGTATTGCCAACCATAAGGTCTAGGTGTCGACACCTGTCATTGCGAACCCCATCCACTAAAGCAATAACCAACTTATTAATTGAAAGAGATGCAGTGGACGCTAAAACAGCTGAGTTTGTAGCACGTGCTTCAGGTGGTCATATTGGGCGCGCAAAAAGATTGGCAACAGATGCTAACGCAAGACAAAACCGGGCAAATATTTTGAAATTACCTTTAATGATCAAAGATATTGCTTCAGCATTTAAAGCAGCACAGCTTTTGGTGGACGCAGCCAAAACTGATGCAATAGCTGATGCAGAGAAAAAAGATGAGGATGAAATTTCAAAATTAAAAGAGGCTTGGGGTGCTACGGGTAGCAAAATGGCAAGTGGTGGATCAAAGGCTGTTAAAGAGTTAGAGAAAGAACAAAAATCAAGATCAACAAGGATGGTCAGGGATTACTTAGACCGGGCACTCCTAGATCTTGCAACGCTATATCGTGATGTATTACTTCTGCAATCAAACTCAACTGATTCTCTAATTAACCAAGATTTGATTGAGCAAATCAAATTAATGGCTACTTCGACAAATCCAGCTAAGACTCTTGGCAAGATTGAAGCGATCTTAAAAACCCGACGAAATTTGGCCCAAAATGCCGCGCCTCTATTACTTATTGAAGCATTGATGTGTGAATTACGTTAAAAAAATGGTAATTAGCACCCTCACAAGTAAGGCAAAATACTCTCATGCGTCTTGACCATGTTTCCTATGTTGCTTCCCACGATCAGATCTCTGACGTTGTTAATCGAATTGGCTCCCAGATTGGAACCGCATTCGTTGATGGCGGAATTCATCCAAAATTTGGCACAAGAAATTTCACAGCGCCATTACTTAATGGTCAGTACATAGAAATTGTTTGTCCTCTTGATCACCCAGCAACAGATGCAACTCCATTTGGAAATGCAGTTAAGAAAAAAGCTGATGCAGGTGGTGGTTGGTTAACTTGGGTATTTAGTTCAAGTGATTTAGGAAAAGTAGAAGAAAAATTTGGGAGAAAAGCCGCAGATGGATCTAGAACAAGACCTGATGGCAGTGAGCTGAAGTGGAAGCAAATAGGCGTAAAAGACATCATGGGTTCTGGTGAATTACCTTTTTTTATTCAATGGTTGACAGATAAGCACCCTTCAAAAGATGGTAATTCCGTTGCGAAAATTACTAAAATTGTCATTGCTGACGATGAAGAGTTAGCGAATTCTTGGTTTAAAAATGAAATTAACTCTGGATTAACAGATATTCAAATTGAGTGGATAAAACCTGAGTTGAATGAAGGAGAAAAAGGCATTGTAAAAGTTGAAATTGGTTTAAAAGACCATTCAATAATTATTGAATAGGCATTTAAATTTAATATCAACCGTTCAATTCCGAAGTATTTTCTCTAAGCCCTTAAATAGGTCATCGCTAGTCCAGCTATTTTCAAGCAGATAATCAGGCTTCATATCTAGTAGTTCAATAGAGGAATGCGCTCCTGTCGCAGCAGCCATTACAAATAGATCAGAATTCTTGGCGGACAAAATATCACGGGGGCTATCGCCAACAACTAGACCAACTTGATCCTCAGCAAGAGAGTTTTTTGCATTCTCAATAACCAAATCCCTATTCCAATCCTTTTCTGTGGAATAAAATAAATTATTTTTGTCAAAATATTGCAATAGATCAACATGACTTAATTTAATTAAGGCACCATTCAGACAATTCCCTGTTCCAATTGCGAGCTCAATATTTGGAGACTCATGTAGCATAATTAAAGTCTTCTTGATCTCGCCAATTACCTTTGTTTTACTCTCCCGCAAAGAACTGGGTAGTAAAAGAGAATACTCATTGAGAATCTGTGTAATCTCATTGAAGGGGATCTCCATATTTATTGATTTGAGCAGATATTGGGCGATTTCGTAATCAGTAAACCCGCTTAATTTTTTTCGTTCAATTTGAACTTCCTGACCAGCGAATTTAGATACCGCATTAGCAAAAGGAACTGCCGCGGCTCCATGAGTCTGTAACAATGTACCGTCTATGTCCCAAAATATTTTTATCTTCTTATAAATTTTTCCACTTTGCATATGGAAAGCATATCTTTTTTGACGCATATTTTTAAATATCTCCAAATAGATCTTTGTTTCAAAGGGAATCTGAGGTAAAATTCCTCAAAAGTATGCAAATACTCTATATACTTAGTTCATTAACTAACTAGCGCTGATTGTAGGTTTAATACATGACATCAAAAATTATCGAAATAGGCTACGGTAATGTAAAACGAGTTAAAATCGGCGGGAATGGAAAATTAGTTCTTATTGGTGGTCCGTGTGCAATAGAGAACAGAGATCACGCATTGATGATGGCAGATCAAATTTCAAAAATTTGTGACGAACTTGGTGTTGATTGGGTGTACAAATCATGTTTTGATAAAGACTGTAGATCGTCACCAGATAGCTTCCATGGAGTTGGCATCGACCAAGGTTTAGAGATTTTAGCTGAGGTAAGAAATGAGTTTGGCATACCGGTTACTTCAGATTTCTCTGATCCTGCCTGGGCTGCAGCAACTGGGGAAGTTTGTGACCTTGTGCAAGTTCCAGCATATTTATGTCGACAAACCTCAATACTCCGTGCTGCTGCAAAAACTGGTAGACCCATACACTTAAAAAAAGGACAATTCATGAGTCCATGGAACATGAAGAACTCAGTAAAGAAAATAGAAGCAGCTGGTGGAACCCAGATATTATTGGCAGATCGCGGAACTTTCTTTGGATACAACATGCTTGTAAATGACATGAAGTCTTTTGCAATAATGGCAAAAACTGGTTATCCAGTATGTTATGACATAACCCATTCAATTCAGATGCCTACATCTATGGGAGAAATTTCAGGTGGCGAACGTGAATTTATACCTCCGCTAACCCGAGCAGCAGCAGCAGCAGGAATCGATGCAATATTTGCAGAGATACACAATGATCCTCCAAACGCATTATCTGACCCAAACACAGTTTTAAATATTGCTCACCTAAAGCATGTGCTGGGCCAAGCCCGAGACATTCACAATTTCCGGCTAGAATTACTTGAAAAATACGGGGTTGATAATGTCTACTAATGAAATAGTAAGTTCGAGAATGATCAAAATTAATAGCTTTCCAATATTAGACGAAAATGTAAGCTTGAAGTCTGCGCTGGATAGCATGAGTAAATATTCACTTGGAGTTGCTTGTTTTGTTAATAAACAAAACCAGTTTGTTGGTATTTTAACTGACGGCGATTTAAGAAGACTTATTCTCAATAAACAAAGCCCACTACCAGCCTTACTCATAACGTCAGCCATTGAATTTGGAACTAGATCTCCAAAAAATATAAAAGAAAACGACACAATAAGTAAGGCAATCTCATTGATGGACGAAAGTCGTATATGGGATCTTCCTGTGCTAAATGAGCTTGGAAATGTAGTAGGACTTTTAAATCGCCATAATTTATAAATATGATGCAAAAAATAAATGAAGTTACCATTCTAATTCCAGCAAGGTTAAATTCACAAAGGCTACCTAACAAATTACTACTCGAAATAAATGGCTTACCAATAATTGAGCATGTACGACGACGAGCTGAATTAAATGAATTCGGAGCGGACGTATATGTTGTATCAAATGACAAAAAGATATTGAAAACTATCTCGGGATATGGTGGCAAAACACTACAAACTCATAGAAAACATCTAAATGGCACCAGCCGGTGTTCGGAAGCAGCCGAACAGTTAAAATCGAAATTCTATTTAATTCTTCAAGGCGATGAAATACTGGCTCTACCACGACACATCAACCAATTAATAAATGAATCTATCAATAAACCAAACTCAAAAGTAATTAATTTAATATCGAAGCTAGAAAAAGAATCAGAATTGAAAGACAAGAATATTGTTAAATGCTTAATAGGTATGAACAAGCATGTCATCGCACTTTTCCGAAAATCTCCACTAACCTCAAAGAGTAAAACACAAATGCAACTAATATATAAAGTACTCGGCATGTTACTTTTCGAATCAAAAACATTATCCCAAATAGCTAAGCAACCTATTCAACCACTGGAAAAAACTGAACTAATTGAACAATTACGACTTCAAGAAATCGGAATAACTATAAACTCTTTACTAGTTGATTTATCTTTTGAATCAGTAAATATAGCCTCGGACCTTTCTAAGGTGAAGAAAAAACTGAAAAACAATAAAGAACAAAAACAAATCTTGGCTAAAATTCTCAATTATGAAAATTAACAATAATATTTATTCAGACTACACAACTTTTATAGATACTTGTAACAAAATCTTTGAAGTTTTTTCAAAATCAGATGTGGCATTATCTCCAATACTGAGCATAAGTAAACCCATACCAGAAGTTATAAAGAATAAGCAAAGAATTATTCAAAATGTTACTAAAGAAAAGTATTACAGCTATATTGTAACTTTTATACCGTGCATTCTTATTAATTTACTTGTATCTATTTTGCATCATTTTTATCATTTACAGTACTGGCGGCAATTCCCATTTAAAAAACTTGCCAAAACTGAAATAATCTTTGTCTCACATTACACAGGGCAGGAAGCAAAAGTGGACGAAGATCCGTACTTTGGAACACTTCCACAGCAGTTGAATGAAAACAAAAGACCGAATCTTCTTTTATATATAAATCATAATAAAGGTAATCCATCAAACCTAAAATTAGAAACGGAGGCACAAAAATCAAACAACTTACAATACATTTTACCAAAAACTGTTAACACAAAAGAATTCTTAAAGTTATATAAAAGTATTTTTAGAAACCTTAAAGAAATCATGTTCCATGTAGCAAAAAAAGGGGAGAAAAGTAAGCGCGAGAAAACATTAATGTTAGAACTTGCAATTCAGCAACTAGGCTTGGAATCCATGTCACAAACAATATTAGCGAAAAACATCGAACAAATAGTTGGTCAAACTGACGCAAAGAAAATGGTCCTGACTTATGAAGGTCATAGCTTCGAAACTTATGTGGCCAATAAATTAAAGAGTAAGATTCCGAATCTAGATGTGTGTGTTTACCAGTTCGCACCTGTTGTTCCGGCGCAAAATTCTTTTTTTAGAAACCTTCATTACCTTCATAACAATATAAGAGTATTTGTAAGCGGTTCGCAATATAAAGAAAATATTCTACGGAGAACTAAATTACCTTCTAGCGCATTAACTGTTATTGGTTCTAGGAAAAATAGAGCAGAGAAATTATCTTTCACTGGAAGTAAAGATGTAACTGTAGTATTTGCTGCCGAGGGCTCAAAAGACTCTCTTATGGAATTTATAAATTTAGCATTCTATTCTTCTCTAGAGAATCCTGGTACTACATTCATCGTGCGGGCTCACCCAGCTTCTGCTGATTATAAAAATGAATTATTCAAAAAAATGGGAAATCATTCTTCAAACTTCTATTTATCTAAAGATTCACTTATAAATGATTTGCATAAAGCAACCCATTGCGTTTATCGAAGTTCATCTGTCGGTCTTGAAGGACTGATGTATGGAGTGATACCAATACATTATGCGGCGGAAATGAATTCAGTTCTAGATCCTATTAACACGCTAGATCTACCACATCTGCAATTTACAGATATAGATACTTTCAATCAAAAAATCAAAGAAATTTCCAAAAGTCATATAGAAATAGATGAGCAGCAGTTAAGAGATTATAGGGAAGTTTTTAATGGATACTTTGAGCCTTTGAAATTGAACATACTTAACTATTAGTTTTCATTTATTTATTCTAAATTCTAAAATATGGGTAGCATCTTTTTTGGTGAATACAAGTGACGTAACGTCTAAAAAAAGCTTAGATATGGTAATCATATCTGTTAAGAACTTCAAAGATCTTAAATCTTTGCTAATCATCGCGTTAATTGTGGAACCTATAAATCTCCAATAAAATGCCAGTACAGAAAGCTCTTTATTTGTTAAGACAAAAAATAATTGTATGTAAGTATGAAGCACAAAATAGGTTAATTGGAAATGATCTTCAGGATATTTTTGAAATATAAACTTGCTTGAAGGGCTAAAGAAAAGTTTTCCATATTTAAGATTCTGGAAAGAAAAAAATAGATCTTCGCTAATAGCGTGGCGTATTTTGTCAAACGGCACATTATATTTTTTAGCTAACTCTGCTTTCCAAATCGAAGCACCATTCAACCATTGAGTTTCAATAACTTCGTGGCTACTCATATAACTTGCGTTATAGCCACTTTTATTTACCTGTCCTAAGTTTTTGTCTGAGCTTAAGAACAATTTCTTCATCAATTTATGCTGTGATTTTCGAATGGATGCATAACTGGGAGCACAAGACATTCCTATACCAGCAATTATGTTTTGTTTAGAAAGTCTTGATATATCACTGAATACATTTTCAATTGAATCGGGCAACAAAATAACATCGTCATCAAAAAAAGCTATCCAATTTAGGTTTTTAGAAAAATACTTCAGCCCAAGTTTCTTTTGAATAACTTGTCCACTACGTGATGAATGCACATGCTTTATATTTAATTTATCCGTGTATTTTTCTATTACTTCAGTTATGTCGATTCCTGAAGATGCAATTACCACTTCTATTGGCAATAATGTCAGATTGCTTACAGATTTGAGAAATTTATTAAGCTGCTGTGGCCTGTCTTTTGTTGCCACTAAAATCCCATAAATTGGCAAAAGAACTTCTTGACTATCTATATTTGTAGTTCCGCTATTCATAAATGTAGTTTACTCTTTCCTAGTGTATAGCGTATTCGATAAAAATGAATTTCTAAGATTTAGTAGTACAAAAACGGATTTCCTAGTTTTAGGAGGCACGGGGTTATTAGGGTCAGAGTTTGTGAATGAATTATCAAAGTCTCACTCGGTTGCTGCAACTTTTCATGAGGTACAACCTTTTAAGGTTGGTCGAGTAAACTGGCACAAACTCAATGGCATCGATTTAGTTTCAATCAATGAACTAATCTATCTATTGCGACCAAAGGTCATTATCAATTGCATAGCTTTAACTGATGTTGATAAATGTGAGTTGTACCCAAAACTTGCCGCAGATCTAAATCATTTATTGCCCCAAACACTAGCCAAGATTTGCTCCGAGCTTGGAATATATTTGATCCACATCAGCACAGATCACTACGATTCATCATTAAGAATTCCTCGGAAAGAGCAAGATGTTGTATTTGGAATAAATCAATATGGAATAACCAAAATGCAGGGTGAAAATTCAATCCTAGATTTGAATGTTTCAGCTTTAATTTTACGTACTAATTTTTTCAGCTACTCACTGTTGCGAAGTAATTCATTTCTTAATTGGATAGTCAATAACTTAGAAAAAGATCAAATGATTAAAGGATTCACTGACATCGAGTTCTCACCTATTTCAATCGCTGAATTGATTAGTTGCACTTTTGCACTACAAGAAATGAGAATTAGTGGAATAGTGAATGTTTCTAGCAATAAATCTATTTCAAAATACGATTTTATAAGTTTAGTCGCAAAAGCGTTTAATTTTGAAGCAAACTTAATTGAACCTTCAGTTAGCGATGAAGTCAAAGGCAGAGTTAGGCGCCCAACTTATATGTCGCTAGATAATGAGCGATTATCCTCTATTATGCATCGTAAAATGATTTCATTAGATAGTATGATTGATCAAGTGAGTGACGGCTATTTCAATAGGCGGTCCAATAAAAAGTAGATTGGTAGTTTAAATATATGGAGACATTAAAAAACAAAACGGTGATGATTACTGGTGGAACTGGTTCTTTTGGGCAGTCATTCGTGAGAAAAATACTAGAGGAGAAAGAAGTTGAATCCGTAATAGTTTTTAGTCGTGATGAACTTAAACAATTTGAAATGCAGGCTAATCTAGACAACCAGAAAGTTAGATTTGTTTTAGGCGATGTAAGAGACTATAAACGCCTTTTGGAAGTTTCAACCGATGTTGATGTCATAATTCATGCAGCAGCAATGAAACAAATAACCGCAGCTGAGTTAAATCCTATTGAAGCGATAAAAACTAATGTTCTAGGAGCCGAAAACATAGTGCGAGTAGCAATTGAAAATGAAATCAGTTCAGTTATTGCATTAAGTACTGATAAAGCTTCCAACCCAGCTAATTTGTATGGTGCTACAAAATTATGTTCAGACAAATTAATCATTGCTGGTAATAACTTGACTCGAGATAAGTTACCGATTTTTTCTGTCGTTCGCTACGGTAATATTCTTGGATCAAGGGGAAGTGTGATTCCATTATTTTTACAGCAAGCCAAAACAGGAACGATCACTATCACGAATGAGAAAATGACCAGATTTTGGCTCTCATTAGATGATGGAGTCGACTTTGTTTTAAAAAGTATCAAAACTATGCAAGGAGGGGAAATATTTATTCCGAAAATTCCAAGCTTTAGAGTAATCGATGCTGCCAAAGTTGTTGCGCCAGAAGCAAAAATTAATATTATTGGAATACGGCCAGGCGAAAAACTACATGAAATTATGATCACAGAAGATGACTCATTCCACACTCGCGAATTCGAGAATTCTTATGTAATCCTCTCCCCTGACTTGATAAAATCAAATTCTTATATGAATTCTGGAAAACCAGTAGCCGAAAATTTTAGATACTCAAGTGACAATAATGCACTATGGCATACCCATGAATCATTTAAAGAGAAATTAGCGAGTATCGGTCTTGTTTAGTCGCACACTTATAATTATGGCCCATCCGGATGACGAAATTCTGGGGTGCGGAGGACTGTTAGCAAAGCATTCAAAGTCCATTACATTCCAAGTTTTATTTTTAGCCGAAGGCAGTAGTTGTCGCTATGACAAATCGGATTTAGAGAAGGCTAAAATTTCTATAGCCGAGCGTGAAAAAAGTGCGAAAGAAGCCTTAAGCATTTTTGAACCGGACCGAATAAGTTTCACGAACTTACCATGTGGCCGACTGGATCAAGTTCCTATTTTAGAGATGAATAAAACCATCGAATCACATATAAAGGATTTTAAACCTTCAACAATTTTCACCCATTCTGAGAATGATACGAATAGTGATCACCGTAGAGTTGCAGAATCTGTTTTTATGGCAAGTCGCCCAGGAGCATTAAATACGGTTTCGAACGTAGTGAGCGCTGAAATTCCATCTTCGTCAGAATGGAATTTTAACCAACCATTTCAGCCAAACTACTTCATAAAACTGACTGACAGTCAATTGAATATGAAAATCGAAGCACTCTTAAAATACAAATCTGAAATTCGAGATTATCCATTTCCTCGTTCGCCAGAAGGTATCTCGGCATTTGCACGATACAGAGGAATCCAATCAGGCAATGAATTTGCTGAAGCTTTTCGAATAATTAGGAGCATAGAAAATTCATGAAGGATTGAAGATATAATTGAGAATTTTAATGACTGGTGCAGGAGGGCCTTCAACTGAAGCAATTTTGAAGCTATGGAGTCCTAAACATGAACTTTTTTTTACTGACGCCAAAATTGATAGCATCACTCCTCAAGTTTCAAGTGATAAAAAATTTTTTGTTCCCCACGCGACTGATGAACAGTTTCTGCAATCAATTATTAACTTAACAAAGAGACTTCAGATAGATATCTTGATCAGTCAAGTTGATGAAGAATTACCAATAATTGCAGGAAATAAAAAACTATTTAATCCAACTTTACTATTGATACCGGATGAGAACTTCATAAACCTTTTTCTAAATAAATTGCAGTCGGGGATTAAAATGAATGAGAATAAAATTTTAGAACCAGGCACTAAAGTATTGAATAATGAATCAAAATTTGAGGGCCTTCCTGTAATTTTTAAACCCTGTTTTGGACGTGGATCTAGAAGTATTTTTCATGCAGAGACACAAGAGGAGTTCGAAGCGTTAAAGAATTATTTGCTGACTCAAGAAGAATTATTTATCACGCAACAAAAAATTCATGGAGACGAATATTCAGTTCAAGTTCTTGCTAATTCTAGAGGAATCTTGAAGGGTATAACTCCAATACTTATAAAAGGAAAAAGAGGTAGCACTACGAGTGGAGTTGTTTCAAATAATAGTGAGGTGATTAAAGCATGCTTAAATTTTCATGAATTATTCAAGACAAGTGGTACATATAACATTCAACTTATGTTAAACAAAGACCAAGCCTATATTTTCGAAGTTAACCCCCGTGTTTCTACCACTATGTGTGTTTCTTTATTCGGAGGATCAGATCCAGTAGATATCTATTTTGATAGTGGTATTGAAGAAAACATAAAATTCTTGTTAGAAGGTACAAAACTTCAGAGGCATTGGAATCATACTTTTTCTATGAATGGCAATTAATTTAACAAATGAAAATTCTTATAGTTGGAGGAACCCGTTTTATTGGTAAAAACCTAGTGTCACTATTAGTAAAAACGAATGTTGAATTTGTCTTAACTTCTAGAAGAATCAACCCTGACGTACCACATTCGCAACAGATAATTTGCGAACGCGAGGAATTTTCTAAAAGTGCGGGCAGCAAGCAAAAATTTGATCTTATAGTTGACTTTAACGGTTACAGTGCAAACCAATTTTACGATTTCAATTTACGAGCTTCTGAATCAAAGTATTTTTTTGTAAGTACTGCGTGGATTGATCGCCCAATTAATGCTGCACGTACGAACGATTCTCGTCCTTTAACAAAAACTTTATTCAATTCACTCGAAACAAATTATGTCAAGGCAAAAAAAGAAGCTGAAGAGAAGGTAATAGAAAGTTATGGACATAATGCAACAATTTTGCGTTTACCAATCGTCTTGGGTTTCGATGATCATCATAAACGTCTCGATTACACTATTTACAGAATAAGAAATTCCAATAAATATATTTTGCCAAGTAATGGGAATAACATTTTAGAAACAATTCTTGTGAACGACGTATCAAGAATTATGTTAAAACTAATTTTGAATTCAGATAAAGACATTCCCAATTATTTGAATTTCAAACCACCCCAAAAAACAACCTACTTAAACTATGTAAGCAAAATCTCAGCATTTTTGCAGAAAGATACTGAATTTGTAGATATTGAAGTTGACGCATTCACAAAAAATTTGGGAAAAGTAGCAGCATGTGACCCTTTTTGGAGAGAGTCTGAAAGTGATGCAACGGGTAAGAATGCTTTTCAAATAACTAATTCACAACCGACCGGTATTAGCGATATCCTCCCTTATCTGCTGAAATCGAATTTAATAAATGCAGTTCAACATGAAGCTTTCTTGCAAGAAAGGACATATTTTGCTTGAAACAGATAGTATTGACGACATAAAGGAATTTTTAAGTGCTCTAGGAAAAAAACTAGTTGCTTTTTCTCCCGAGAAAATTGAAACAGTAAGTGAAATTAATGAAAACTTGAAAACAAATATTGATCAAATTGCTCATGACTTTATGATTGAAAAACTCAATCTGTTGAGTAAATTGCCTGTCATTAGCGAAGAAGATCCTATGTCCATTAGTAAACCAAGGCCAAATAAATATTGGATTATCGACCCCATTGACGGAACACGTAGTTTGGTGAATGGATATCAAACTTACGTCTGCCAAGTCGCATTAATTGAGAATGCAATGCCAATTATGTCTGTTGTTTATGAACCTGCGTTAAATAATATTTACCATAGTATTAAAGGTCGAGGATCATATAAGAATGATCAAAAATTGAATTCAAACCCACAGAAGTTGCCCGATTCAATAATTGATAATTATCCCGAACCAATTTCATCGATTAAAAACTTGATCAAAAATACAAGCATATCTAAATACTTAGAATGTGGGAGCATAGCTCTAAAAATGTGCAGAGTGGCTGATATGTCTGCCGATCTATTTTTAAAGAAAACACGAGTTTTTGATTGGGATATTGCACCCGCTGCCTTGATTGTTCAAGAAATGGGGGGTGTAGTAAAAACACTGTCTGGCAATCAAATCTTATATGAAGGAAATTTTAAAAAAGATAATTTATTAGTGTCAGCCAACCAGTCAATACATGAATATACTTTGGGTAAAATTAAGGAATTGAATGGCTTTAATGATTGATAAAAGAAAATATGAATTATCAATAATCGTGCCAGTGACAAAAATGCATGGGCGTTTAGATAACTTCAAAAAAATGGTTGAAGATATAAGGAATTTTTCAATTCAATTAATAGTTGTTCACGATATAGATGACGATAAAACTGGACGCGAGTTGCAGATAATCCTTAAAAATAATAAGAACATAAAATTGATTGAAGGAAAATATGGTTCAGCTGGTGGTGCACGTAATGCCGGCCTAGAATTGGTTAATTCCGAATGGATAGGATTTTGGGATAGTGATGATAAACCGGAAGTAAAGCAATACTTAGATTTAGTGGCAAAGATTAAAAAAGAACAAAATTTAGTCGGATACGGAAATTTTTTAAAAATTTCAGCCATACCTAAAAAATTACAAAAATCTAAAAGTTCCTTAAATGTCGAGGGTGCCACTAATTCTCTAAAGCCATATAAAAATCCAGGAATCTGGCGGTGGATTTTCGCAAGTGAGGTTCTAAAAAATACAAGGTTTCCAAACCTAAAACTCGGGGAAGATGTTTGCTTCCTTTTTTCCACCCTTCAAAAAGTGGATAAGATCACTAAATCGAGTCAGGTAGTCTATAAATATTTTGTAGATAATCCATTACAAAGTACTGAATTATGGAAAAATGACACTCGGATATTTCTCGTTATCAAGTTCATGAACGAAAACTTTATTTCTAATCAAAAGAACCAAAATATCGCCATCAGTTTATTGGTTAATCAATTTTACAGTAGTTTAAAGCTTGATAAATTACGGTATAAAGCTATTTCAATCAAATTATTTTTAGAAATTTTCTTTAAGATGAATCTCTTTGAAAAGAAATTATGCGTTAAATTGTTGATCACAATTCCTTTAAATTTTTTGGAGACATGAAGTGAAAATAAGAAAAACAGAAGATAGCAATTTGCCAATTATATATATTCACGCAGGTCTTGGGAATCAATTATTTCAATTGGCCGCAGCCAATGTTTTGTGCGAGGATGGAAAATATTTAATCGACATTAGTAGTTTCAATAATTCAGAAGAGTTTTTATCTAAATTTAGTTTTGGTAAGAAATTGAACATTCTTCCTATGAAAAAAAAGCGGTTCATGGAGCAGAAACTAATAAATTTGATTATTAGGGCCAATTATCGACCAAATAGGAAACAAAAAACACAATGGATTTATTTTCTTGCTGATATTGTTTCGAAAAATATTTTATCAAAAGTTTATTTGAAAGGAAGAACAATAGTTACATCTTCAAACTTAGGATTCGATGAGCAGTTAATCATTAAAAAGCCACACTCATATTTAATTGGTTATTTTCAATCTTATGTTTGGCCATCTAAGCCAATCAACAAAAACTTTTTTAAAGATATGCAGCTAATTAAAAGTAATTCTGATTTTGATTATTATCGTGAACTATCCAAAGTTGAGAAACCCTTAGTTGTTCACATTCGTTTAGGAGATTATCTTGCTCAAAAATCATTTGGAATTCTAAGTAAAAAGTATTTTCATGATGCTATAGAAAGTTTATGGAACATTAATAAGTATAAGAAAGTATGGATATTTTCTAATGAGCCTGATAAAATTAAATCATATGTACCAAGCCATTTAAGTTCTTATTGTAGAACTATTGATTTAAATTTAAATGATGCCGCTGCTACTTTGCAATTGATGAAATATGGCCATGGGTACGTATTGTCTAATTCGACATTTGGTTGGTGGGGTGCATTTTTATCAATTAATGATGAAGTAGATGTAGTTGTTCCTAATCCTTGGTTTAAAGTAACAGTCGATCCAGATCAAATCATCCCTGCAAACTGGTCCAGAATGAGTGGTTGGCCAATTCATAACACACTCCAAGGTCGCATTTAAAAATATTACTTAGAATTTATAAGATAAGATTGGTAATCGTAGAGTATAAATAATGTTATAATTTGTTAGTTATTCCATGTGCTTACAATTTGTAAGTGCCTTGCGAGTCTTAGTCTCAAATCACCATCAAGACGCGCATCATGTCTTGATAGGTTGATATATGTCATTCAAAGATTTAGGCGTTAACGCTGCGCTTACCAAGGTATTACATACCTCTGGAATCGAAAAGCCATTTCCAATTCAAAAAGCAACACTGCCTGATGCAATCTCTGGTAAAGATATTTTAGGTCGAGGTCAGACTGGCTCTGGTAAAACCCTTGCCTTCGGTCTGGCATTAATGACCAGACTTGCTGGAAGAACTGCTGCCTCTATGAGGCCACTTGCTTTGGTTTTATCACCAACAAGAGAGCTTG
>Ga0247837_1007107_pt1 | contig 15171 bp, 11 predicted proteins | sample LaCtaG_2_FD_187115 | JGI IMG/M metagenome (GOLD analysis project Ga0247837, IMG submission 187115) | Freshwater microbial communities from meromictic Lake La Cruz, Castile-La Mancha, Spain - LaCruzMarch2015_14.5m | ecosystem: Environmental > Aquatic > Freshwater > Lake | place: Spain: Castile-La...
CCGGACGCATGCGCTCTCGGCCACGGTCAGCGCGTCCCACCCCTCGATCCATCGGACGGGGACGCCGTTGGAGATCGGCCACGGCGTGGAGTCGTCCAGGTTGAAGACCTCGGCGGCGGTGGTGACGATCGCTGCGAGCAGTAGTGGCAGCCGCGGACGGTGCATGATGATGGCTTGCGCGGCGTTTCCTGGGGGCGACTAAATAGCGTCGTGGCTCCAATCAAGGGGGGGCGGTGCATGCGGCGCGAGGGGTGCTTCCTGGGGGTGGCTAAATAGCGTCGAGTTTCCTATTAAGGCGGGGGGGTCCGCCGTGGGAGAGAGGATGCGGAACGTGGTGCACGACTTGGTGTACATGGGTGTCACCGTGTTGCTGGCCTTTTTCGCCATAGGGAAGATGTGCGAGTTCCACGCGGCGTACGAGCTCCGGCTCGCGCAGATTGAGAAGGACGCGTGGTTCGTGAGGCAGTGCGCGGACCCGGAGTTTTACAAGCACCTCAGCTACCACTCCAACCTCTGCGAGCAGGTGGAGGCCACGGCCAGGATCGGGGCCGTGTGGCACGCGTTCAACGAGATCAGCACGAGCTCCGTCCCGCTGACGGACACGCTCCTCTCCCTGGCGCACCGCGCGGGGTGGGGGGTCTTCGCCGCGCTGGCCGTGGTGTTTCTCTTTTTCCCCAGCGCGTTCATCTACCGCCGGCGCGTCGGGCAGGGGCAGGACGCGTACCACCACCAGCTGCCGATGCACTGCAAGGGGGTGTAGCGACCTTTTGTATATAACGCGGTGTGCGCCGCACGGGGGTCGCATGGAGCTGATTCACCTTCGAAGCGATCTCGGGCACATGTGCAGGGCCTTCGCGCGCACCGACGACGAGAGGCGCAACCTGCGCGGTTTTGTTCTTTACTGTCTCGAGCTGGCGATGGGGTTCAGGAACCTGTACGCCGAGAGGTTTCATCACCAGCCCCACGGGTTCGACGCGGCGGACTTGGCGGATAAAACGCGTTTCTCGGCGGAGGACCTCACGTTCGATCACGTGGCACGCGTGTGCGACGGGCGAGAGGTGGGGATGGACGTGCAGAATTTCCAGACGGAGGTGGAAAACATGATACCGGGGGGGGACAGGGATGCATTGATCACGGAGCGGGATGCCGTACGGTTGGAGAAGGAGGCGTTGGCGCTGCAGATACAGGGCATGCAGGTCGCCGAGGCGAACGGGACCCTCTTCGCCCACGCCGATAAGGACGCGCGCATCACCCGGCTGGAGGCGGACCTGGAGGCGGCGCGAACCGAATGGGAGGTGATGGTGAGGGAGCTGGCGGCAGCGCAGGAGGCGGATAGGAACGGGAAGAGGGAACTAGAACGGATGAGGCTCCAACAAGCTGCGGACAGGGGGGTGTCGGAGGAGATGGTGCTTCTTCGACGGATTATGCAGGCGGTGACCACGGGCGGAGTTGCGCCGGCGGCGGCGGGGGGTGGGGGCGATGGTGGAGTGACGGAGGCCATGAATCGACTGCAGCAGGATCTTGATAAGGCTAGGTTGGACCTCATGGAAGAGAGGAACGCCAAAGAGGACGCGCAGCGCGCAGGCGGTGACAAGGACACCGAGATCGCCCGACTGAACCAGCTGGTAGCAGCAAATGAGGCGGAGCTGCAGAGATTGCGAGGGGGTGGGGGCGACGTCGCGGCGCTGCAGGCGCAGATCGAGGCGCTGCTGGAAATGGACAGTATGAGAACGGGTGGCAATGGGTTTACCGGGATGGCGAGATGGTGCGACGCGAGAATAGACGCGGTGGGTGCGTGTGATCCCTTGCTGGTTCCAGTTTCCTTGCAGGCGAGTATTGTCAATGTGGTGGAGTTGGGATACGCCTATGGTGTTTTGAGCGCCGTTGCTGATACATGTGCCAATCTCGGGAAAGGTGATTGCCCCGAGTTGGACGTGGTGGTGTCGGATAGAGTAGGCCCGCTTTGTAGAAATGGAATTCTGCAATGTGTTCGTTCCATTGAGGGGACGGCAGACCCTAGTAGTTACCATCAAAAGATCAACAGCTTGAGGAAAATATACAGTGCAGGCCTCAATAACGAGTACAAACTGGAAAAACGCAACGGGGAATGGACGCGCGGTGGCTTGGGGCGCCCCGGTAGAGCAACCATGTTGTATCTGCTGGATTCCCAGTACTACTTCCTGTCGACGACGCTCCCTCTGATTTACGCTAATGTGGGTGGGATCGCGTATATTGTGGATGAGGTTGGTTATGCTATTGGGTTGTTGAATATTAACAATGTAGATGCGTTCAGGGGTGTGATCTTGGGTGTCGTTGCCCGTGTTAAGGAGTGGTATGGTAATGTGGAGGCGCTGATGCCCAAGGACGCAGCCAATGATGTGCTGAGTTACTTTCCGAGTCGCGTATTTGCAGATGATGCAGCTTTGGGTGCCTTTGGTGAGTACGATCTGGGCTTGAGTGATGTCGTGCAGTGTCGTCTGCTCCTGGGGTGCACGCTGCGCATGGCGCCAGCTGATTCCGACAAGTGTTTCCCGGCGTTCAAAGACCTGGATCGACTGGCGGTGTTCAACACGCTCACAGAGGGGTTATGCAACATCCAGCGGAGATTCAAGACGATGGGTCTTGTTCCGTGCAGCAAGGGGCACCTCGCGTCGATCGGGGTTACGGATGCGAGCATTCTCCTTCTGTTGAATGCGGTGGATCCGTGATTTGGGGTGGAGGTGGGTGTTATTTAAAAGATCGGGTGCGGATGCGTCACTTATATTTTATTCAATATGACGTCTGTTGTTGCTGATAGCACCCAGAAGAGGGCTTTGGCCGTGAACGAGCCCGGTGGGTTTGTTCTCGCCAATGCCATCCCACCCCCCCCGGATGTCCTGTCCGCGGCGTCCACGGTGGCTTCGGCGGATCTTGCGAGTGCCCGCGAGCGCGACGTGGCCAAAATCATGAGCAGGGTGGGTTCCACCACATCTTCACGAAGCAAGTGGCTCGGTTCGATGCAGAGACAGAACACTGAGGTGATGGTCCTAACGCCCGAGGAGGTAGAGCGCCTTCACCGTACCAATGCCGTGTTCAAGGCGGGGTATGAGAAGGGGGTGGCCGAATCGAAAAAGGAGGTGGAAAGGCTGCACGGGCAGTTAACCGGTTGTCGACTCATGGCCGATCTGTTGACCAGGGGCATGCCCTTCAGGCACCAGCTGTGTTTCGTGGGCCTGTTCGTCGCTGCGTTCAGCGTTTTCGTCGTCGGTCCCTTCGCCGATGCGATCGCTGGCACCATGGAGATGGTCAACTTCTTCGCGGTGCAGCACCTGTGCATCGTGATTCTGGGGTTCCACTACGTTTCGTTGACCATCCTCGGCCTTTACCGTGGGAACAGGTTCGACTGGGTGAGCATTTTTCCGCTGCTCCTTGGTGCGTACGCCATGTGGTGTATCCCCACGTCCGTGGGAGGCATCCGGAGGCAGCGCGAGGCCGTGGACGTAAGCTTTGATCTCACGCACGAGCTGGGCAAGTACAATATGACGCAGCTGTCCTTCCTTGCTACGATGGGGGAGCTCGTGACTCTGCTGCCCAGGCACGACGAGGAGGACACCGCCAAGTACATGCATAACACGCAGTGCAACGTCCGTTTGTGTGAGCCCGAGCATCTCAACGCCACGTCGGACAGGTGTGAGTTTATCCGGGACAAGACGCAGGGGTTGGTGCCGACCTACATTGAGATTCCGGCTGACTTCTGCCCCGTACAGTCCAGCCGCAAGGCGCACTGCGCCCAGTGCGAGAAGTGGAAGGCGACGGCGGACGCCAATCGCGGGGATCTCACGCGGGTTATTCCCAAGATTCTGAGGGAGTATGACGCGATGACCAAGGCCCTCTTCGTTATAGGCTCCAGGCACATTCCCGAGACCCAGCAGGTGGTGTTTGCGAACGCGAACATGACCCGCTCGGACTTTTACGCGGAGGGCGACGGCAAGAAGCAGCTTCGGACCTCCTCGGTTGAGTTCATCTACTTTTTCACCGCGTGGTACACCGAGGTTATCAAGAACGTGCGCGAGGAAGTCGGGATTGCAGAAAGCACCGGTTATTGGAACACGGTGAAGAAGTGCGCGATCGACTTCTTTGGTGTGGGTTCTTACATGGGTGGTGTGAAGGGTGCTGAGCAGATTGCTGTGATATCAAGCTGGATACGGGAAGGCCTGCTGCTGATGTCCGACTACACGTACGACAACAGCAAGTACGATACCCCCACCATCATAAAGAGCATGCAGATCGATGTTGTGATCCATTACGAACCGGACGAGACGTGGAGGCAGCACATGAGGAACGTGTCCAGGAAGACCATGCCGTACGATTCGCGGACCATGCTCGATTACGTGAAGAAGGAGTGCCCCGTGTGCGCGCCGACGATCTTGAACGTGTCCAACTGCACGACCGAGGAGGTCTCTGACGTTAGGGTGAATCTGACGTTCCATCTCAACGACATCGAAATCAGCGCCCTCTTGCTCTACAAGAACATCGAGCCCGTCGTTGCGGCCACGTTTGCCGACCCCGTGAACGACACGGCGGAGGAACCAGTCGTGCTCATTGTTGCGCCGGATCTCCCCTTGCCGGCCTCGATTCCGCCGCCGCAGAAGAGCAGCTGGTGGTACAACGCCGTAAGTATCCCCTTTTCTCTGGGGGGGGTCGCTTACATCACGTACGCGCTCTACAGGGACCACGAGCGGAGTCTATCGAACGAGTACTGGGGGAATAAGCATAACATGCACGTTTTGACTTCGTCGCATGATCTGAGACCGCGTGGCAAGCTAACGAACATGCCATGGAGGTACAACTGGCATGCGCCCGAGCCGGCGTGGTGGAGAAGATGGACTTTTTGGTAACTCTGATCAAGACCCTCTTTACCAGGCCTTGAATAAAACCCCTTGACGCGGTGTGCCCGCCCCTGTATTTAACTTATTCCCCCCGTTCGCTCGCTCGCCACCTTGTATGTCCGCGCGCGTGTACGTGGGCTTCTTCTACGCGGTCCTGGCCCTGTTTGTCCTCCACATTTCCCTGGTTTCCCATCCCGATGCCTCCCTCGTGCTGACCCTGCGCCACCAGTTTAATCAGTGGAGCGACCTGATCGCGCTCTACCGCAACACGTCGTCGTACGCGCCCCTGTCTTCGAACGGAACCCGCGTGCCCGTCCCCCTTGGCGACGCGCTCTGGTACGGGGAGAACATGCGCGACTCCCTCTTGCGCGCGGCGTGGTGCGAGGAGTACCTGCCACCCGGGACGCAGCGCGCGCCCTTTTGCGGCTGCCTCTCGCGGAGCCACGACTCGTACCTGAACGCGAGCTCCTCCCACGTGTCGCAGGGCGCGGTCATTCCCGCCACCGTGCGCGACTCCGCCGTCAGGGGGTTGGTCTCCTGCCTCGGTTTCAGGGCCGTGTGGCGCGTGTGGCCCTTCTGGTCCATTCACATCGGGTCCCCGTGCGTCTACGTGTTCGTCGTGGCCGCCTCCTTCCTGTGGATGTCGTCCGACATGCCCGACGTCACCGTCAGCCGGCTCGTGTGGGGACTCTGCGTCTACACGTCGGCGATCCTGGTGTACTCCGGGGGGTTCCAGCACGCCGTCTGGTGCGCCTCGATCCTGACGGTCGGCGCCCTGGCCCAGTGGGTCATTCTCCCCGGTCTCCTCCCGCAGGAGGACGCGGGCGGGGTGCCGAACGCCCCCGGGGATCGCACTCCGATGCCGCGTCAGCAGAGCTGCTTCTGGTGGGCCGAGTACCTCAGTGCGCCGGTCTTCGCGCTGTACGCCGGCGCCGTGCACGGGGGGCGCGATTTCGTCTTCATGTGTGTCATGGTCGTCCTCGGGGCCGCCGTCGGGGGGCTCGGGATGCGCTCGTTCTGGTGCGGGTACGCCTACTCCGACGGGGGCGCCAAGGCCCAGCTCAGGCCGATGTTGCAGCGCGTGGTCTGGCTGGGGATCCTCTCGGCGTCGGCGGCGCTGTTCTCGCTCGTCGTCGTGTACTACCAGTCGGACCTACCGGTTCGCCTCGGCGGGGGCTCGGTGGTTCTGCTCGGGGCCACCGTGGTGGTCTCCCTCCTGCAGTACCCGGGGACCGAGTCGTGGAGCGCGCTGCCCGTGCAGGCCGTGATCGTGGGCGCTCGCAGCCTGACCCTATTGTACCTGGTTTACTACGACGCGGCGGCCGTGGATCAGCAGTAACCGTCCGCGGAGAACACGAAGCCGAACGACAGGATCCCGACGATGCTGAGCTTCGCCACGACGCTGAGGATGTCCAGGCCGCGCACGATCAGCAGGTACGTCTCCTCCAGACCCGTTCCCCACCCGCCGAGCGCCCCCGCCCAGTACGCGGGGCTCATGTATACGGCCGACACCCACGCGCCGAAGAGCGTGTACATCACCAGGACGATCCACCCCGACATCACCACGAACCACGGGGGCTCCGTGCTGAACAGGAACGTCTGCTGGTACAGCACGATGAGCATGGCCAGCGCGAAGGCGAACCAGGAGTTGAGCAGCGTGGAGTTGTTCGACGCGATGAACGACCCCCACGCGTACCGTCGCGACAGGACGTCCTCGCTCCACCCCCAGCCGTGCGCGTGCAGGCGCATGGACGCAACGGGGGTGAGGGGGGTGGGATCGGCGCGCATCCACGATCGGGGCACCGACATGCCCCGCCAGCACGGGATTCGCAGCTCCGTGACGGGGCTCGCGTGGTCCGCCACGAGCGAGTAGTGCAGCAGGACCCCGTACAGGTTGCACAGGATGATCATCGCGTACCCCCCGATGGTGATGAACGCGGGCGCGTCCGGAACGAAGAGCGACAGCACCGCCACGAACAGCTCCGAGGCCGTGATGCAGTACTCCGCGAAGCGCAGCGCGGGCAGCGTGGCCAGGCGCAGGGATCCCGTCTGGAGGTTCCCCATCCCATGCAGCCTGGGGGCGCGTATCCACTTCAGGGGGATGCGAAACACGCTCCCGTTGGACGGCGGGGGCGCGGACGGTGACGCGTCCTCTTCCTGCTCCTGCTCCGCGTCCTCCTGCTCCTGTATGAGCTGCGTGTGGACGTTGCGGTGCTCGTAAAACACCGCGGCGCAGGCGGAGCCGTTGACGATGAGCAGGATCGTCTCGTTCGCAAAGGACTGATGGGCCTGCCACGGGAGGTACAGCAGCGTCCCCGTGATCGCGATGACGGTGCTGATGGCCCAGCTCTGGTGGGTCCACCCGCCCTCGATGTAGAAGAACGCGAACGCCGCCGATATCCACTCGAAGTGGCCCAGGAGCCCGAACAGGTGCCACCCCAGCGACGACGTCTCCCGCTCGTACAGGGGCAGGTCAGCCAGGAAGCACCCCGCGCTCTGCCGGGTCTGGTTCGAGCACTGTTTCATGAGGGTGAGGTTGTCGCTGTCCCACCACATCCCCTTGTTGCTGACCGCGTGGTCGATCGAGTACGAGTCCACGTGCATCCGTGACACCCACAGGCTCTGATCGCAGCGGAACCACACACCGAACGTGATGACCAGCGCCGCAGCCGAGTGCAGCGCGAATATCAGCCAGTGAAATCCTTCGGACATGGGTGTATCGCGGGGGGCGAAACGCGTGGATTTAAATAAGGCCGCGGAAAACCCCTTGCATGGCGTTTCTGTTCGGCGGCGCGCCCGCCAAGGAGGCCCCAGGCAGGGCCGCGAACCCGTTCAGGGAGCACCAGCGCGAGCTGCGTCACGGCATACGCACCCTGGAGCGCGAGGAAGCCAAGGCCCAGCGCGCGGACAACGCGTACAAGCTGGAGATCATGAAGCTGGCGCGCGATCAGCGCCTGGACCTGTGCAAGGTCAAGGCCAGGGAGATGATACGGCTGCGCGCGCACCGAACGCGGATGGGGACCATCAAGTTCCACATGAACACCCTCGCGGGCCAGCTCACCACCCTGCAGAGCGCCCAGCAGCTGCAGGCGATCATGGGGAAGACCACGCGCCTCCTGCAGGGCCTGAACCGCAGCATGGACCCCAGGGCGGTTCACCGGATGCTCTGCGAGTTCGAGCGCCAGCACGCGATGATGAGCGACAGCCAGGAGGTCCTGCAGGAGACGCTCGACTCCGTGTTCGAGTCCGAGAACGAGGCCGCCGAGACCGACGACGCCATGACGCAGGTGTTTCAGGAGCTCGGCCTCGACATGCAGGGCAAGCTGAACGCGCCCCCGAGGGGGGCCTCGTCGGACACCGTCACGGAGGAGGAGCTCGACGCGCGGCTGAATCGGCTGCGGGCGCCCTGATTCCGCGTAAAGGGTGTATATAAACCGATTTGGGGGGTGAGGGCAACGAATGGATGTAATGGATCCGCCCGAGGTGACCTTTGATAGCTACGACCACTTCCTGGATATGGAGGCGGGGGTCTACAAGGTGATGCGCGGGGTCATCCACGCGCGCGTCCGGTCGAACCTCCGGTTCTGGCAGCGGTGGCCCCACATCGTGAACGTGAACGTCGCCAACATAGGGGTGGTGGCGCTCATGCGGGTCACGCAGGGGGAAGGGATCGAGTGGGGCGTCTCGGTCCTGTGTCGGATGGAGGCGGTGCTCACCGCGGTGGCGACGGGGGTGATCACGTTCGGCAGATTGCACGGGAAGAACGTGAGCGTGACAGATCTCATTGTTATCCTCGACGACGCGATCACGCGCGAGATCGAGAGCATTATGCGCCCGTTGATGATAAAGAACATAGTCCGCATCGTTTCCCCCGTGCGCGACCCGCTCATCAACGGGGGGTACGGGGTGCCGCGGTTCTACGCCTGGGGGGAGCTGTTCGACCTCAGGTTCGCCCTGGCCTCAGGGGGGCACAAGCGAATCGGGAAAAGGTCGCCGCTGCTTGCGCTGGACGACTCCCTGCTTCGAGTGATCGTGCTCGCCGCCTACGCTCGGGCCCCACCTTTCTTCGACATGTAGTCGTCGCCGTCGCCGCCCTGCTCCTCCTCGATGCAGAACACGGGTCGGTCGGCGTCGGCGGGGGGCTTGCCCCGTTGCTCGGGGGGGAGCATCTGGCAGTCCGAGTCCGCGTCCGAGTGGAACGACGACATCTCAGGCCCCCCCGTCTCCACGTCCTGGTGGTGCGAGTATCGCTCCCCGCACGTGACCTTGTCGCGCATGAACTTCATGTTCGTGTACATGTTCACCGTCAGGTCCGCGCCCATCCGGATCAGCACGAAGTCCACCTGCGTCATCGCGAGGAACAGCCCGAACACCCCCATGATGTTGCAGTACACGGACCACAGCTGGGCAATCAGGAGGCACATGCCCTTGGAGTAGGGGATGTACCTGGTCTTGTGGTCCGTGATCGTGTTCAGGATCCACGGGGACAGCGCGTCCGACATGAAGTCGTTGATGGACGTGTTCACCAGCGTGAACCACGCCACGAGGCCCCACTTGTGCCACGTGTCGAGCACCACCCCCATGAACACGGTGTTGGGCGACGGGCCCATGGTCATGAACTTGGTCTCGAGCAGGCCCATGTCCTTGAACATCCCCAGCACGATGGTCAGCCACACCATGAGGATCGTCACGGCGATGCGCTTGTCGTCGAAGAGTCGGTCTATGATGAAGCACATTTATCAGGGTTTCCTTCGGGGGGGATTGTTTAATAGTGAGGTCTCGCGCCCCACGGGGGCTACGTGCGACCCCGGGCCGCCCACGGGACCGCAGAGCCGCCAGGGCCGATGTTGAATCGCGCCCGCTTCAGGCCCGTGTACTGCATCGTGGGCAGGGGCAGCTGTGTGGCGATCAGGTACCAGTCGACGAAACGCCAGTGGAAGGGATGCGCGGCGCGGGCGGTCACCTCGGCTACGGCGGTGGCCATGGCCTGCCTCTTCGATCGGAAGAAGACGTCGAGGGAGTTGAGGGACAGCATGTTGGACGAGCTCGCGTTGACCATGCTCTTGTAGCTCGCGTTGCGCTGCCCACGGTCCTGGTCCAGTTTTACCATGTAGAAGTGGAGACAGAGCCCGAAGTGCGGGCTGAGGTGGGGGTCCCGCCGTATGACCCGCGATATGTCCTTCCAGGTCCAGTGGGCCGGAAACACCCCCTTCAGGGCCCCTTGCGAGAACAGGCCCACCAAGGCCTCGGCCGAGGACTCGATCGCAGGGGCCAGCGACCGCTTGTGCTCCCGGACCCACCCCGCGCAGAACTGGGAGGGGCATGCTGTGAGTGGTCAGTGACTCGGATAATTAAAAAAAAACTTCAAAACTAAATACCTGCTGGTGCATCTGTACCGCCTCCCGGATGAGCGTGTCGGGGTCGTCCGTGGACTGCATGGGGATCTGCGAGAAGAAGCGCGAGAGGTAGGTGCGCAAAAAAAGTTCCATCATGTCCGGCCGGTCGTTGGGCTCGGCCCCCATGTCCGAGCAGGTCCACACCGAGTTGATCCCACCCCCTTGGAGTCCCTGCATCCGGAGCGCGAACTCGTAGTCCAGTTTCTCCGCCTTTTCGACGCACTCGCGCAGCCACAGCTCCCCCACGTCGTAGTGGTTGGGCTCCGCCAGCAAAAAATGACGGGTTTTCTGGCAGTACCGGGGGTCCGGAAACGGGTCCACGCTGGCCCAATCGGCATCGGTCAGGTAGGTGTCCATTTCCAATTGAGTCAGCGGCTGGTCCGGGTTGGTCCCCTCCGGTTTAGCAAGCCTCCGCATGTTCACGGGTCGTGCTGTAGGGGGGGGGTGCAAGATGGGGGCCACGTCCGAGTCGGCCGCGTCCCGGATGAACCGCACCAGCCAGTGCCCGCGAGGTGAGGCGGTGGGGGGCTGGGTCGAGCGCGGCAGAATGAAGTAAACGTTGGGCCCCAGGGCGAATCGCTGCGGCGGGGACTCGACGATGTCGTAGGTCACTGCGGGCACGGCGGGCACGGCGGGCACGGCGGCAGGGGCCGCTGCAGCCGCTGGAGGGGCCGGGGGGTGCGTCCTCCGAATGTTGGGATGGGTCATATTCTCCTGCCAGCTCACAGAGATTCCGTCCGTGGTTGCAATCTCGGATGAGTTTATTTCTCCTCGCTGGCCCCCATTGTGATTTTCGGGGTGAATAAATGTCCCTTGCATGGGGACGAGCCTGATCCGGCTTCGACCAGGGGTTAAATAGAGGATATCACCCGAACGGTTAGGTTATCGCTCCATTTCCGTGTCTACGCCCCGTGAAAAAAATATATCGCAATAATGGAGATCAAATTGTTTCTATAAATTATCATTTTGGGTTGGTTTCCTCGTAAACATGTCCAGCCCCCGCGCGCCCTGCTTCCCCGAGAACGTGACCTTCGTCGAAATCAACGAGGAGCAGCTGAAAACCAACGTGGGGATCGTTCGCGCCGTCTTCCAGAACATGTGCGGAGTCTTATTCACCAACAACGTGGACGAACTCCTCAGCGACGCCAAGCCCCCCAAGAACATTCGGTTGGACGTGCTGTCCTTCCACTGGGACGAGTACTACGGGTGCGGCTACTACGTCCCCTTCGACGTGATGCCCGTCATCAAGTTGCTGTACACCATTCGCAACCTCGCCCACGAGAAGCACGGCATGGTCTTTCTGCACGCCCTCCGCGTCACCGTCGAGCGCCGCTACATGTACCTCATTGGCACCTTCGCGGGGCCGTTCGCCTTCACCGTGCCGTACAACCCGCCGGTCCACATGTGCGTGCCCGGGCGCGTCACCCCCACGCGGGTCGCCGTCAAGAACATCTACCAGACGATCGACTGCAACGCCGCCACTCACCGCCTCTTCGCCGAATTCGGGAACGCAATCCGCCACCGCACGTACGAGGACCTGCAGTGGAGCGGGGTCTCCTTCAGCGTGGGGAATTTCATGCGCGTCTCCTGCGCGGCCCCTCCCCCCAAGCCCGACGCGCCGAGGGAGGACCCCGTCACGCCTCGGACCGACGGCAACCCCCTGACCATCGACCCGGCCTTTTACTGCGCCATGCAGTACTCGACCGTGATGAGCATGCAGGACGCGCTGGGCAGCCCGAACGCCTCGGTCTCGCTCCGCGTTCACTTCCCGGACACGGGGGGCGCCGACATCCGCATCGATGGGGTGACCGTCGACTCCTTCCACGACCTCGAGAACTACATGCGCGTCGTCGTTGGTCGCGACAGCTTCTGGGCCGAGGTCGTCGTGCTCGACTGCAACGGGGTGAAGATGAACCACGTCACCTTCGAGTCCGCCATGCGCGCGCCGGACATCACCTTCGACGTCTTCATGCACCGCTTCATCGACATCCCCACCCTCGTCAGCGTCGCCGTGGGGGGGGCAAGCGCCGAGTTCACGATCACTCACCGCACCTTCGAGTCACTGGAGGCGCAGGCGCGGAGCCTGGGTGCCGCTCGGTTCGGGCTCCCCACGCTCGTGGATCGGTCGCGCTACTCGCTCGAGGCCTCGGATGCGCTGGTGGATGGGAGTGGGGTCGCGCTCACCCGACGCTCCTACGGGGAGTACACGCGCAGCCACGACGCCGTCATCAAGGCGGTGTTTTACTGCCCGGAGCCCGCCACGCAGCTGGATTAGGTCACCACCAGCCGCTCCACGGCATCGACGCCTTCTCCGCCTGGCTCACGCACGCGTACTCCGTCCACCCGAACAGATACTTCACCAGACGCGTGTATCCGCTCTGACACCTCCACTCGCACCCCACCCCCGACCACTCGGCCCCGGACAGCGGCATGCTGCTGTTGACGCACGTCGCGTCGCAGTGGGCGTCCGCGTACGCCGTGCAGCCGGTCCTCCTTTTTCCCGGGGGGCACACCAGCCCCGCCTCGCCGCACGGCCAGCAGTCCGCGGGGTCGTTGGTCTGATAAAACCCGCTCTTGCACTGCCACAGGCACCCGCGGTTGTCGCCGCCGGGGACCCACTCGCGATCGCCGTAGATCGTCGCGCCGCACGGCTCGCACGCGAACAGCAGGCCGTTGATGGGGCACGGCTTCCACTCCTCCCCCACCGAGCACGAGCTCCTGCACTCCCGGCACGATATCCGCGTGGCCCTGTCCATCGCGTACGCCAGGGGGTTGGCGCACCGGGCGCACTCCTGCATCCCCGACTCGCGGTACAGCCCCGGGGGGCACGGGGCGCAGTCCGACGCCGCCGCCTGGGAGCCGTACCCGGGGGGGCACTCCGAGCACATGCTATATTGAGAAGCGTACCCGTTGCTCATCGCAACGTAGTCTGGCTGGTAGGAGCCGGGGGGGCAGGGGGAGCACCCGGCGGAACCCAGGATCTCGTGCCCCACAGGGCATCGACAGACGTCTTGCGCGACGGCTGCCTGTGATGGGTAGCGGCACAAACAGTCGCTCTGCGTGGGGGACGGATCGCGGAACCCGGGGCACGTCTCGCACCACATCCCGTTGTCGCCGAACGTCCCCGCGGGGCAGTTTGCGCACACCCTTGGGAACGCGCTTTCCAGGAAGCACCCGGTCTTTTGGCACTCGCTGTACGTGCAGTTGAGCCCCTTGGTCCAGCCTGGGGCGGGGAACGGGCCGATTCCAGCCGCGAACGGGGAGGGGACCACGCACGTCCCGTTGACCAGCGTTCCCGAGTCCGGAAAGCATCCGCACACCATCGGCTGGGACGCATCCGCGGCCGTGTAGGCCCCCGACGCGAACGACGGGCACAGGACGCAGTCGCCCCCCGCCGTAAGGTTGTAGTACCCCCGAGGGCACGGCGCCAGCGGGATCACCGAGCAGTCGGGCGCGAGGTAGTGGGCGTAGCTCGGCGTGGGGCTGGGGGGCGTGCACGTCTCGCAGTACGCGTCCGCGTTGTCCGAGCAGGGGATCAGTCTTTGGCCGGTGGGGCAGCTGAGCGTGGTCGTGCAGGCGACACACGCTGCCCCGGACGCCCATGTCGCCGCCGGGCACGCGAAGCAGTCCTTGCCCCTCCTCGAGGCGTAGTGCGCGGGGCACCGGATCTGCGTGCGCCGCATCACGGCCGCGTGTGTGCTGTTGGCCAGGGTCACGGCGCTGCCCCCATCCGACGCGTCGATCCACGACGGGTCCAGTGGGAGCAGGTAGTCGTAGACGGCGGCCTGGATGGTCCGCGTCTTGAAGTCGATCTGCATCACCCCCGCGTCCGTCACGAACAGCGACGCGCCCCCGCCCAGCAGCGACGTGAGCAACCGGGGGAACAGCAGGCTCCCGGCGGAGCCGTAGCACGAGTTCGCGCCGATGCTCGTGGCCCGCGTCAGGAACGAGCCGGGGGTGTCGATGAGGATCTCCACGAGGCGGCAGTTGTACTGATCGGCGACGAACAGCCGCTGGGGGTCGGTCGTGTTCGCCACAGAGAGCGAGTAGCCGAACCGGGCCACATCCCGCATCCCGTCCACGGACCCCACGACCCCATCCGTGCCGATCAGGACCTTCACCTGTCGATTCACGCCGTACAGGGACCCGTCCATCGACATCTGGGTGATCCCAGAGTGGTCCGCGGTCGCCGTCATGTCCACCGCGGGCACGAACGCTACAAAGGACGTGTTGCAGAAGGATAGGTACAGGTACTCCGTTGTCCCCACCCGGGTCCATGCCGCGGAGCAGACGCGTGCGGGGAGGCGCCACGTCTGAAATACCTTGCCGGTCAAGTACCCTCCGCCCGATCGCGTTTCCACCTGCCACATGATGTACCGGTTGTTGTTCCCGAAGTCCCTCTCCAGGAACGCGTACAGAAACGACCCCCCCTGCCGCAGCAGGTAGAACGTGTGCATCTCCGTGTCCGAGCACACCGCCGAGGTCAGCGGGATGTCCTGCACGTACCCCAGGTTCTTCCCGATCGCCACGATGCTCGCGCACAGGTCCGACCCCGCGGGGGTGTAGAGCTTCGAGGCCGTGGCCCGGTACCCCGAGTCGAGCGCGGCCGTCGTCGTGGCCACCAGCGCCGTCAGGTTCGGCATCCCCGCGAACTGCCACCCCGGCTGGCTCCAGGGCAGCGGCTGGGACGCGCAGGCGCCGTCGTACGTGATGTACCCCTCGTCCGGGCAGGAGAGTGTGTTCCCGTACTCGTTCAGGCACGCCTCGCCCCGCTGGTCGTACCCGCCGAAGCACGCCACCGCGCAGTCGTACCGCTGCGACACGAACGCTCCGTGCATCGGGGGGCTCAGGCACGGGACGCAGTCGGCGACCACCTGGGCCCACCCGGGACGCGACGTGGTGCCGTA
>Ga0247837_1007112_pt1 | contig 15165 bp, 7 predicted proteins | sample LaCtaG_2_FD_187115 | JGI IMG/M metagenome (GOLD analysis project Ga0247837, IMG submission 187115) | Freshwater microbial communities from meromictic Lake La Cruz, Castile-La Mancha, Spain - LaCruzMarch2015_14.5m | ecosystem: Environmental > Aquatic > Freshwater > Lake | place: Spain: Castile-La...
CGTTCATTCTAACTGCATAGTAGACATATCAGACCTACCCAATGAAGAGAGAAGAATTCCCTCCAATGTCCTACGCAGTAGCAGCGCTTCCTAACATCTCGTTAGCGTAGTAGAGAAATTAAAGACTGTTCAGACATGTAAAAATCGCTGTCTTTCGCTTTTCACATCAGAAGACGGATAGAACTTCCCGAGGTAGTTTGATGATGGCAATCTACCCCACATATTGCAAATCCCACCGCCTATTAGAAAACAACGACACTAAAGAAGTTCTGATACGCCAAATATAGAGATGGAACAGGCCACCTCTAAATCTGGCTTATTTCTATTTCCCCCGCTTCGGCTTTATCCTAAACTTCACCCTGGGAAGTCAATCCAAACTTCTCCCCGGCCATTAAAATGGCTTTCAGGCTTTTGGCCTTTGCTGTCACTTTCCTTCCCTGTCTACTGCAAGCGTTGGTCGTTTGTTTGGCCGGAAGTGAAGCTACTCCTAAGCAGTCGATTGAAGGGTTTAGTGAGCGCTTTGGGCAGAGTTTTGCACTGGGTTCTGTCTATCAGCGGGTGTTGATGGTCGAGTCGGAGGCAGAACTCTTGGACCAGAGAATGGCAGGGTGCGATTTGGTGTTGGACGCTACAGTTGATAGAACCGCTTCCGTCTCATTGGATCAAATCTGCGACTCGGAAAACCTGCCAAAACTTCCTATCTACACAGCCGGGTATTTGCATGCACAAAATACAATTCGAGCCAGTGATGAAGACACATACGCAGACTTAGTCATACTACTGAGGCATTTCAACTGGACAAGTGTGTCTTTGCTCTACAGTCCTAATACCTTTGGACTTCGACACTCTGCATATCTCGATGTCAATCAGCTAGTCGCGGAGGAACTTATTGTCTCCGGCACTGATATTGAACTTATCCGAAAGGCGATTTCGAGAAGAATCAAGCGATTTGGGTCGAGTGTAGTCGTGGTAGCGACTTCTCTCAATGAGACAAGTGAAGTTCTTGCCTGCCTGAGAGATGAAAATATGCTGAGGGCAGGGTTTGTGGTGATAGTAGTGGGCGAGGGAGTGTGGGGAACTGAGGCCTGGCCTGGGCTGTTGCTACTGAAGGAAGAGGACTGTGTGGATGCACAGACTAGATGGCAGTGTGATGCTGATACAGTAGCCGCCTTCATACTTAGAGTCAGCCAAAGTCTCAATATCGCCCCTGGGACTCTATCTCGAGAGGACTTTAACTACTATCTGTCGAGAAAAAAGTTCATTTCGCCTAGCCTCGTTCTCGTCAATACCCACAAAAATAAGAATCAACTAGTTGGCCGCTTCAATATACCTAAGAAGGAAATATATCAAACTGGAATGATTTACTATCAGGGTAATGTGACAAATGCGTCTACCACAGTTCAAGGACTTCTGGAAATTAGCTTTAACTCGGGTCTGGAAAACCCCACTTCTGCTCCTACAGCTATCGCTCAGGGCTTCTATAATGGACAGAAGTTGGGAGTTATGCAAATCAACCATAGAAGCGACTTGTTGCATGGACATACCTTGGTGTCTAATGACATGGCCTTCGGAGCGATTCAATGGAATGCCTCCTGGGCGACTTCCCGCGTTCTGTCGAACAAGGATAGACTGGGACTCACTTACATGTCTGGTTATGCCTCTGCAGTGACTATGAACACACTATTGACCTTGAATCAATTGAACTTGTCTCGGCCTGCTATCAGCTCCAGCAACTCCTTTATAGCTTTGGGGAACTCCACCGCCTTTCCCTGGTTTGTGCGCAATGGTATATCAGACCTGTACTTCGCAGCCCTGTATTCCAACATCCTCCCTGAAATAGGGTGGAAACGCTGTGCTGTACTGTATGGGGATGATGTGTGGGGCAATTCCGTCTACTCTGCATTCAAAGAATTGGCAGATTTCCGTCACATTGAAATTCTGAATAACGTTACTATGAGAAAAATCCCTAGTTTGGTTTCCAAGCAGACTTATTGGCAGCAATACAGGGAAAACCTTCTAGAGCTGTTCCGCTGCAATGCCCGAGTAGTGCTCCTTTTCATTCTTGATCCTGGTCCTGAGTACATATTGGAACTGCTGTTTGACTTGGGGGCTCGGAAGGGAGACTTTGTGATTACAGGGTCTTGGCTATCTGCCAATTACTTCACTACTGGTACAGCTCTCAATATAATGAAGCGGAAGGAACTACTGGAGGGCACTGTGGGGTTCTCAGGAACTGCTTGGATCGGGGAGATTGGAGCCCAGGTGAAGAAGGATATGGCAGCTACCTTCAATGACACCAACCCCTCCCCCTTCACTTGCTTCTACTACGACAGTGTCTTCGCTCTAGCACATGCCATAGACACCTGCATTCACCTTGGCTTGGACTACACCAACCCCATTCAACTTATGAAGATACTCAGAGAAACTCGCTTCACAGGCTGCACAGGCTTCGTTTCCTGGCAAACTGGAGACAACAACAGGGCCTATGTGGACTACAACATAATGAATTTACAGAGAGACCCAGTTTCAGGCAACTACTCTCTAAAGATAGTGGGGCGCTACAGTCCTACCTCTACCCTCCTCTACAACTTCACAGATCCCTTTATATTCGGAGATGGGACTTCCGTCGTTCCTTCAGACCTGAGAGTTGTGTTTGGCGATTGTCCTTTTGAGGACAAACTTATGAAGCAATTTCCTGCTGGACATAATTTAGCCATTGGAATATGTGTGGTGATAATGATATTAACCATTTTGCTTTCAATATTACTCTACAAAAAAGTGTGGAGAGTAACGATGACTTCTATGAAGAAAGCGGAACTATCCATGGAGGACGTGGTGTTTATGGGGACAATAGGAGTAGAGGCTGTGCAACTAGCCGCTATTGGCCCGGACTTCAAAAGTCTCGACAATTTGTTAATGGATTTGGCCAAATTATTTACTATGGACCTCAGCAGCGTCATTAATTTTAGAAACGGAGTCTATTGGCTGTCTCTGAATATAACTTTCGGAGTGGTAGCTGCTTGGGTAGTTCTCAACCTCTTTTCCTGCTTTCGGCTTGATGAGAGACTAAAAAGGTTCTGCATTGTGCAAAAGATTGGACAAATAGCCTACTCCTGTTTACCGTTGCTAGGCACAGTCTGCTTCCTTCCTATAGTGTTTATCCTAGTGGACGTATTCATATGTGATACCGCTGTAGGGTATAGTGCTATCAGCTACCACAACAGTATTCTGACCAGAGACTGCTACGTGTCCTGCTGGTCCCATTCCCATAGTCTCTATGTAGTGTTCGTTTCCCTGTCCTTAGCCTGCTACATACCCTCTGCAATCCTATTGAAGCCTGTATGGTTCAACTACCAACACAACCTTCACATAGAGACCTCCCCTTTGTTCCTAGTGGTCAAGTCCATAGTGCAAGTGGTCCTTATTTGTCTCAGCAAAACACTGAAAAGGTGGAAATCCACTATCCACGCTATCCTCTTTCTGTGTGTCTTGTCTGTGTATATCTGCTTTGTATGCACGCGGAAGATATACAACTACTCCCGGGCTAACCTGTGGCAGGGGATAAGCCTAATTTGTGTATTTGAATTGGCGCTGATAGCTTTGATAAACGACACTTTGTACAGAAATACCACTTTCAAACTAGTAATTATGGTGGGAGTACTATGGTCGTTCCTTATAAGTACGTTTTACTCAGTTTTCGGCCTCGTATATGAATATTTCTGCCTACCTTCGTTGCTGTATAGAAAGAAGGGCCGAGATTTCAGCAAAATACTGCGATTTGCATTCACTAATCAGGTAGAAGCAGCGGAAATCCAGCCCAAACTGAACTACTTGAGAAGCAGTCAAGGCACTGGATTCACTCAGGGCGGAATTGTGAATATGTCGGAACTGCCCAATACAATCAGACGGATTCCTGCAAATTTGCTCGTAAATAGCTAAAATCCTTAGCTTTTTCCGACTAAAATAGAAGTAAAAGTATCAATATTGCTGTCTTTTAGAGGCTATTTGAGTTGCAGAACTATATAAAATGCAGCTTTTCAGCCAAATTATGTGAATAATTTCCTCCCAATCCGTGACTTTTTCCTCTGCCTAAAAATATGTCTGAAATTCCCTTGAATAGAAGCCAACAAACAGCCAAATTCAGCCTCACTGTATTTCTCATATATCAAATTCCCCCACTCCAAACCCTAAATCCCGCAAATTGCCTATCAAATTGTCTCTCCCTAATGCCTATATCGCAGCCGCGTAGTTTCGTGCATATAAGTATTTGAAATGATGGAGCCTGAGAAGAGTCTGCTGACCTGGGTACGCTCCACCTAGCTCAACATGACAGTGACGTCTAGAAGGTGCAAGACTCTAGCGGACCTGTCAGACGCTGTGGTGCTTTTCGAGTTCATGTCCCAAATGTACGCTTTACCCAGCTCTCCGCAGCACTTCGAACCCAGTCGCCTCAAAGCTTCCGCCTCCAACTGGGTCACGAAGCTGGGCAACCTGCGCCAACTGATGAGTTGCTTGGACACTTACTATAGTCAAGTGCTGCAGTTGCCACTGGAGGTAGTGGTCGAAGGACTGGATTTGACGGAAATCGCAAAGCGCAGTGATAGGATTTCCACCACGAAATTGGTCCTATTGGTACTGGGAGCAGCAGTAAAGGGCGACCAGAGCAATGCTCATTTGGGCAAAATCGTGACTCTCAACGAAGACAGCCAATACTACATTATGCTGGCTATCAAGGACTTTCAGGCCAAATGCGAGGGATACGACGCACCTGCAGACGAAGCGAAAGTCCTCAAGAAGGAAAACAACAAGCTAAAAATCGACATCCGGAAAATGATGTATGAAATGGAGGAAATCCAGCAAGAAGTGCTGACCCTGGTCAAGCGCTCCGAGGAAATCAGCAGAGAAAGAGACAGGGAAAAGGACCGGGCTGACGAGGCGGAGAATTCCCTCGCGAAGTCCAAGGCCTTGGGGTCAGACACAGGCGAAAACTCCGCCTTCGCAATAGCCCTGGAGTCCCACGTGCAGGCGAAAGAGTCTCAAATCGAAGACTTGAGCAACCAAATTGCGGAACTTAGGAAAATGCACGCCAAGCAAATCGCTATGCTGAGGGACGAAAACGACTACCAAGGCGAACAGCTGCTCAGACTCAAGGACTTGGAACTAGCAGTGGAGAAGTACAGGGAAAAGGTCGAGGAACTGCAAGCGACGAAGCGACTGAACTCGGAACTGCAGAGAATTAATGAGAACTTGCAGAACAAACTGGCGAAGTATGAGGAAGATATTGTGAGTTTGGCGGGGTGGAAGCAGTCGGTGCAGCTGATGAAGGAGCAGCTGGTGGTGGAGAAGGAGAAGTGTGCGAAGCTCTTGCTGTCGGTCGACGAAAAGGAAAGGACTTGCAGAGAAACGCTGAAATCGAAGAAAGAAATCGAGGAAAAGCTGCAATTCTCTGAAGCCAGGGCTAAGGAAGTAAACAAGGAAAACGAGCGTTTACGCTACCACATGGACACTGCCAAAGACGACCTCGACCCCAACTCCATGTCCCGGGCCTTCACCGACGCCTACGAAGCCAAAATCCACCAATTGGAAAGCGAAAATGCGCGCATACGTGCCCTGGCAGGCACAGAAGGCATGCTGCAGCACTTGAACGAACAGCTAGACTCCGTGCTGCTCTCCAAAGCTGCACTGGAGGAGAAGCTGCGGAGTGCACTGGGGGAGAAGCAGCAAATCAGTGCAGAGTTGCATGAGTTGAAAGGAACTTTGCAGCGGGAAAGACTGGAGGGAGAGGGCAAAGCAGCAGACCTGGAGCAAGAAGTGGAGACAAAGGAAGTGCAGCTGCAGAACCTAAGTGCCAAGGCCACCCAATTCGAGCGCGAAAAGGCCAAATTCGAAGCCAGAGGCCGGGAAATCGAGTCCCTAAAGAGCGAAAACAACCAACACATGCGAGACCTGAAGGCGCTTTACCTGGAAAAAGACGCTGCGAACCAGCGCTACATCGCTTGCAAGGAAGAACTGATAGTGGCGAAAGCGCAGATTACAGAGTTGCAAGCTGTATTGAAGCGGAGTGAAGGGGATAACAGGTCACTAAGTGAGCAAATTGCCTCAGCGAAGTCACTTGAGTCGGAGCGGAAAAGGGAAATTGAGGGGTTGAAGACGAAGTCTGGCGCTTTGGACTTGACGGAAAGGCTGAAACTGCTGGAGGCGGAAAAGGCTGCAATTCGCCTAAATAACGAGTTGTCGGACTTGCGGGCTGCTCTGAAGGACAAAGACGACCGAATTCACAGTCTGTCCTCTGACTACACCTCCCTGCGAGACGACCTCAAGCAGCGTCTAAAGCGGCAGGAGCTGGAACTGCAGTCTGCTCACGAGGCGGAAATCGAAGACCTGCAGAAACAAGCGAAAGAGGCAGAGGACGAGGTGGAGTTCCAGCGCAGACTCAAGGACGACCTAGTGAAGACGCACAACAAGGAGCAGAAGCTGATGGTGATGGCTCTGCTGGAGGCGGGGATGCTCGTGCACAGACTCAAGTATAGTCAGGAACGCCTGTTTAGGTCGGCCTTTGTGGCCAAGTAAGTCCTGCAGTGCTGTTTTCTCTATGTAGGGGTCAGGGAGTGAGGGTAGGGAGGTGTGTTTGAAGGCTTGGTGGGTTTGCAGAGAGGGGAAACACTGCTGTTTCCAATGTTCCCTGCACTACAGTCTGCCTCTCTTGCGAGCGACTTCCCCATTACTAGTACTGACGTAGTGCTTAGCCCTTGAAGGCGATATATAACAGCATTGAAATGTACTCAGCCCCGAACACGCAGCCCCACACCCGCCAAACCACGCCAATCTCCCCTACCGCCTTTCCCTACCGCACAGTGGACTCTTTCCCAGCCCAGTTCTCCCAACTCACCCGAGACAACCGAGAATTGGAGGCCAGGGCGAGAGACTTAGCTGCGCAGATGAAGAAGTTCCAAGGGAAACTGAGCGAAGTGCGAGGCCTGGAGCGCGACTTGGCCGAAAGAGACGAAGAAGTGAAGTTGCTCCGAGAGGAAAATGAGCGAATGAGGAGAGATCTAGCGCAGGCCTGGGTGCGCGAGAAGGGAGAAGGCCAGAATAGCGACGCAGGCAGACTGAGGAGTGCACTGAAAGCAGCACAGGAGAGACTGGCGGGACTGGCGCAGGCGGCCAGGCTCTTCCTGCAGCAAACAGCGCAGATTCCTATGCCTGAACGAGACTCGATGTGGACTCAACTGATGGAAAACCTCGCTTTCGAGCTGGAAAAGAGCCTTTCCAGTCCTAGATTTCTGAGCCGCGGCCCTTCCCCAGGCCGAAGTCCATTCGAGTCCACGACCTATGAGTCCAAGCACTCGGAAGTATCGAGGAATTCCCCGGAGTTAGAGTTTCCGAGGCTGGTTTCGGAGCCTGGACAGGCCGATACGATGCAGCTTTCCCCGCAACATATGCGAGATGTGCACCGATTGAAGGGATTGGTGGGGGAACTGCAGCGGAGGAATGAGGCTTTGGAGGCGACGGTTGAGCAGTTGGAGGGCAGGTTGGGACAGGAGGAGCAATTGAAGGGGGAGAGGGAAGCGCTGGAAAGAGACTGTGAAGAACTCAAGCAGGAAAACGTGCAGTTTATTGACCAGTTGGAGTGGCTGTCCCAGGAGCAAACCACCCTGCAGCAGACCCTCGCATCCTATGCAGAAACTGCCCGAAGCGCTCTTAACGACTTCTACGAAGAGTGTCTTTCCGCACACCAAGCCTGCCTCAGTCCCCTCCTCCCCCACCTCAACTCCACCCTTGCCAAAGTCACTGCCCTCACTTCCCAAGTCGCACAACACAGGCCTGCACAGCTTAGAAAGGCGCTGGAGACTGAGATAAAGCGGGCGGAAAACTGCAAAACTGAGGCGGAAAAGGCGCTGGAAGCATGTAGGAGCAGAGTTGCAGCGTTGGAAAAGGCGGAAACTGTGGGAAAGAGCGAAATCAGAGCACTGAAGGCGAAATTAGTGGCTGTAGAAGGGGAAAAAAAGACACTTTTAGAGGGAAAAGATAAGGAAATTGCGGATTTGCAGGCTAAATTGAGAGATTTCCTTAGAAACAATGAGGAAAGGAAAAGCCTAAAAGTGGAAATTGCGTCTTTGCGCAGGCAATTAGACAGTGAAAAGAAACACTTCGAAGTCCAGCTACAAGAAACTACCCAAACTACTCTAAAAACCTGCGAAAACGCCAGAATTCGCCTTGAAACTGACCTAAAATCGCTTCAAAGGGAGGTGAAAAGGCTGGAAGCACTGCTAAGAACTGCAGAAATGGAAGGAAAAGCTGCTAAAGAGGAGTTAGTGCAGGCGAAACAGACTTTTCAGGTCACTGAAATGCGACTTAAAGCTCAAATTACTGCGGAAAACGAGAAAAAGGCGCAAATTGAGGCAGAGTCAGTCAGAAAATCCGCAGAATTGAAGAAATTACAGTCCAAACTCGCCTCAGCCCAAATAACCGAAGCAAAAAGACAGCAAAATCTGCGAAATATCAAAGAAATTGCCACTGAAATGGATAAATTACGTCTAGAAGCCGCCACTTTCCTGCAGTCAACCGGGCAAATGCTTGCTTCTACCAGCACAGAGTTGCTATCCACAGTGGCAGTGCATGTAAATACGCACGAAAGCGCAATACTGCAACTCCAAAGTGAATTACGGCAGCTACAAGAGGAGAATTCCGCCCTCGGGTCAGAAAACTCCTTCCTAAACCAAGAAACTGAACATCTAAAGACTGACTTAGAGCGGGAAAAGCAGTCCAAAGCGCACCACAGTACTGCCATCGCAGAGGCCAACTCCGCTATGAAGGCCATCCACGCCTCTTGGCAGGTGTCCTCGCAGGAGTACCAGGAAGTGTATGAACTGGCAGTGGCGCTGCAGATCCAGCTGAGAGAGACGGAGTTGAGGAGGGAGGAGTACAGGGAGCAGACGGGGATGATGGCGGAGGACTGGACGAGGTGGGGGGAGAGGGTGGTGCCGCTCACTCTGTATAAGACTCAAGTCAAGAGGCTGGAGAAGGAAAACGAACGCAAGGAACGCGAACTGGACCAAGTGACCGAGTCCCTGTTCCAACTCGTCAGGCAGCAAGAAGAGCAGCAAGAACTCCTGTCTCAGAAGGAAAGAGGACTCAACCGGGCCGAAGAAGAGCGGTTCCGCCTGGAACAGCTTCTATCCTCCTCCCGCAAAATGGCCCTCGAAGAGGTGGAGAGTCTAAATCAAGAGTTAATGCAGCTCAAAGAACAGCTCAGTAAGAAAGATTTCCTACTTGAAAAACTCGCAGCGCTTCGTAGGTCGCTGGAAACAAGGAATTCGGATTTACAGGCGAAGTTGACTCAGGTGCAGAATCCCTCTTTGGAGAAGTCGCTGAATTGGCCGAAGGGGCGGCGTAGTAAGGACTAGGCAGGACATGTGCAGACTGAGACTTCGCAGGGTCTGAAGTTGAGGTCGGGACCAAGGTCGCAAGGGTCGAAGTCGCCGGAAAGTCGGTCTTTGTCGCATATATTGGATTCGGATTTGAGGTCGATTAGCCTGAGCGACCCAGGCAGCTACGACTCCGACCTAAGTAATACCTTACAAGAGGAAATCCACCAGCTGAATAGACTCCAGCCCGGGGAAGTACTGTGCAAGCGAGTAACTTACGAGGGCGTGACCTGGCTCCTAGTGTCAGCCGAAGGCAGGGGATATCACTGGGTAAGTGACAGTCCTGACTACCAAGGAGACTCCGTGCAGTCCTTACTAGCAGACATCGACACGAAGGAAAAGGAGATACAGGCGCTAGGGGAAATGGTGAGAAGGCTGGAAGACGTGGAAGTGCTGTTTGAGCCGTATGTAGGGCAGGGGGAGGAACTGGTCATTGCGGTCAGTAAGTTGCTGCAGGACTATGAGCAGATCAAGAGAGTTACTAGTCTGCTGATGAGTCCGGAAGCATCGCTGCAGTCCAAAAATATGCTGCCGCTGCCCATTCAGTCCTGTGAAACGGACTATATGTCCACTGATTGGCCCAGACGACGACCATCCGACGACAAATTTCCTTATTCCCACCTCAAAAACCTGATAGCGACTTTACTGCATTTCCTGCCAATTCTGTACTTTTCACACAGTTCTGAGGAGGCGGAAGCCACTATTCACAAGGTCTGCCTAGTGCTTGCCTTCAGTGCGCCGGAAATCGAAGCTGTCAACGCTGCTCGAAGGCTGCTTCGTAGTCGTAGCTAACTCCTTGCGTCTAAGTCTGCGTGCAAATAGCTGCAAAGGTGCAGAAAGCGGAGATTAGTCGATCCCTCTTCTGATACACTACTCCCCTCTGCAATCGTTACCAAAGTACGTGCCCTGCTTCTTTAGCGAAGGTCTGCTCCATGTCTATTAGGGAGCAGTTAGTGACCTACGGTCAGGGGGAAAATGAGCGGTTTGATTTTAGCATCTTCCTGACTCATGACGGAAGAACTCTGGAAGTGCTGAATGAGCGCCACTCGGCCCTGAATGCGAGCATACGTAATCGCACAAATCTTTTCACTCTTGAAAATCTCCCACTTGTTCCCGTTCATTTGGCGGTAAAACGCAGGGATGACCAGATAGTCGAGGAAGTTGACGAATGCATACCCCACGTTGCACTTGTTTTTGAAGTCTATGGGCAGGTAGAAGAAGTCGTAAGTGTTGGCGAAGTGCTTGTCGATGTCCATGAGGAGCATTTGTTGGTTGTATTTGTTGGGGATGTTTTTGATCATGATGGTGGTGCGAGTGTCGAGGCCGTCGAGGATTCTTTGCGGGTTGAGGGTGTAGAGGGCTCTTTCCTCTTCGTCCATGTGCTTCTTTCGAGGCTTTCTGCGGGGCTGGTCGTCACTAGGGCTTTCTGCGTAGGAGGAACTGCTGCCCCCGGAATAGAAAGAAGCAGGGTTCATGTAGGGACTGGGAACTGTAAGGTCGCTGCCAATGCTGGCGCCAGGCTGGTGCATAGAGTCGGTGAGGTACTTGCTGGAGTAGCTGGAGTCTTCGGAAAGGTCGCTGTAGGGGTTTTCTAGGCCGGAAGAGGAGAGGGTGGCGCGGACTCCACACAGCGTCAACTCCTCAATCGCCATCGCCGCAGCCCTCAAGTCGAAAAACTGCGCAACCAGCACTTGACCCACCTGCTTGATCGACAGGATTTCCCCCGTCTGCGTCAAAACCCTCTCAACCGCCTCATTCCCCTGATACTCCCCACTAGTGATCGTCACACAGTCACTCGCTTCGTCCGGCAAATAGTCCACTCTCGCATACCTTCTCAAGAACTCCGCTGCCTTCTTTGTGTGGCGCAAGTCGAAAAACCTGACGAGCACTTCTCCTCTTTCCTGCTTCTCCACGAATTCCTGCAGTGGGCCGAAAGACAGCAGCAGCGCCGCTACATCCAGGAAAACAGGGTCCTGTGGACAGTAGGAGAAACTTAGTAGTCTGGAGGGCGGCTGGTCAAACGCTTCTGTGATGTCTTCGAAGACCTTCAAACGGTGGCAGTCGCTAGGCCACACGAACTCAGAAGACATTCGCTGCGCCGAGGAATATGGAGACCATCAACCTAACGAATCCCTAACTTAAGCCTAAGCCAGCAGCATGCCTGCGTTCGCCTTCAGCATCAGGAAGGCTTCGTAGGCGGGTAGCTGCTGGCCCACTTTCTCCAGCACACGCACTACTCGCTCGGTGCGCATTATGTCCAGCTTGCGAGCCAGCACTTCGAAGTTCCGGGAACTGTCTTTGAACGTCTCCAGCAGCTTTTCATTCCCTTCCTGCAACTTCGCCATATCATCCATCAGAATCTGATTGTCTTCCTTCAAGTCATGAATGACCCACTCATCCTTGATGCTAATAAATGCACTGGCAAGGTGGCGAGCTCTTACGCCCCTAGTGACCAGGCCCAAGACCTCCATAGACCCCACCTGCTTGACCACTCTGATCTCCGTAGGCGAGAACTTGTTATGGGCGATGCTGACAATTGTCTCAGCATTCACCTCTTCCTCATCCGTATTTCTAGGAGTATCTGATAATCTCAAGGCAGGAGATAGGTGAATAGAGGGCCGGGCTGGCGATTCCCCAGCATGAGAAGTGGCTTCCGAGGGTCGGATAGAGGAAGTGGGTCTCTGGCCTGAAAGCATAGCGGAGTCGTATTGCTGTCGATGGAGGAGGTTCATGATGGTCAGGGAAGTGCGCAGAGAGTGAGTTTGCACCTTGCCTAGCACTCCCGCGACCTTGCGTAGGAAGGAAATTTGATGCGGGAAGACTGTTTGATGGCCCTCGTTGACCAGTTTCCACCGCCAAATACCAGTTTGATAGCTTATGGAAGTCCGGAAAATGAGAGACATTACAGCCCGCTTGATTAAGCGCTTCGGCTTTTCCGAGATTTGCATCTTCCACGCTGACACTCGCTTCTTTAGCATGCCTCTTTCATCCTTCGTAGACAAGAGATTTATCAAGCAGACGGAAGTCAGCTTCCGCATAAGTCGCCTTCGGTACACATTTCGCTTCAGTGCTTCCATCATTTCCACCTCTCTTCTCTGGTAAGCACCCGCCATCCTGCTAAACACCATTTTGAGGTTCGCACGCGCCTTGAAAGCCTTCACAAACGAAGTCTCAAGCGTAGAATGCACCAGCGAAGTCAGTGCAAGCTTGAGTTTCGTAGAGCGGTAATTATCGAGGATACGGTGAGACTTCACACTTGCAACATAACTCTTCCAAGTTGCAATTGAAGCACGAGGCTTTTGCGCAAGTTTGTGGACCAAAGCGCGCATAGCGCCCTTCACCCGGCTTCCGTCGCCCAAAATCCGGTCACTTGCAGCCTTCAATTTCTTCATCGGCAGACGACTCATCGCCACTGCTAATTTCTGTGCTTTCACTGCATCGAATATTTTCCCTTTCTTGACCTGGTCGACATACCGTCTCCAAGTCTGCAGGGCTAGTTTCGGCTTCTGGCTGAGCTTGTGGACCAGACCTCGCAACGCTCCTCGCAGTCTTGACCCATTGCCTAGCACTCTGTCGCTCGCGTCTTTTAGCTTCCGAACTGGTAGCTTCCTTAGAGCGGCTGCTAGCTTTTGAGCCTTCACAGCGTCCAGTATTTTCCCCTTTTTCACCTCAGTTACGTACTTTCTCCAGGTAGCGAAGGAATCTTTAGGCCGCTGGGTCAGTTTTTTCATGAGTCCTCGCAGCACTCCTTTTACCTTTGAGCCGTCGCCTAGTACTCTATCGCAGGAGTCTTTTAGCCGCCTTGCAGGGATTTTGCCCAGCGCTATTGCTAACTTCTGAGCTTTCACAGCGTCCAATATTTTCCCCTTTTTCACCTCAGCAACGTACTTTCTCCAAGTCGCAAATGAGTCCTTAGGCTTTTGAGTGAGTTTTTTCATTAGTCCTCGCAGGACTCCCTTTACTTTGGAGCCATCTCCCAAGACTCTGTCGGAAGCATCCTTCAGCCGTCTTATAGGTATCCGGGACAGGCCTTCAGCCAGCTTTCGAGCGCGGACAGCGTCCAGGACCTTTCCTTTCTTCACGAATTCAATATAGAGTCGCCATCGGACGAAGGCCTGCTTCGGCTTTTCGGTCAACTTTTTCATTATGCTGCGGATCACTCCCTTCAATTTCGACCCTCCGCCCAATATCCGGTCATTTGCGTCCTTTACTCTTCGCACTGGGATTTTGCCTAAAGTCGCTGCTAGTTTCTGTGCCTTGACAGCATTCAGCACTTTCCCTCGTTTCACCAATTCCACATAATTCCTCCATTTCGCGAAAGCGGTCTTCGGCCTATCAGTCAATTTCTTCATAATTCCGCGAAGCACGCTTTTGACTTTATCCCCATCTCCCAATACTCTGTCATTCGCATCTCTCAGTTTCCTTGCAGGAATGCGGGCTAAACAGGCCGCTAGTTTCTGAGCCTTCACCGCATTTAGCATTTTCCCTTGCTTCACACTTTCCACATACAGTCGCCACTTCCGCAGTGCTAATTTCGGCCTATCGGTTAACTTCTTGATTATGCCTCTGAGCACTCCTTTGAGTTTATTCCCGTCTCCCAAGATCCGGTCATTTGCGTCCTTTACTCTTCGCACTGGGATTTTGCCTAAAGTCGCAGCTAACTTCTGTGCTTTGACTGCATCCAGCACTTTCCCTTGCTTCACCAGTTGCACATAATCCCTCCATTTCGCGAAAGCAGTCTTCGGTTTATCAGTCAATTTCTTCATAATTCCTCGTAGAACTCCCTTTACTCGACTGCCGTCACCGAGGATTCTGTCATTAGCATCTCGTAATTTCCTCGCCGGAATGCGAGCTAAAGAAGCCGCTAATTTCTGAGCCTTCACAGCGTTTAGTACTTTCCCTCGCTTCACATTTTCTACATACAGCCGCCACTTCCTCAGTGCTAATTTCGGCTTTTCGGTGAGTTTCTTGAGAATCCCTCGAAGTGTTCCTTTGACTTTACTGCCGTCGCCTAAGATTCTGTCACTTGCGTCTTTCAGTTTTCTGATAGGAATGCGACTAAGCGACACTGCGAGTTTTTGAGCCTTAACAGCGTCCAAAACTTTCCCTTTCTTGATATCTTGGACGTATTGTCGCCATCGGACGAAGGCCTGCTTCGGCTTTTCGGTCAACTTTTTCATTATGCTGCGGATCACTCCCTTCAATTTCGACCCTCCGCCCAATATCCGGTCATTTGCGTCCTTTACTCTTCGCACTGGGATTTTGCCTAAAGTCGCTGCTAGTTTCTGTGCCTTGACAGCATTCAGTACTTTCCCTCGTTTCACCAATTCCACATAATTCCTCCATTTCGCGAAAGCGGTCTTCGGCCTATCAGTCAATTTCTTCATAATTCCTCGTAGAACTCCTTTCAAGCGGGAACCTTCGCCGATTATTCTCTGAGCAGAATCGCGTAATTTGCGTGCAGGAATGTGACTCAAGCTGGCTGCGAGTTTTTGGGCTCTGGCTGCATTCATCAATTTACCCTTCTTTATGTCGTCGACGTATTTTCGCCATTTCGAAAGAGCGTTTTTAGGTTTTTGGATGAGGGAGTGAATCAGTGCACGCATAGCACCTTTGACTTTGCTGCCATCTCCTATGACTCGCTGGACAGTGTCTCTGAGTCTGCTGATAGGTAGAGCTTGCAAGCGGCTACGGAGTTGTTGGGCCTTCAATGCACCCAGAATAGAGCCCTTCTTTA
>Ga0247837_1007113_pt1 | contig 15165 bp, 15 predicted proteins | sample LaCtaG_2_FD_187115 | JGI IMG/M metagenome (GOLD analysis project Ga0247837, IMG submission 187115) | Freshwater microbial communities from meromictic Lake La Cruz, Castile-La Mancha, Spain - LaCruzMarch2015_14.5m | ecosystem: Environmental > Aquatic > Freshwater > Lake | place: Spain: Castile-La...
CCCCTGACCGAACAGGTGTTCAGTGTGCCTGGCCATGCGGATGGGCCGACCGGTCTGCTGGCCCCGGTCCCAAAAGTGGCCCTGTTTTTCCTATCCGTCCGTCATTGGGGAGGCGGCGGCGCGTCACCGATGGGAGCTGCTTCTTCGCCAGGGTCGACGGCGTCGGCGATAGCGATGGCGTAGATGCTGCCGGCGATGACGACCGTGAGGGCGCCCAGGCCGATGGCGACGGGGATGAGGTTCTTCTCGGGCTGTCGCGCCACGGGAATCAAGCGGCCCGCGTCGTCGCGGGCGTTGGGCACGTACGCAGTGCTCTCGGCCACAGCCCAGGTCGTCAGGCCGCCGCCGACCAACACCACCGAGCCCCCCACTGCGCTTTTGGTGCTGTCGGACCAGACGTTGGGGTTGCACACGGTGGCGCAGCCGCTGCTGCCGACGACGCTGCCGACGCTGAAGGCCGCGAGGATGATGGCTGTGCCCAGCGGGTTCACGTTACGGAAATACACAAGCCCCCTCCACGCAGATGCCGCCGTCGCAGTCGTCGTCGGCAGTGCACTCAGGACAGACCGGGCAGTCGCAGCCGTCGACGAAGGCGCCGCATTCGTCGCCACACAGTTCGGGGCAGGTGAAGCAGCCGTCGGTGGTGCACAGGCTGTTGATGGCGCACAGGAAGCCCACGTCGTCGCACAGGGGAAAGCACCGCTGGGTGTCGACGTCGCAGCCACCGCGCTCGGGGCAGGCGGTGTCGTCGTCGCAGACGGCCGTGCAGATGGAGGTGCCGTCGACCACGCCGCAACCGCGGCTGTTGCTGCAGACAAGGTCCTCGCTGCAGGCCTGGTACAGGCCGGCCTGTTGCAGCAGCGGGCAGGGGAGGTCGGCGGCGCCGGCGCAGTCGGCGTCGAGGGCGGCGTTGATGGCGTCGATGCAAGCGGCGCTCTCGTCGACGTCGACGGTGCAGGTGAAGTTTGGATTCCTGCGTTCGCAGGTCGAAGCATCCGCGCCGCCGCCGCAGCGCTCTTCGAACTCGCACAGGCCGATCAGGACCTGTTCGCAGGCGGCCGATTCGCGGTCGCAGGTGCAGCTGTCATTGATGAGCGCGACCAGCGCCATCATCCACCACCGTCGTTGCATCGACGCACCCTACCACCCGTGTGGTGGATGGGGCGAGTCGGGTCGGGTCAACTGCGGATCATGGCCGGGAAGCTGCGACGGCCGGGGTAGTCGACGCCGAGGGCGCCGGCGACGACGGCATAGACGTCGCCTTCGCGCATGACGGTGCCCGGCACGGCCTCCCCGCTGCTTGGATCAAAGCCGTAGGTCAGCAGCGTGGTGGGGTCGATGCCGCCGTAGACGCGGTTGCCGCGCAGCAGCGGCGACACCATGACGACGCTATCCGTGCCGTCGCCGACATGGTGACGAACGACGAGACGTTCCAGCGGCTGAAGAATTTCCGCGCAGGGATCGAGGGTGGCATCTCCACGCTGAAGCGCGCCTTCGGCATGGGCCGTTGCCTGTGGCGCGGGCTGACATCGTTCAAGAGCTACGTGTTCGTCAGCGTTGTCAGCTTCAACCTCGTCATGCTCGCGAGGCGGCTCCTCGCCTGAAGGAGCCGAGGACAGAACATTCGCCAAGCCTCGGCGCGACGCCGAAGTGCGTCAGTGCGCGCGTAATGCTCGCTATTGATACTTCAAAACTGAGACGAATCTTCCGATCGTGGGTTCGCCATATAGTCGACAACAGGCAGCAACTAAATTCTTTGGTTCCGAGAGTCGCCGCACTCTGGAAATGTTGATTTCCGGATGAGAACTAGCTAGCGCTGGTCATGATGCTCGCCCATGCCGCGAACCAAGCAACGTCGACCTTCGCGACTCCTTGAGCCTCTCTCGACGACCTTTGAATGAACGGACCGCCATGCGCCTCTCACCACTGTTCATCATGAGTCTGGGCCTGCTCGCCGCGCTGACGGCCTGCGACCCCTTCGACGCCTTCTCGGACGTCTCGGCCTGCGATGCCGCTCCCCAATGCGTCGTCGACGAGCTCTTCGGCCGTTCGTGTAGTGCCGACTGCGTGCGTGAGGCAGAGGACCTCGCAGCGGCAACCGAATGCTGCGCCTGCCTGACGGACTTCGCCTGCCTGGAGGTCGACACCGACCGCTGCGTCGTGAACCTCACCACCCGCGGAGGTAGCATCGCCGACCCCACCGGATGCGCGGAAGACGGGTCTCGCTGCGCAGCAGTGTGCCGCCGCCAGCCGATCGCCGAGGGCGAGGGCGAGGGCGAGGGCGAAGGCGAAGGCGAGGGCGAGGGCGAGGGCGAAGGCGAGGTCAATAACGGCGCCCCCACCTGCGCGGTTGGCGACCTGGATCTTGCTCTGCCCGACGTGGAGGCAGCGCTCGCCACCGGTGGCACGCCGGATCTCGGCTGCATTGGCACCCCCCGCACCGTGGGCGCCAGCACCCAGGTGACCCTCGAAGGCTGCATCGACGTGTTCGGCGTGGGCAACGACGCCAAGTCCGGCACCGAAGTCGCCGTCTTTGCCGCCGACGTCGATCCGTCGACGGGGACGCCCCTGGCCACCGGCACCGTCGCCGTGCGCAACCAGGCCTCGGGCCTCGCCTGCGACGGTGTCGACGCCAACGCGCCCGCCTGCCTCGCCTTCGACTGTGGCTCCAAAGGCTACTACCGCCTGTCGTCGACGGTCCCCACCCATCAGCCCTTGATCATGCGCATCAAGCACCCCACCGACACCACCGTCATAGACACCTACCTGTACGGCCTGGTCTTCTTCAACGAGGAGGCCACCGCTGGCGCCGTCAACTACGCCGCCGCCATGATCTTCCGCTCCACGTGGGACTCGATCCCCACCCTCGGGGGTCGCCAGATCACGGGCGGCCAGGATGTCACAGACGGCGTCGGCCGCGCCGTCGTCGCCGGCGAAATCCACGACTGCAACGACGTCATCGTCGAAGGCGCCTCCGTCGGCATCGCGGGCTTCGACAGCACCATGAGCATAGCCTACTTCGACGGCGACCCGGACGACCCGAAGCCCGACCTCCGCCGCATAACCACCGCCAACGACGGCCTCTATGTGCTGCTCAACGTGCCCACCGACGTGGGCGCCAATGAGCACACGATCGTCGCCGGCCTGCGCGAGCCCGGCTGCGCTGGCGACGAGTGCACGTGTCTCTCCGCCGGCGACCGCACGGTCAAGACCTTCGCGGACTCCGTCACCATCGTGACCTTGCGCGGCGACTTCCCCGTCATCCAATAGCGCCAACCCATGCTTTTTTTCTATCGGTCAGAGCGGGGTGGGCGGCGAATGACACAACACCGGCCAGACCGAGAGATTCGCCGCAAAGGGCGACATCTGAAAGCAGGCCAGGCCCCGAAGTGGACCCGGGACTTCTTCGTCGACCTCGGACTGCATCGCCTGCGTGGCACTGTCGAATATCCCGGTCAGAGCCGAAAGCCTCGATCCGAGAGCCCATCGGTAAGCCGTGTGCGGGCAATCCGCACGCACGGTTTGAAAGGGGGCTCTACCCTTTCATCAACGATCCAATCGAAAATGAAAGGGTAGAGTCTACCAATGCTGTCCCGATTTGCCCTTCTTGCCTTTGCCGCGACGTTGATGGCCGCATGCAATCCCTTCGCCGATCTGAGCGGGTGCGACGCGGAACCAGCCTGCATCCAAGAGGACATCTTCGGACGGTCTTGTGACCTCGATTGCGTCGAAACGCGCCTCAACGAGCAGGCCGTTGCCGGTTGCTGTGCCTGCCTCGCCGAGCTGGCCTGCATCGATGTCCCGGCGCCCAGATGTGTGACGAACCTCCTGGGAAATGGAGCCGTCAACGATTCGACCGGATGTGCCGACGATGCGACCCGGTGTGAAGTTGCCTGCGGCGATGTCCGACTGGGCCGCGAGGGCGAGGGCGAGGGCGAGGGCGAAGGCGAGGGCGAGGGCGAGGGCGAGGGCGAAGGCGAGGGCGAGGGCGAAGGCGAAGCGACGGTGTTCGTCGTCCTTGACCACACGACGGTGGCCGGGCTCGACGAGGTCCTGCTGGCGGTCCCGGCGTTGGTCGGCGCGCGGACCCTTGGCGGTACCCTCAACGTCGCCACGGGCCAGCTGGAGGGCGGTGTCGTGTTGCCGTTTGGGGGCAGCGCCAATGAGCGCTTCTTCGTCCTGTCTGGCGACGTCACCATTGAAAGCCTCACGCTGACAGACTGCGGTGCCTTCAGCGTTGTTGGCCTTGTCGTCGACGGCACCGTCACGCTCACTGGCCGAATCGAGGCCGATGCCAGCTGTGGCGATGCTGGTTTTGGTCGGGCGTCCAACGCCGTGGCTGGCAGTGGCGGCGGTGGCGGCTTCGGCACACGCGGCGGCGGCGGCGTCGACGGCAACTTCGCGCTGATTCCACTGGTGGGTGGTCGCGCCGGCGACGACGGTGCTGTGGTCGGTGACGGCGGCGCAGGCGGTCCCGCCCTGTACCTCGGGCTCACCGGGGAGCTGACCTTTCAGGGCCCGGCCATTGTCAGGGCCCGCGGTGCTGCCGGGCAAGGCAACGGCGGTGGTGGGTCGGGAGGCGCCATCCTCGTCGAGGCCCGATCCGTCGCCGGCCTCACCTCGGCGCGGTTTGACGTTGGCGGCGGCCCGGGCGCGGACACAGGCGGTGCCGGCGGCACAGGTCGGGTGCGGGTGCTCGCCGGCGGTGACGTTGTCCGGACGGCCTTTGAGGGTGCTTGTCGGGCCTTGTTTGTTGCCGGGAATCTCGCCGATGCCACGAGCGACCCCATCCCCTTCGACGATGCCCCGCTGGTTGCGCCGACGGCCCCTGGCCGCAGCAGTTGCGGGTCGGCGATCTGCTTTTCCGACCCCGCCGAACCCATCGGTGGCCTGCTGCGCGCCGACGGCGTTCGCGCCATCACCAGTGTGGTCGGGGCTGCCCGCACCCTGCAGCTCAATCTGTCAGGTCAAGGGATCCAGTTCGGCTTCGACGGCATCGTCGTCCGCGATGTGGCGTTGCGTGGCACCGGGGTCGCGGTCCTGAACGGCCCCGGCGGGCTGCATTACGGGACCATCTCCGGCGCCCCCGAGGGCGGGGGCACATCGACACAGGTCGCCATGGCGATCATCGACGGCGTCCAGCCGGGGGGCATGCCCCAGGGCTCCATCATTCTCGGCACGACGGTGCTGGCACGAACCGACGGTGGCGAGTTGTTCGAAGTGACCCGACAAGAATCCATCGCGGTTGGCTTTCCGCCTGGTGGCTCCCAGGATCTGGCAGTCCGGGCCCACGCCACCAATGGCTCCCGTGTCGCCGTCGTGCACAACACCCGGCTGGCCCTCTATGAGCGCGACGTCGAAGGCGTCTACACCCTGCTCGACGACGTACCGCTGGTCGGGGCCGAAGGCGCTGTGCAGGTCGCGTTTGATGGCACCCACGTCGCCATCGGCTTGCCCGACAACAGCGACTGCGGCGACGGCTCCGGGGCGGTGCAGGTGTTTCGATACTTCCCACCCCTGAGCCCCGGCAACGGCAGCAACGCCCATGTCATCGTGCAGAAGCACGTCGTCGCCAGCCAGTCTCCCGACACGGGGGCCCAATTCGGGGCCCATGTCTCGATGGCCACGTCGTCGTCGGGCAACGCCATCTTGCTGGCGTCCAGCGCTGGCACCGTCGAAGCCTTCGACATTCGCAACGAAGACAGCCTGCCCCGGGCCCTGTGGCCAGCGCTGGCGGGCACCCGGGGCGGAGATGTGCAGATGGTGGGCACGCGGGCCTGGCTGGGCTTTCCGTCGACCACCGCTGGTGGCGCCGTCGTCGTCCTGGAAGGGGTGCAGTGATGCTTGTTGCGTGTGTGCTGGTCCTTGGCCTCGCAGGCCAGACGACCGCGGGTGCCCGTGCCCCCACTGCCGCCGAGGCCGAACTCGTCAGTGGTGTCGTGGCCGCCACCGTCGCCAGCGACGTCCGCTTTGAAGTGCTGACCGCCGCCGACGTGCGCACGGCCACGGACTTCGAGGCCACCAAGCAGCAGATGGGCTGTACCGAGAGCAGCTGCCTGCTGGAGCTCGCCAACGCCCTCGACGCCCGCTTCGTCGTCTCCGGGGTCCTTGGGGTGCTGGGCGAAGAGCTGGTGCTGCAGTTGAGCACCCTCGACGTCAAACAGGCCCGCTCGGTGGGGCGTCAGTCCCTGCGGGGCAAGGACATCACCTCGGTGACCGCCCAGGCTGAGACAGCCATTGCGGCGACGTTCGCCAAGGCCGCTGGTCCGGAAGAGCGCAATCTCCGGGTGGTGATCCTCGACTTCACCCTGGCCAGCACGTCGACGTCGACGTCGACGACGGCGGCGGAGGTGCCCGTGGAGCCTGGGCTGTCGGGCATGCTGGTCGGGGGCGGCGCGGCCGTCGGCGTGGGCGTGCTCGCCCTGCTGGCCGGCGTCGGTTTCGACGTCCTCGGCACCCAACTGCACGACACCACCACGAAGGACGCCGCGCTCTCGGCTGCCGAGGCCACCGCTGCCTACAACACCAGCGACGGCTACCTGGTGGGCGCCGTCGCGGGCTATGTCGTGGGTGGTGTGCTCGTGGCGGGGGGCGTCGTGATGGTGACCCTCGGTCTGGCCACCGAGTAGGTCAGCGCGCGAGGCGCAGGGCCCGCAGGGCGGCGCAGGCGCCGCCATAGCCATTGTCAATGTTGACGACGACGACGCCCGACGCGCACGACGCCAACGACGCGTGCAGGGCCGAGGTGCCACCGGTGGCCACGCCGTAGCCGACGGAGGTGGGCACCGCGATGACGACGCCGGGCACGTCGCCGCCGATGACGCTGACGAGGGCGGCGTCCATGCCGGCGCAGACGATGAGGACGTCGACCTGGCGCAGTTCGTCAGCGCGGGCCAGGTAGCGGTGCAGGCCAGCGACGCCGACGTCGTAGACCTGCAGGGGCTCCAGGTGATGAAACGCCAGGGTGCGCACGGCCTCTTTGGCCACGGGCACATCCGTGCTGCCGGCGCTGACGACGGCGACGGTGCCGCGGCGCGCCGTGGGCGTGCTCGTCCACTGGAAGTACGCGGTGCGCGACACCTCGTCGTAGTCGAGGGCGAAGCGGGTCGACAGCGTCGACGCCTGCTCGGCGGAGAGCCTCGTCAACAACAGGGGGCGCGCGGCATCCTTGACCTCGGCGAGGATTCGCTCCAGCTGGGCCATGGACTTGCCCGCCGAGAAGATGGCTTCGGGCAGGCCGATGCGCCGAGTGCGGTCCAGGTCGAGGTTGATCTCTTGTTCGACGTCGTCACGATTGGTCATGCCAGCACCCTCAGAAATGCGCTGCCCTGCCGATAGCCCGACGCCTGCACCGGCAACACCACACCGTGGGCCCGCAGCAAGGGGGAGGCCACGGCGATGACGAGGTCGTCGACCACGACGCCGTCGTGCTCGATGACGACGGCGACCTTGCGGATGCGGCAGCGCACCACCCGGCTGCCAAGGTCGCGGACGGCGCCCTCGACGGCGTCGATGACCTTGAGGAGTTCCTGGTCGATGACCACGCCGGTTTCGACCCGCGACGAGAGGCACGGCGAGGCCGGCAACTCGGCGACGTCGCCGAGGTCGAGGTCGCGGGCGAGGGCGCGGACGTCGTCCTTGGTGTAGCCGGCGTCGACAAACGGCTCGTGCACCGCCCGCTCCCGGGCAGCAATGCGGCCGGGCCGGAAGTCGCTGGTGTCGTCGAGGTTGGCCCCGGTACACACCGGCACATCCGTCTGCTGTTGGACGGCGTCGAAGAGGTGGCTCTTGCAGTGGTAGCAGCGGTCGACGGGATTCTGCTGGTAGGCGGGGTCGTCGACCTCGCCGGCGTTGAGCACGTTCACGTGCCAGCCCCGGGCGGAGGCGACCTCGTGCACCCGGCGACGGGCGTGACCGGGCACGGCGGCGCTGTCGGCGAAGTACAGGCTGACGTCGACGTCGGGTCGCAGGGACCAGGCCAGGGCCGCCAACGTGAGACTGTCGACGCCGCCAGAGACGGCGACGGCGAAGCGACCGAGGGTGCGGAGGCGGTCTTCCAGGTGAGCGCGGTCAGCCATCATCGTCCTCGGCCTGCTGACGGTGGGTGCGACGAGCCTGCAGGGTGTCGCCGACCACAGCGTCGTGCTCGACCTTGACGGTGTTGTGGTCCCCGGGCCGTCGGGCCCGTTTGCGGCGAATGCCGGCGGGGCTCACCTCGTCGTGGCGGGTGACTTCGAAGCGGTCCATCTCGGCCACCCGGACCCCGAGGGTGCTTGTGTGGTTGAAGAGTGCGGCGGCCACAGGCTCGCTCGTTGCGGGTGCGCACAGCACCTCCAGGCGGGTCCCCGGGCGCCCCTTCTTCATGAAGACGGGCGCCATGGTGACGTCGACGACGCCGGCTTCGGCCCGCAGGCGATCGGCGGCATGGCCCAGCTCCTCGGCGCTCATGTCGTCGATGTCGCAGCTGAGCATCACCACCCGGCGCTGATGCCACGGGGGTCGATGGGGGGGCCCCGTGGTCTCGTCGGGCGCAGGCACAGCGACGCTCAAGCTCACCCGCAGGATGTTCGACAACCCCACGAAGGTGCGGGTGCCAAAACCAATGCCCACGCCATCCAGGATGCCGGCCGGACGTCGTGGGGTGCCGTCGCCGACCAGGTGCTTGACGATGGCGGCGCCGGTGGGCGTGACCCGTTCCCCCGGGCGGCCGTCGTCGTGGGCCACCAGGCCCTGCATGAGGGCCAACGTCGCCGGCGCCGGCACCGGCAGCTCGCCGTGGGCCGTCATCACCCGGCCCGACCCCAGGGGCAGCGACGACACCGACGCTGTCAGGGGCCCATGGCGGGTCTCCAGGCGGTCGAGAAAAATGGCGGCGGTGACGATGTCGGCGACGCTGTCCTGGGAGCCGACCTCGTGAAAGGCGACGTCGTCGAGGGGCAGACCGTGCACGCCGCCTTCAGCCACCGCCAGGCGGGTGAAGATGTCGGTGGCGCGAGCCTTGGCGCCGTCGGTGAGGGCGCTGCCGTCGATGCTGGCCAGGATGCCCTTGAAGGGCACGTGGGCGTGGCCGGCGTGTTGGGCGTGCTGTCGCTGAAAGACGAAGCTGCCGGGCCCACGGCGCTGGGCCCGTTCGCGGGGATCGTCGACGATGAAGCGTCGGCCGCGAAACACCTCGTCGTGGTGGTCGACAGCGCCAATGCTGACGTCGTCAGCGAGGCCCGCTGAGCGCAACAGGGGCACAAGCCCCACCATCAAGTCCGGATCGAGATCGACCAGGGCCGCAGCGAACATGTCGCCCGCCGCGCCACCGACAGCGTCGAGGTGGAGATGGGCACCGGGCTTTCTGACGTCCATGACGACGACGCTCAGCGGCGCTGGCGGCGCACGATGATCGTGATGGCGCCGGTACCAAGGATGATGCCGGCGATGGCGGCACCGATGTCGACGGGGACGCCGCCAGAGACGTGGACGTGGGCGGGGGTGGCGGCATGGCCTTCATGGGCGAAAGCGCCCGCAGACCACAAGGCAGAGACCACGACGCCAGCAAGGAGGAGTGCACGGGACATGGGTGGTGCTGTCGTCGTCGTCGACGCCGTTGTCAACCGATGTCAACCGATGTCAACCGACTGGTCCCGGGGCCTGGTGACGCGTTGTCGGATGCAACACATGAACGTATGTTCAGACCCGTGTCCCATGCACCTACACCCCCGCACCCGCACCCACACTCCCAGGCCGACGGCCGACGGCCCCGCGCCCTTCACGTGGTGCTCGATGAGGATGAAGTCGCCGGCGTGGTCGATGGCAAGGACGACGGCGGCCGCCGGGCCCTGCGGCCGGTGGACAACCCGCCGAACCCGTTCGCCAGCGCCGAGGCCCACTATCTCGAGGGCATGGACCCCGGGGTGCGGGTCGTCGTCCAGCACGACCATACCCGCCAGATCTTGTCGAAGAACTCGAGCCCCGACATCGGCTTCGACTTCAGCGTCAACCCCTACCGGGGCTGCCAGCACGCCTGCGCCTACTGCTACGCCCGCCCCACCCACGAGTACCTGTCCCTCGGCGCCGGCACCGACTTCGACACCCGCATCATCGTCAAGCCCGACGCCCCGGCCTTGTTGCGCGAGGCCTTCGACAAGCGGTCCTGGCGTGGCGACACCGTCGTCTTCTCCGGCGTCACCGACTGCTACCAGCCCCTGGAGGCCAGCTACCGCCTGACCCGCGGCTGCCTCGAGGTCTGCGCCGCCTACCAAAACCCCGTCGGCATCATCACCAAGAGCCCGCTCATCGAACGGGACCTCGACGTGCTCCTCGAATTGCAGCGGGTGGCACGGGTGGGGGTCAGCATTTCGATTCCGTTCATCGACGACACCAAGGCCCGGGCCATCGAGCCCGGGGTGGCGACGCCAGCAAGGCGCCTGCGCATCATCGAGACCTTGAGCAAGGCGGGCTTGCGGGTGGGGGTGATGACGGCCCCCATCATCCCGGGGCTCAACGATGAGGACATGCCCAAGATCCTCGAGGCCGCCCGTGACGCCGGCGCTGTCAGTGCCGGCTGGGTGATGTTGCGGCTGCCGGGCAACGTCGCCGGCGTGTTCGAGCATCGGCTGCGGGCGGCGTTTCCGCTGCGGGCAGACAAGATCATGAGCCGCGTCGTCGACACCCGCGGCGGCGACGCCTTGTACGACGGCCGCTTCGGCACCCGCCAGACGGGCCAGGGCGCCACCGCCGCCGCCATCGGCGCCCTCTTTCAGTCGGTGACCAAACGGCTCGGCCTCAACACCCACCACGAGCCCGCCGACAACGTCGTCGAAGGCCAGGAGCGGGCCCACGACGGCACCCTCTGGCGGGACACGCCGTCGACGTTTCGACGTCCCGAACCGCCCCGCCGCCAGCTGACCCTGTTTTGAAGCATGAAGGGCCTGAAACGAGCAGCGCCGCATCTCGAGGTCGAGGTGCGGCGCTTCGTGTCTCAGCCTCTGGCGCTGACGTCAGCGGTCGACGTCGCCCATGACGGGGTCGATGGAGGCGATGATGGCCACGAGGTCGGCGATGAGGCCGCCTTTGGCCATGTGCTCAATCGCCTGCAGATTGCAGAACGACGGCGTGCGGGCCCGCATGCGCAGGGGCTTGCCCGAGCCATCCGACGCAATCATGAAGGCGAGCTCGCCACGGGGAGACTCGACGCTGGCCCAGGCCTGGCCCTTGGGGGGCCGCATGCCCTCGGTCCAGAGCTTGAAGTGGTGGATCACCGCTTCCATCGAGGTGCCGAGCTCCTCACGGGGCGGCGGCATGATCTTGCGGTCCTTGGTCTTCACCGGACCACGGACGTCGTTGAGCATGCGCAGGGCCTGGTCGCAGATGCGCACGGACTCGCGCATCTCGGCGATGCGGACCTTGTAGCGGCCGTAGCAGTCGGCGCCGGTGTCGGTGATGACCTTGAACTCGAACTTCTCGTAGCCCGAGTACGGATGGGTTTTGCGCAGGTCGTGGGGCACGCCGGCGGCGCGCAGCAGGGGACCAGACACCCCCCAGCGGATGGCGTCGTTGGCGTTGAGGATGCCGATGCCGACGGTCCGCTCCTTGAAGAACGGGTTCTCGGTGACGCAGTCTTCGTACTCGTCGATGTTGTGGGGCATCGCGTCGACGAACTTGCGGACCAGCTTCAGCCAGGCGTCGTCGCAGTCGGACTGCAGGCCACCGGGCCGGATGAAGCTCGTCATCATGCGCTGGCCCGTGAGCTGCTCAAAGATGTCGAGGATGGCCTCGCGCTCGCGCAGGCAATACAGAAACACCGACGTCACGCCGAGGTCGATGGAGCCCGAGCCGATGGACACCAGGTGGCTGTTGAGGCGGGTCAGCTCCGCCAGCAGCACCCGCAGAATCTGGGCGCGCTCGGGGATGTCGCAGTCGAAGAGCTTCTCGACGGCGAGGGCGTAGGCCAGGTTGTTCCCGAGGGGGTTCAGGTAATCCATGCGGTCGGTGACGGTGACGGCCTGGACGTACTTGAGCTGCTCGCAGGTCTTTTCCATGCCCGTGTGCAGGTAGCCGATGATCGGCTTGCAGCGACGGACGATTTCGCCGTCGAGGTCGAGCTCCAGGCGGAGCACGCCGTGGGTCGACGGGTGCTGGGGACCCATGTTGACGCGGAGGTACTGCTCCCCGGCCTCGGCAGGGACATCGATGCGAGGGCTCTCGGGCATGGGGGCGCTCATGGTCGTGGAGGTAGCCGTTGAGGGCCCGAAGCTCAAGTCCGGCCTTGCACCGTCGTCGGCGGACCCCGGGGTGAACCCCACAGGGCGTCCGGCAGCCCGGCGAACGGCTCAGCCGATGCCAATCTCCTTCAGCCGCTGGGCGAGATAGGCGCCGGCGGTGATGGACGGATACCTGGACACGCCACCGCTCCTGGCGACGCAGGCCGGCCGGGGCGTCAAATCAACCTCGCCACGGGGATGGATGAAGCAGGGCATCGAGAAGCGGGCCACATCCTGCCTGGAGCCCGCTGGACGCACCACCCGGTGGGTGGTGCTCTTCAAACGACCGTTGGTGACGTTTTGAATCATGTCGCCGCTGTCGACGATGATCTCGTCGTGGGCCGCCTGGATGGCCAGCCAGCTGCCGTCCCGCTGCAGCAGCTCAAGGCCAGGCTCGGTGGCCCCCACCAACAGGGTGATGAAGTTGATGTCCTCGTGGGCACCGGCGCGGATGCTGCCCGGGCTCGAGCCCGCGGCGACGGGCGGATAGTGAATCACCCGCAAGATGGTGTCGCCCTCGTGGACGGCGTCCCGATACCAGTCCTGGTCGTCCTGCAGGTACTCGGCGCAGGCCGTCAGCAACTCTTGTCCCAGGCTGTCCAGCCCGACGAACAACGACGTCATCGCGTCGCCAAACCCCGGGACCAGGTCGTTTGGCCACACGTTTGGGCCATAGAGGGCGTGGATGGGATGGTCGTCGCTGACGTCGGGGCGGCCCACCTGGAAGAACTCCTTGAGGTCCGGTGCGGTCTGGCCCTTCGCGTGCTCCTTGCCGAACGACGTGAAGCCCCGCTGCCCCTTGGCATTGGCAAACTCCGAGCGGCGTTTGTCGGCGTCACTGCAGGCAAAGAAGCGGCGGACCACGTCGTAGGCGGCATCGATGCGGGCCTTGTCGATGCCGTGGCCACGGACGGCGACGAAGCCGCTGTCCTCGAGGGCGCCGCCGAAGGTGGCGATGAAGCGGGCGCGACGTTCGCCGCCAGCCTGGAGGTCGGCGAGGTCGACGCTGGGGATGTGGGCTTCAGACATGGACGCTCCTGGCGACTGCGGCACCTGACGGTGCAATCGGTCGGCCTAGAATGACGCCCCGCAGCAGACGGGGAAAGAAAACCCTTCACCATCACATAACCTGTTGAATCTTCACGTCTTCACGATGTACGTCGATGTGGGTGACTCCACCACCCCCCATCGACCGCGTTCAGTGGCGGGTGGCCGACGGGGCCCGCAGGATCAGCACCACGGCGGCGATGATGACGGCGGTGGCCACCATGACCCTGGCGGTCAGGGGTTCGCCGCCGATGGCTGCCCCGAGGATGACGGCCACGATGGGGTTGACGTAGGCGTAGGTGGCCACCCGCGATGGGGGCTCCACCTTGAGCAACCAGCCGTAGCTGGTGAAGCCAATCAAGCTGCCAAAGATGGCCAGATAGAGCACGGCCCACAACGACTGTGACGACGTCTCGGCCCATACCAGGCTTTCGCCGATAGCGAGGGCCAGGCCGGCCTGCACGACGGCGCCCGTGATCATCTGCAGTCCCATGGCGGTGGCGTTCGACGGGTGAATCTCCATGTGGCGGGGCAACAGCGACCCCGCGGCCCACGACAACGCCGCCAGCACCAACACCAGGGCCCCAAGGACGGGCACGTTCTGGCTGTGACCAAACGGGTCCACCAAAATGCCGATGCCGACGAGGCCGACAGCGATGCCAATCCAGGTGCTTCGTCGTCGGTCGCCGCCAAGGAGGGCCATGAATACGGGCGTCACGGCGATGATGAGCGCCCCCACGCCCGACGGCACGGTCTTCATCGCCCACATCACGCTGGCGTTGCCGAGCACCAACAACAGCACCCCCTGCAGCACGCTGGTGACGACGTGGGCCCGGGTCAGGGGCACCTTGCTGCTCAAGCGGCCAACGGCAAACAGCACGAGCCCTGACACGATGAAGCGCAGGGCGGCGGCCCAGAACGTCGGCATGGTGGTGACCGCGATCTTCATGGCCAGGTACGTCGAGCCCCACACGAGGTAGAGGACGCCATAGGCCAGGAGAACGCGCCAACGCATGGTGTGTGCTGCGCTCACGACGTCGACTCCACAAGGCCTGATGGCCCCGCGACGACGGCGCTGGCCGTGGCGCCACACCGCACAGCGGGCGAACACCTGTCCGGCCCGAGGGTCAACGGCCCTGGTGGGTGCTGTCAGGTCTCGACGTCGTCAGCCACCGGGAGGCGCAGCGTGAAGGCGGCGCCGCCAAGGGTGCTGGTGCCGACGGTGAGATCGCCGCCGTGTTCGCGCACGATCTCGCGGGCCACCACCAGCCCCAGCCCCGTGCCCTCACTCTTGGTGGTGAAAAACGGCGAGAATATCTGCTCCCGGTCGGCTGTGGGGATGCCGGGGCCGTTGTCCTCGATGACGACGCACACCCCGTCGGTCTCGGCGCGGGCGCTGATGCGCACGGTGCCGCCGCTGCCGGCGGCGTCGACGGCGTTGCGCAGCAGATTCAACAGGGCCTGGCGCAAACGATCGCTGTCGATGACGACGGCGGGCAGGACATCGTCGACGTGGAGTTCGACGTTGACGCCGCGGGCGCTGGCCTCGCCCTGAAAGAAGGCCACGAGGTCGGCGCACAGATCACCGACGTCCTTGTGTTGCTTTGGGGCCGTCGGCAGCCGGGCAAACCGCAGATAGCCCTCGGTGATCTCCGCCAGACGCCGCACCTCGGACAACACCGCGTCAAGGATGCTCTGGACCTCGGCCTGCCGGTCGTCGGGCAAGGCAGCGACGTCGTCACCGAGCAGCTCGATGTTCAAGCCGATCGAGCTCAGGGGGTTTCTGATCTCGTGGGTGATCTGGGCCGCCAACCGACCAATGGCCGCCAGGCGCTCGGAATGCACCAGCCGCTCGCGGGCGTCTTCG
>Ga0247837_1007117_pt1 | contig 15156 bp, 11 predicted proteins | sample LaCtaG_2_FD_187115 | JGI IMG/M metagenome (GOLD analysis project Ga0247837, IMG submission 187115) | Freshwater microbial communities from meromictic Lake La Cruz, Castile-La Mancha, Spain - LaCruzMarch2015_14.5m | ecosystem: Environmental > Aquatic > Freshwater > Lake | place: Spain: Castile-La...
CCACATTTTTCGACAGGGAGCTCTCAGTGAGTGGCACTGTTTGAGAGCCGCCGTCGGCGCGCCCGACAAAGTGAGCCAGAGGCGCTAGCCGAGTTTTTTCGCATTGTCAAAATCGGCTAGCGCCTCAGGCTCAAAGAAACGACGAATGACTTTTGTCGGACGCGTCGCTGTCGTTCGACGTTCTCATTTCGCCAGCCATTTTTCGCCCCACATTTTTCGACAGATGGCACTCAGCGCCGTTTGAGCGTCGCCGTCGCCGTGCCCGACAAAGTGAGCCTGAGGCGCTAGCCGAGTTTTTTCGCATTGTCCAAATCGGCTAGCGCCTCAGGCTCAAAGAAACGACAAGCGACTTTTGTCGGCGCGTCGCTGTCGTTCGACGTTCTCATTTCGCCAGCCATTTTTCGCCCCACATTTTTCGACAGGGAGCTCTCAGTGAGTGGCACTGTTTGAGAGCCGCCGTCGGCGCGCCCGACAAAGTGAGCCTGAGGCGCTAGGCGAGTTCTTTCGTATTGTAATAATCGGCTAGCGCCTCAGGCTCAAAGAAAGGACAAACGACTTTTGTCGGCGCGTCGCAGCTCCTTGTTGTCGGTGGAATTAATCCCTGTTTGGTTCACGTTCTCCATCGTGAAAGAACTGGCGGAGCCAACGAAAGCACATGATTCCCGGAATGGTAAGGACTGGGAACCCGAGAGATAAAACGACGGCCAGCAACAAAGCACGGGGGCGCACGCGGTATATCCTTCGCCTGATTTGTCGCGCCGTGACAATGAACGTCAACCAAAGGGCAAGAATTGCCGAATTGACTGCAGTCGCCAAGGCAATCGCCAGCAAATCATAAATCGTCGCATTGCTCGTCGGACGACTGACGAGATGAACGACAAGCGACACAAGGCAAACAATCACTGTGGGAATGTAAATCAGCGAACCCAGCAGACCAATCCAAACAAAAATACGACTAACGGAATTGATCCTGGCGTTTGCGACGTCTCGGAAGATAGGAGACGTTATTGTCGGTTCATAGGGATTTAGTATCTTCAATTCCATCGTTAAGAATGCATTGTTTGGCAGTTCCGGGGAACAGGCACCTAGTGAGTGGCACCGTTCAGGAACTGCTAGCTGGTGGGGGAGCTCGTTGGGTGCCACCCAACGCTGATGACGATTTTACATGATTGCGAAATGGCTGGCACGGTTCTGATTGTCATGTCGGACGCCAGCTACGCAATTTTTTGAAACACAGAGAGCTTTTGCAAGCTTCAAAAACAGTTGAGCGACAACTGTTCGCCACTGGTCAAGCAGCAATAAAAGCGGAAGAAGGCCCTTTGGTTCAAAGTTACCCGGAGGCATACTCGGTACCGTCGATAAAAGCCAAGCCAGCGTGTGCGTGTGCCGGGGATTTTTAATGAATCGACACCGCTAAGAAGGTCGAGGAGTCTGCGCTGGATCCACCCACAAGAACCGTTTTGGATCGTTCTAAAAGCAGTGTGGTATTGATCTGGAATGTCTTCGTGTCCGGTGGGCTCTCGTTGGTGCCCTCGCCTTCAAAGCGAGACGCCTCGTATGAAAGCTTCAATCGCGTTTTCCCGTCGACTGGTTCTGCGGTTAATCGAACCATCGTACCAATCGCTTGTTGCTGCATGGTTCGATTTTGTCCTCCGCCCGGCGCTCTCATGACGCCAACAGTGACCGTCGCTTTCTTGCCAATCTGAACCATGCTCTCGTAGGTCGGCAACGCAGAGAGTCGAATCGTCTCGATAACCTCCACTTCTCCGTTATCCTTCATTTCGCTCAACGACTTTAATATTTCGTTCGTCGAAACGCTTTCGTCCATCGGCTTCTTCAAGCGAAACTCGGTCAAATGGACAATATAGACGTCCCCCAGTCCGTTGCTACTGTTGGCGGCAGGCTTGTTGTCCTTTTCTTCCTGAGCAAAACAAGAGCTCGTTACCGCGATCAAAGAGAGAAGCAGGGCTGTAAAAAATCGCATGGGAATCTCCTGTGGTTTTGAATTCAGATTATGAAGAATCGTAGTGCTTAGCGAATGCGTAAGGACGGTTCTGGTGTGATTGATGCTAGTCAACCAATCACATGATGCGCCTACTTCTACATCGCGAGGCTATCGAATCATTCGTTTTGTAACCGCCTTCGCTTCAACGCCTTTGAATTGTGGTTTGGATCACGCCTGCCGTCGAGCACGGCGTAGACAGTTACGAGGTCGTCTATGAGCCCATACCAGATTACGAACGGGAAGCGCGACGCAAAAGTATAGTGCCATCCGTTAGCCTTGGCGTGAACTCCAGCATATAGCACCAGCGAATCAATGTCAGCAGATATGCTGTCATAGAAGTGCGTTGCAATGGACGGATCGATGTCGTCGTAAAAATCGCACCCATCCGCAATGTCTCGTTCGGCACCGGCGGAGATCTTGATTCTCATCGGAGGCGGTCCGAAAGCCTTTGTTTGGCGTCAGCCCAATCAGAAAGGGCCTCCTCTCCGCACTCGATTGCAGCCACACGTTCGGCAACAACGCTTTGATGCCATTCCGGTGGCTCAGCGGAGGAATCCTCTGTCGTCAACCGTTTCCAAAGTAGCTCCATGGCGACAATCTGCTCGGCGCGAGTAAGACCGCCGATTAGTGCTTCAAGTGACATAATTGCCCCTAGATGTGCTGCAACCCAGCGTAGCTTTTCAAGCAATTGCTTGTCATGGAATCTATGCGTAGGCGAATTCGATAAAGGTAAGTTTTCCACAAAGACGTTTTAAGCGAACAGGATTATAACCCGCCTCGGTTCGAAGGACGACCATTTTGCAACCTTTTTACAAACTCGAGCACATACGCCAAGACAGGAAGCCCCTCACCTCTCTTCTCTCGCCACGTTGGAGCCCTCCCTGCCCCATTCGAATTCGGCTCAGTAACCCACTGGAATTGGACACTGAGATCAAAGATGCAAATAAAGGGCTTCGTGGATTGGGTGCCCTGACATTTGAAATTCAGAATCGGCCCTCATGAACTCCCTGACGCCCTTTGGCTCTGATTTTTCCAACGCGACAGTCGCAGCAGACCCCTCCGATGAAAAAAGGGGGCTAAAGTTCGGGAAACGTGTTTGTTCTATCAAGTCAGGTTGCGATATACTTGAGGCTCGGTCGGCGCTACCGCTCCTGCCGTCACCACTCCCTACACTCGTCTTCTCATGCTCTTGCTGGAGGCTTTCTATGGACCAGCCCATGCGCGATTTTACCGACCTGCTCCTCACCCGGGGGGTGATATCCCTGGAGCAACTCTCGGAGGCCAACAGTGTCTCACGCAAAGATGGTAAACCTGTCGGGCAGTGCCTGGTTTCGCTCGGATATGCCTCTGGTGAGGAAATCACCCAGGCTTTGGCGGAGTTCTATAAGTTCGAATACGTCGATTTGTCTACGATTCGAATTCCTGATCATGTGATTCAGTTGGTTCCGGAATCCGTCGCTCGCGAAAACAAAATCATTCCCATCTCCGACGAAGAAGAAACCATCAAAGTTCTGGTTTCTGACCCGTTCGATATCGAAACCATCGAAAAGCTCCGGTTCATTCTGAACCGCAAAGTTGAAACCGCTCTGGCTCCACCAGAACACATTCAAGAAGCTATTAATAAATATTATGGCCAGGTGGAAGGGGAATCCGCCGACTCCATGCTGCAGGAATTCACGGACACGCAAATTGACTTCACCGAGACGGAAGAAGACAAGATGCGCGAAGAGGAGGGAGAGGGAGACGAATCTGCCCCTGTCGTCCGGCTCGTTCAGTACATGATCGCAGAAGCCGTCCAGTTGCGAGCCTCCGATATTCACGTCGAGCCGTTCGAGGAGCGAGTCCGAATCCGTTATCGAATTGACGGCGTTTTGGTCGAGAGAGATAGCCCACCCCGACGGTTGCTGGGCGCCCTTTTGTCCCGGATTAAGATCTTGGCCAAAATGGATATTGCCGAACGACGCCGGCCCCAAGACGGTCGAATCAAGATCACGGTCGGCGAAAAGGATCTGGATTTGCGGGTCAGTATGATCCCAACCAACCACGGCCAGTCTTGCGTTATGCGCCTGCTTGACAAAGACAATATCAAGGTTGGGGTCAAACAGTTGGGGTTGGCAGACCGCGACTTCAAGCTGTTTACCGGTCTTATTAAGCGGCCTAATGGTATCTTTCTGGTAACAGGACCGACCGGTTCGGGAAAGACAACGACTCTTTATGCAGCGCTGAACGCTCTGAATCGACCGGACAGGAAAATCATCACTGCCGAAGACCCCGTCGAATACTACTTGCCGGGTGTGAACCAAGTGGAAGTCCGGCACAACATCGGCCTGGACTTCGCCCGGATTATTCGAGCCATGTTGCGCCAGGCGCCCAACATCATCCTGGTAGGTGAGATGCGCGATACCGAAACGGCTCAGATGGGTATCCAAGCTAGTTTGACTGGACACTTGGTATTTAGTACTCTGCACACGAACGATGCGCCAAGCGCCGTTACTCGCATGACCGACATGGGAGTTCCCGGTTACATGGTGGCAAGCAGCGTGATCGCGGTTCTAGCTCAGCGTCTGGTACGGAAAATTTGCACTCGATGCAAGCTGCCAATCACGTTAATGGATTCGGTTTTGGAAGACGCTGGGTTGCCAGTGGATATCGTGCCTTTCTCAAAGTTCTCCAAAGGCAAGGGCTGTCCCTACTGTCAAAAGAAGAGCTACCGAGGCCGAATCGGGATCTACGAATTGATGATCGTCAACGGTCGACTCCGTGAAAAAATGTTTGCCGGCAAGTCTTCGGCAGAACTCCGGACAGAAGCCATAAACGCTGGCATGACAACGCTTTATTGCGATGGACTGCGGAAGGTTGTCCAAGGGATTACGACCTTGGACGAGGTGTACAGGACTGCGAAAAAGACCGAGCAGGAACACATCGCCATCGCTAAAGTATTAAAAGAAGTTATGGGGTAGCGTGTCTGTTTGGGGCGTTGCGTTTTTCTACAAGCAGCTTGGGTTTGGGCTTCGTTGTTGGTTGACCGCGTGTTCAAAAGCGATGTCGGATCTAAGCCAAGGGGCCCGCTTTCCGGGCGTCCTTAGGGCATCCAGTGCTGCCTTGACGGCCTGCAAGGGGGCTCCTGTCGTAGTCGCCGAAGGTAGGCTATTTCGGCAAACTTATTAAATATCCGGGCCAAAGTTTTCTTCCAGATAACTACCGGACTACAATCCCGTTGGCATGAAAATTTATTTAGCTATTCTTTCCGTAGTCAGTTTGAACTCATCCCGCTTCTCTTCATTTCACGATCCAGGCGCCCACAGCGTCATCAGGCACATGGCAACAGTCTTAATCGACAAGCTACTTCAGGCTGCCGTCAAGCAGGGGGCTAGCGATATTCACATCGTCGTGGGGCAGCCTCCGGTGTTCCGCTTGCACGGTCGGATGCGGAAACTGGAAACCAAGGTGCTGGAAGCGGACGACACGGTCCAGCTGATGAAAAGTATCGCTCCAGAACGCTGCCAACGGGAACTGCAAGAATCGGGCAGCTCGGACTTTGGTTTTGCGTTCGGAACATTGGCTCGCTTTCGAGTTTCGATCTTCAAACAACGCGGCAACATCTCCATGGTGTTGCGTCAAATTCCAAACGACAAGCTAACACCCGAACAGTTGGGTCTACCGGAATCGGTGATCAAACTGTGTTTGCGCCCTCGAGGATTGGTGCTGGTGACGGGTCCGACAGGCTCGGGCAAAAGTACCACTCTTGCTAGCTTGGTCAACTACATCAATGAATCGCACGATCACCACATTATTACGATCGAGGATCCGATCGAGTTTTATCACGAGCACAAAAAATCGACCATCAACCAACGCGAGGTAGGTGTCGACGTTCCTAGTTTTTCAGAAGCGATTCGAAGAGCTTTGCGTCAGGACCCTGACTGTATCCTGGTGGGTGAGATGCGGGACTTGGAAACGATTCAGGCCGCGATCAGCGCCGCAGAAACAGGGCACATTGTGTTCGGTACTCTGCACACGAACAGCGCGATGGGTACGGTGAACCGCTTGATCGATGCGTTCCCTGGAAACCTGCAAGATCAGATTCGAACTCAGTTGTCTGCCAGCTTGTTGGGTGTGGTGGCTCAGACGCTGCTGCCCAAGATTGGTGGTGGACGAGTTGCAGCCTATGAAATTTTGGTCGTGACGGCCGGTATTGCAAACTTGATCCGAGAAAACAAAACCTTCCGAATTGGATCGGCCATTCAAACAGGTTCGAAGTTCGGGATGCAACTGATGGATGATGCTCTTTACCAACACTGGGCTGCAGGACGCGTCACGGTAGAGGACATTCTTTCCAAATCACACAGGCCAGATGATCTTGCCAAGCGAATCGTGAATGCCCGACGGGGCATTGATGATGCAGAAGAGAATCCAGAAGAATTCGATCACGGCTAACGAACACCATCATGGTCAAAAGGAACAGGAGCTAAAGTTATGAGTTCGCGACGAATTGGCCAAATCTTCGTTGATATGGGTTTCATGACCGATGATCAACTGGTTCTGCTGCTGGAAGAACAACAGCAGCAGCCTGGTGCGTTGCTCGGCAAGCTGGCGGAAGACATGTCGTTGATCACCGATGAGCAACTGGCTCAGGCGCTGGGTGAACAGCAGAACATGAAGGTCGTTTCGCTTGGCGATGCACCTATCGCCCAGGAGCTGCTGGATCGATTGACGGAAACTATGGCTCAGCTTTACCGAGTCATCCCAGTCAGGTTCGATGGGCATCGCTTGACGGTCGCCACCTGCGACCCTCAGAACCTGACGATTCAAGACGAACTGCGTACGTTCTTGGGTTACGACATTGAAATGGTCGTGGCAACCGAACGCGAGATCAAAGCATCGATCGAACGATTCTATTCGTCCGAAAGCTTAAGCGTTGAGAAGATCGTTAGGGAACTTGCTGACGATACATCGTTGTATCAACAAGCCAGCTTGCTGATGGGCGACAAGTTTGACTTGGACGGTGCCGAGGCTCTTGCGGACAGCGTGCCTGTTCGAAAGCTATTGAACTTGGTACTGCTTCTAGCGATCAAAGACCACGCCAGCGATATTCACTTTGAACCGTTTGAAGATGAGTTTCGGATCCGAATCAAGGCCGAAGGGGTCTTGTACGAAATGGTTCCGCCGCCACGTCACTTGGCCTTTGCGATTACGACTCGGATTAAGGTTATGGCCAACTTGGACATTGCGGAACGCCGCATGCCACAGGACGGTCGGATTGAATTGATGGTGGGTGGTCACCAAGTGGACTTGCGAGTGTCCGTGCTGCCAACCATGTTTGGTGAGAGCGTGGTTATGCGGATCTTGGACCGATCCGTGGTCTCGTTGTCGCTGACGAAGGTCGGCATGGACAACGTGACGATGGAAGGCTTCCGCACGGTCATGAAACGCCCGAACGGGATTGTGTTGGTAACGGGCCCTACAGGTTCTGGAAAAACAACCACCTTGTATTCCGCTTTGTCGGAAATGAACGAGATCACCGAAAAGATTATTACGACCGAAGATCCGGTGGAATACGATATCGACGGGATTGTGCAGATACCGATCAACCATGACATCGGCGTTACGTTTGCATCATGCTTGCGAGCTATCTTGCGGCAGGATCCGGACATCATTCTGGTGGGCGAGATTCGAGACTTGGAGACGGCCGAAATCGCGGTCCAGGCATCGCTAACCGGCCACTTGGTGTTCAGCACGTTGCACACGAACGATGCGCCCAGCACCATCACGCGGATGAAGGACATGGGCATTCCAACCTTCTTGATCACCGCGACAGTCGAGGCGATTCTGGCGCAACGACTTGTTCGGCGCATTTGCAGCAAGTGCCGTGAGGAGACCGAGCCGGACGCGGAAGTGCTGATGGAGCTTGGAGTGAGCGAAGAAGTTCGGGTTCAGCACAAGTTCTACCGAGGCAAAGGATGCGACGCCTGCAACAACACAGGGTACAAGGGACGGATCGGTTTGTTCGAGCTGATGGTCATGAACGACGATCTTCGGGACATGATCATGCAGAACGCAACCACCGATGATCTTCGAGCGAAAGCTCAGTCGTTTGGAATGATTACATTGCGCGATTACGGCACGCAGTTTGTGTTCGATGGATTCACCACCGCGGACGAAGTCGTCCGCGAAACAGTCCACGACGCGTAGGGATACCCTTGAGCCGCGGGCGCTAGCCGCGACAAACACATTTTTGCTAGGCATCGAAACGCGGCTAGCGCCTGCGGCTCAAATCTCAATTCGATACGAAATCTCAATTCAAGACAGCCACGCAGTTGTGCGAGCAAGACTAGTTTAAGGATTACCAACCATGCCAATGTACCAATTCGAAGCGATGGACCGAACCGGACAAGAGATCCGAGACGTGATCGATGCGCCGAGTGAAGAAGAGGCACAGAACACCATCCGGCAAATGGGTTACTTTGTAACCAAGTTGTCGCTGAAAAAAGGGGTCGCAGCCAAAGCGGCTGTGGGGCAAAAGCGCAAGCGACCGTTTGCGATGGGTGGTGCCAAGACCAAGCACATTTGTACTTTCACGCGACAGCTGTCGATTCTTCAGGACGCGGGTTTGCCGATTTTGCGTTCGCTGAAGATCTTGGAGAACAATTCCAAGCCGGGCAAGTTGAAGAATGCGTTGATGGATGTGTGCGATGAAATCGAAACCGGTTCGACTCTTTCGGAATCGATGTCCAAGTGCCCGAAGGTGTTCAATCGTTTGTATGTGAACATGGTGAAGGCGGGTGAAGCGGGCGGTGCTTTGGAAACGATTCTGCAGCGATTGGCTGAGTTTCTGGAGCGATCGGAATCGCTGAAGCGCAAGGTCAAAGGGGCCATGATTTACCCGGTCGCGGTGGTGTTCGTCGCGACCGCCATCTTGGCCGGTATTATGTTTTTCATTGTTCCGACGTTTAAAAAGATGTTCGATGAATTCGAACTGAAGCTACCCGCCCCGACTCAGTTGTTGATGGCGATGAGCGATTACGTGGTGAACTATTTCTGGCTGATGATCTTGCTGCCGGTTTGTGTTTGGCTGGTGGGCAAGATCGTGCGGAAGTTCAAGCATGGCCGGATGGGCTTTGACATGTTTATCATCAAGGTGCCGATCTTTGGTGGCTTGGTGGAGAAGAACATTTTGGCTCGAACGACCAGAACGTTGGGTACGTTGGTCACTTCCGGTGTTCCGATTTTGGAAGCGATCAACATCACGCGAGAGACGTCGGGCAACGCGATGTTCGAGCGGATCTTTAGCAAGGTCAACGATGCGATTCGCGAGGGGGACGTGATTGCGAAACCCATGAAAGAGAATTCGATTCCGGGCTTCCACCCCGTAGCTCTATTCTATTGGGCTTGGATGGGTGCTTTTCCGGGGATCATGGTTTTGTCGGTTGCATTGACGGCCGGACGGGGTATTTCCAGCCAAGCTGGAAACAAGGCAGTCAAGAAAGGTGCAAAGGCAGCCGGAAATTCTTTGCCTGAAGTGGGTCTTGGCATCCTAGTTGCTGGTGTAGTGGTTTGTTGCATTATGTATTTGATGAAGATGAAGTCGCGCGTGATTGACGACTTGGTGGTCAACATGGTGGACGTGGGTGAAGAGACGGGCGAATTGGACACGATGTTGTATAAGATCGCGGACAATTACGACGAAGAAGTGAGTGTGATGACGGAAGGGTTAACGAAGTTGATCGAGCCGTTGTTGATTGTGTTCTTGGGGGTCGCGGTAGGTTTCATTGTGATTTCCTTGTTCATGCCACTGATCTCGCTGATCACTAGCTTGAGCGGTGCAAAGTAGTCTGTCGGTCGAAACACAAGCGTAAGCAAAAACAGTTGGGCAATTGCAACAGAGTGGAGGATAGGGAGATGAAAGTGCAAAGCAAGTTGATGCAAAGACATGGAACGCGCCGGAAATTGCGAAGCGGCTTCACGCTCGTAGAGTTGCTGGTCGTAATCGCAATCATTGGGGTGTTGGTTGGGATTACCCTGCCAGCAGTCCAAGCGGTTCGATTGCACTTCGACAAGACGGCCAACAAGTTCGAAGTTCAGTCTCTCAACGATGCTGTCGAAAAGTATCGGGGCATTTACGGCGATTATCCACCGGATGGTAGCTCTGCTGCAATTATGCAGCGACATCTTCGAAAGGCGTTCCCGAACATCTTGCAAAGCGAAATTGATTTGCTCACTGAAGTTCAGCTCGATCCGGCAGAAGCGCTCGTGTTTTTTCTAGGCGGTTTTAGCTCTGACAAACAACGCCCATTTACCGGCAAGGGTGGGCCGATTGTTAATACAGGCACGACAGCGGCGCCGGTCTACAGCTACAATCCGGCCCGGGAGAATTCGATGCATGAATTTGTATCGGGCCGGCTGGTTTTGGACGACGAATATGCATTTGCTGGTGGCACCAGCGACTTCTTCCCGGTCTACATGGCCAGGAACAATACCGTTGTAGAAGGGTGTCCGTACGTTTACTTTGACAGCCGGACCTACAATGCCAATCGAGGAACGGCAGCAAGCCCGATTTACAACTGCTATCAACCGTCGCACATAGTTGATACTACCGTTGCCACGTCCGAACGAGGGAAGCTTGGTGCCATTCGGCCCTTTCTCTCCACTGTAAGCGGAACGGGAGGTGCGACATTTGCATTCGAGAACCCCAAGACTTTCCAAATCATTGGACCTGGTAGCGACGGTTTTTATGGGGGACGCATTGTCCACTTGGGTGCCCAATGGTTTACCGCGAAAGGTTTATCTTACACCTTCAATGGCACAGGAATGGTTGTCGATAGCGCTGCTCCGCGACTGTTCGAGCTAGCCGAGAACGCTGGCACCTTACGCACTCCGGTGCACGACAATGTTTCGAACTTTACCGAGACGGCGACGCTTGGTGAGAACATCTCCAATTAATTGTCTGGGATTCAAATTGAGCGGTTGGCAATTGGGAGAAGTACGATGACATCCAAACAAAGACCTAAGAAGCAAGGCTTCACGTTAATCGAATTGCTGACGGTGATTTCGATTATTGCCTTCATGTCTGGCATGTTTCTTGTAGCGTACCGCGGTGCGGCCCAAGAATCGAATATTCAGAAGACACGTTCGACGATTCAAAAGATCAGCGAGGTGCTGAATGCTCGCATGGACGAGTACGCCAGTTATCCGATGGCCTTGCGATTGGCGAGCGGAGCGTCGCTGCCGGCGAACGTCGAATCTTGGGATACAAGAACACCCATGTTGGACACGGTAGCCGTACTTCGGGAGCGAGCGAGATTGCTTGCGTTGCGAGACGTGATTCGAATGGAGATGCCCGATCATCCTGATGACATCAAGTACACGCCATTCTGGAGGGGTGGGCGCGCAGGCGCCGCTTTCAATACATTTCTGGAATTAAACTTGCCTGGCTCTTTCCCAACCGGGCTTGGTGACACGGCCGGGCTCGCTGTGCCAGGCTACATCATCAAGAACTCGTTAACTTCTCGAACGAAGTCGATCATGACCAAGCTGTCCATGATTGATGGTTCAAGTCGGATTCCTTTAGCAACTTTAAACGGAGAACCTTCAGTCGATCCATCTGCTATCCCTTGGGATAAGACCAATGCGAATGCAGAGCTGTTGTTTTTGATTGTGGAAGCATCCGACCTGAATGGCTCGAGTGCAACCGAGCTCTTTGGTAAATCAGAAGTGGGCGACACGGACAATGATGGATTAAGTGAGTTCATTGATGCGTTCGGTAATCCGATCCGCTGGATACGCTGGCCATCCGGGGCTGAGGGTGCCACGCGATACTATCCGGACATGTTGAATCCAGCGATCGTTTCAGGAACCACGTTGCTTGTAAATTCGGAACCTTACGATCGTTTAGGTTCAGACCCAGGTTGGGGCACTTCGCTGCCTCCCGGGGCTGGCTTAAGTCCACTCGTTATTAGTGCTGGCCCAGATGAAAAGTTTGGAATTCGTTTTAGGGAAATGGATCGTTACTCGCCACCCGCGACCCCTCCAACGGCCGTCGGAATGTGGCAAGGTTCATCTTCCTACTCGGATGCAGAAGCGCCCTTCACCCCAACCACTCCTGCGATCAATGCACGAACGGGTTACAACCTTCGATCGTTCACTGACCCATGGTTTCCTCGAGACGCGGCAGTATACGGGATTCGAATGGGAGAAACCGTTTCAGGGGCAGCTAGCGATTTGGAGAACAGTGAAGTCGCATTAGGTACCAATGCCGATGACAACATCAGCAACTTTGAAGGAACAGGAGTGTCGCTATGATCGATTGCATACCGACCAATGAATCTTCCGCACTAACTCCCCTCGCCCCTGCACTCAGGGGAGAAGGGTTGGGGGTGAGGGGTTCCGGAGTCACGTCGAAGCCTACAAGTCGGCATCCATTTAACTGCCAAATCCCCCTCATCCCCAGCCCTTCTCCCTCGGAGTACCGGGGGAGAAGGGAGCGATTTACTTGGGGGGGAAGAAGCCCCAAGAATAGGCACGCGGTCACACTCATCGAATTGCTGACGGTATTGGGCATTGTGACTCTTGTTGCGCTGCTTGTCTTGCCATCTGTCAAGACGATGCTGACGGATCGTAAGAGCACCAATGCGGCGACGATGGTTCGGAACTTTTTGGAGGCCGCACGGGCTCGAGCCGTCGGTAGCCAGATCCCGGTTGCTGTTGTTTTAGAACGGATTTCGTCGGTGCCTTTGGACGCGAATGACGACGGTTTGATCGACGGTAGCGACTTTGTTAATGGAAGATTGCAGTCCGCTACGTCAACCGACCCATTACCAGCGGGGGCTCTGCCCGATACCAATTTCTTACCTTACAACTCGTGTATTCGTTTGAGTATGGCGGAGCAACCATTGCCTATCACCGAAAAAATGCTTGCGCCAGGGATCTCGGTAGTTCACCTTTTGCCAATCGACTGGGTCGGTATTTTTCAGCCGCCTGCACCTATTCGGAATCCGGCACTAAGCGCGCAAGAAATCGCGTCCAGAAGGTACTTCGCCGTCGATACTATCAACCGCGTTAATGGCACCAAAATTGTGGCAAACCAACTCATAAGATCCTTGTTTAGCGTAGGAAGCGAAGTTAGCTTCAAGAATTCAAGCACTAGACATTTGATCATTGAGACCGAATTCGACTCGAACGAAATACTCTGGTTTACAGTGTTGTCGAGCCAAGCAATACAAACGAATCTCGAACAAGCGATCCCTTCAAATGACTTTACTGCAACCACTACTTACGCAAGCTTTACGGTTTTTCAAAAGCCTAAACCTATTAACGGGCCGAATATCCAACTTCCAAAAGGGATGTGTATCGATCTATCGCTCAGCGGGTTTTCAACTGTGGGAAATTTGTCGTTCACAGATGGTTCAGGTAATTTCCATGATCACGATCAACGATTACGGTTCAGTTCCGCATGGGTGACCGGAGGATTGCTCGTTCCGAGTGCTCAGACTCTTCGCCCTATCTACATTGTATTCTCGCCAGACGGTAGCTTGTCGCGCGTATACGCAAATGGAATGGGTTCGACAAATAGTATTCCAATCGAACTTGCAGACGATTTATTCCTACACATAGGCAAGATCGATCAAGTGGTTCTAACGCCAAAACGGCCAGCCACAGTGAGTGCAAGTCCAGCCGTACCAGAAAACATAACAGATCCGTCTATGTATGTTGTAAGACTTTCGTCGAAGTCGGGTGGTCTAAGTGTTGCGCCAGCGACACAAGGGATTCCTCGTACGCTGGAAATTGGTGACGTTCTTGAGTTGACTCGTCAAGGTACTTATGGTGCCTCATTAACAGGACAATAAGGGAGCCCATTATGAGAAGCAACATCTACAACACAATGCGTTATCGGCCTACCGACCGCCATGGTTTGACGTTAGCCGAGTGCCTGTTCGCGATGGCAATCATGCTAGTCGGTTTGATCGGTATTGCTGCAATGGTTCCATTCGCTGGACGTCAAGCGGCAGATAGCTATTCGATCGTGCAGACCTTGGCAGCGGGACAGAATACGATTGCGGTCGCCAAGTCATCTCAGGTCTTTCGCCCGAGCACTACCTCGCCGTGGCAGTTCATTGACGACAACTCCGCTACCGCTGTTGATTCACGCGATACGTACTTCGTTTCGATGGAAAGATTGTATCAACAGCTTTATGTTTCTCTCTTGCCTTCATCTCACAACGCGACGCAACGGTACGTTGCTGCTAATACAGCGTTGGGAACAAGCTTTTGCATGGACCCTAATTTCTGGGGGCATCAAGCTCGTTACAACCAATGGCGTGGAGCTTCGCATCGAAAAGTGCTTGCCGATGATTGGGGTTACTACCGACGAACCCGATTTCCATTCTACAACGAAACCTACCCCGTTAATTACTACCCATTTAGCACAGGCGCAACAGCTACCACCCCGCGTCTTGCAAGAGTATCGCTACGGGATCCCATGGGAACGGATGTCAATGGTAACAATGGTTGGCTACGAGAAGCATCTTCCAAAATTGTATCGAGCTCTGGTGGCGGCGACGTTACCAAAGAAGTTGCGCAGGTCGACAAGAGCTTTGGGCCACTGCGAGGTTTCGCGAGTGCTTCCAATTCGGCTTTAGTTTCATCAATACAGGCTGGCAGTGGTGCGACGAACGCGAGCTGGTTGGCGACGATTGTTCCAACCGACGAAACGCCGATTGCGTCACCTACGAACACGGAGCTTCCGTTTTACCCCGAGTCGTTCGATTTGTCGGTGGTGGTGTTTAGCAAGCGGGACGTTCGCGAATTGGTTTTTGAAGATGCAGCCGAATACGACTCCTTTATGGTGGATCCCATCCCCGCCGTTAGCGAACGAATTGCCGACGTTGGATTCCTGAATCCTTTGGAGGCTAGCAGCTCGAGTACCTTCAGTATCACACTGCGCACCGACGAACGCGTTGGCTTACGATGCAGAGTGGGTGACTGGATCATGCTTTCACGGTACCGGGTTTTCCGAAACGTAATGACGGGGATCGAATTCAGCCGGCAGCAGCATGAATGGTATCGACTGCTCAGCGTCACGGCTGAAGAAACTGCGACAGGAGCTTTTGGCAATCCGATCGTAGCTTGTGAGGTTCGGGTGTCCGGCAAGCCTTGGG
>Ga0247837_1007118_pt1 | contig 15154 bp, 18 predicted proteins | sample LaCtaG_2_FD_187115 | JGI IMG/M metagenome (GOLD analysis project Ga0247837, IMG submission 187115) | Freshwater microbial communities from meromictic Lake La Cruz, Castile-La Mancha, Spain - LaCruzMarch2015_14.5m | ecosystem: Environmental > Aquatic > Freshwater > Lake | place: Spain: Castile-La...
TCCTTGCTCGAAAAAGAGATGGATCTCCTGGGATTCAAACCATGTGGAAAGGGCTTCAGCGAATGCATGATTACACTCAAGCCTGGGAGTGTTTTCGTGGAAAATAATTTGTGTATAACGATATGGCGAAGGCGGGAATCCATTCCAAAATTTGGCAAATGGGTCGGTTTATAGATAGATTCCCGCCTTTACGGGAACCATAAACTATATGACACAGATTTGTGGGCAATGATATGGCCGCGGTACGCAAGACTTGAAGGTGCAAATGGCCAATAGACCCTAACTATTTTGTTATGATTAGCCTGTTTAAATATAAAGGAGTATGGCGTGAGAAGTATGCAAAAACCAATAAGAACAATGACGAGTCTTGCTGTTTTGGCAATGATGGCAAGTCATGCAATCAATGCCGGTGGGTTTTCGCTTTATACAGAAGGCAGTGCGGCGGCCATTGGTAATTTTGCTGCAGGCATTGCTGCAGAAGGTGCTGATGCCTCTATTGGTTGGTACAATCCCGCGGGCTTGGTGCTGCTCAAAAAACAACAAGCAGTGTTGGGTGGGGTAGGTGTATTTCCTAGTACTCAATTAACGGGAAGTAGTCTTTATAGCACGCCTAACCTTTTTGATCCGACTGAACCAAATCTAACATATGCTCAAACCTTCAGTGGATTGCAGGCCGCTAAAAGTGCGCTTGTCCCTTCTTTGCATTACGCTCTCCCTTTAAATGACATGGCCGTATTTGGGCTCAGTATTGTTGCACCTTTTGGTTTATCAACCGATTATGAAAAAAATTCCCCTGTGCGGTATGCGGCAACTTTAAGTAAATTAGAAACCTTTACGCTATCGCCTGAGCTTGGCCATAAAATAACGAAGCATTTTTCCCTGGGCGTGGGTGTTGATTTGCAATACGCAAGGGTAACGTTTAACCGAATGATAGGCTCACCTGCTTATTTACAATACTTGGAGTTGGTCGTTCCTCAAGAAATAACACCGTATACTCTTGACTCAGAAAGCAAAAACACTGGGGATTCTTTTGGTGTAGGGTTTCATCTTGGAGGGTTACTTAGGTTTAGTGAGGATCACACCCGCTTAGGCCTTAACTACCAATCACACGTAAATCACAACTTTAGCGGTCGTAGTCAATTGACCGGTCGATTTGCTGATCCCGCTTTGAATATTTTTGCACCTGGATTAGCTAATCCCAATGCTAGTTTTTATAGCAATACCCTGTCCAGCAATTCCATTGCTTTACCAGGCATCCTCACTTTGAGTGGGTATCAAGATGTGAATGATAAGCTTGCCTTGTTAGGCTCTGTGGTTTATTCACAGTGGAGTTCCTTTAAAGAAATTACGCTTAATAATGTCGCAGTAGGGGTACCTGATCCTGATCTGGGAACCACCACGTTAACAACGCGAAATGCAACCACCACGGAGGGGTATCGTGATACATGGCGATTAGCAATTGGGGCGAATTACCATGTGAACGACCAATGGATGATGCGCATTGGCGGTGGGTACGATCAAACGCCTACCGTTAACGCTCACCGTGATGTGCGCTTACCGGATTCTAACCGGGGTGCTGTAGCCATTGGGGTGCATTATCAAGCGTTCCCATCGGTGGGTTTTGATGTGGGCTATAGTTACCTTTTTGCTACTAACGATGCAATCATCAATAACACACAGCCTATTGCAACGTCTACATACAATGTTACTGCTACGTCCAAAAACCACGCACAATTGGTGGGTTTACAAGCGGTATGGAAACTAGACCAAGAAAAAGCGTCCATGACCACGAAATAGTGCCGTAATGTATGCGCATAAATAAAGCCACGACTCGCGTGGCTTTATTGTTTAAGGCATATCATGTCAATGGAGCATTAATTTTGGGTAATGGTGGTTTCACCAGGGCCATTGACGGTCATTGTGTAACCACTTGCACTTAATTGTATGGGTGTAATCTCACCTGTGGCTAAATCCATGGTAACGGTGCCAAGAGTGATGGGGTTAGGCGTATTGGTGGCCATTTTGATAAGGGCCGTGCATTTGCCATTCACGCTGTGCCCAAAGCAGGCTAATTTAACAGCGGTCCAAAACACTCGACCTTCACTGTGTGCTTTGGTTGGGTGTTGAGAAGGAATGCTACCAGCTACAAAAGCGTTTGATTCCACATCTGTGTTGTTGTGGGTGATAAGGTGTTTGGGTGCGGCTAAGGCTGTGACTGCAAATAAACTTAATGCTAGTGTAGACAAGGGTTTTAGTAAGCAATTCATGTGTTTCTCCATTATTTAAAAGTGCACTACAAGCTGGATTGAACTAAAAATTCACCATAGGATAACCCGGAACTAGAGTATATTCCAATTTTCTTAAGTAAACCTGAAGTGAATCATTAAAGACCATATGTAACAAAAAACAACCAGGATTCATTATTTTGCAAAATCATTTATAATGACAAAATATAATAAACAGGTTGTATAATGAAAAGGCAAGATTTTAACTTTGAACTCCCCCCTGAACTGATTGCTCAGTACCCTCTCGCTCATCGAAGTGACTCTCGGCTGTTGGTTTACCGTGAAGCCATAGGCTCTTGTGAACATCATCAATTTGTGGATGTTGGCTCTTTTCTTCAGCCAGGTGATCTCCTGGTGATGAACAATAGCAAAGTGATTCCCGCACGATTGCACGGTTATAAAGCCAGTGGCGGTAAAGTAGAATTATTGGTGGAGCGCATCGTTGAGGATGGGCTTTTTATCGCCCATATTAAAGCCAGTAAATCTCCAAAAATCGGAACAATCATTCATTTGGACAATGATTGGTGTGTTGAGATCATTGCCAAAGTAGATGACCTTTATCATTGCAAAGCCAATGGTGATGCAGACCTGATGTTGCATGATATTGGTCATGTGCCGCTACCTCCTTACATCACAAGAACTGACGAAGGGCTTGATCTTAATCGCTACCAAACGGTCTATGCTGAGCATAAAGGCTCCGTTGCGGCCCCTACCGCCGGCCTTCATTTTGATGATGCGGTGATTGAGGGTTTGGTGGCCAAAGGCATAAACATTGCCTATTCAACCTTGCACGTGGGGGCTGGTACGTTTCGCCCAGTGCGATGTGATGACATTAAAGAGCATAAAATGCATAACGAACGTTTTACAGTGAGTGATGCGTTGTGTGAGGCGGTCCGTAACACGCGAGCTGCAGGAAAACGTGTCATTGCAGTGGGGACAACGGCACTTCGGAGTTTAGAAAGTGCAGCGTTTAGCGGTGAAATAGAACCCTGTAGTCGTGAAACCGATATCTTTATTTATCCGGGCTATCAATTCCAGGTGTGCGATGGTTTAATCACTAATTTTCATTTACCAGAGTCAACGTTGTTGATGCTGGTGTCGGCCTTTATCGGTTATGAAAAAGCCATGGAGCTTTATCAAATAGCCATTGCTGAGCGGTACCGCTTTTTTAGCTACGGCGATGCAAGTTTGTTGTTACGGTGATACGAGATGAATTTTAATCGCGATGAATGTTCGGCCATTATTCCTGTGCTTACCTCACAAGCAGGCACTTGCATGACAACGGCCAACTGGCAGGAAGCACTCGTTAAGAGTGCCGCGTATGAGCTTGCCTCGTTGTTGATGAAACCCGGGGCGGATTTTTTAAACACGCTGCCAGATTTCAAGAAATTTGTGGCGTGGGAAGACACGTTGGTCTTGAACGCATCCTTAGGCTCTATTGGTGTGGACGGTTGTTATCGGCTTCGCTCGCACTATGATGGGCGGCGCATGTCGTATACGGTGGAGGATATTCATGCGATTATCCTGGCTGTAAACCCTGACATGGTCATTTTCCCCGAAGGTTTTCTTCCTCTTCACCAACCGCTTTTACAATCCTTACCGGATACTGTTTTTCCTTTTTTACCGTTGCAAGATGCGTCTAACATCGAAGGGTTTACAAAGGCGCATGGTGTTTATTTTTCATGCGACGAAAGTACCATGGCGCTTGAAGAATTGTTGCTTTTGCTTGCTCAACATGAGGCGAAGCCCTCTTATGTGGCAGGGGATTTGAGCTTGCCCGTCATGCTCCAATTGCTAGAAAGTGGCGTGACGTTTGTGGAATCGGATAGGCCTGCAAGGGATGCCATTGATGGTAAGGTTTATACCGAAGAAGGGTCTATTTCATTAAAAGAGGATGAACACGTTATGCAATTTGAGGTGATTGATGCGCATTGCCAATGCCTAACGTGCAACCAAAAGCTCACGCGTGCCTACCTTCATCATTTATTAGAGCACACGCCATTATTATGTCAGCGATTTTTAGTTCAACACAATGCCCATTTTTGCCAAAACGCGTTACGTCGTGTTGCGCCCCATGTTTAAGTAGGCGGTATTTTTTTATGACCATCGTGGTTAACATTATTGGTGCAGGTCAGGTTGGCAAAACGCTAGGGCATTTATTGGTAAAGCATCAACTGGCTCAAGTGGGTGCTATTTGTAATACTTCTCCTGCAAGTACCTTCGCTGCTATAAATTTTATTGGTGAAGGTCAGTTATCACCGACGATTGAGCAATTGACTGAAGCAGACATGATTTTTATTACTACTCCGGATGCATTAATCGCTACAGCAGCAGACGCTTTCAGCAAAAATAAAGCGATAAAAAAAGGGACCATTGTTTTGCATTGCAGTGGGGCGCGCTCCTCCGATGAACTTCATGTCCTTAAAAGTAAGGGGTGTTTGGTTGCAAGTGTTCATCCCATGAGAAGTTTTGCTGAGCCAATCCTGAGTGTTGCTAACTATTCTGGTACATATTGTGCGATGGAGGGTGATGTTGAAGCGCTTGCCCACATAGAACCCCTTTTTAATGGAATCGGTTCTATCACCTATACCATCGATAAGCACAAAAAGGCGCTTTACCATATGGCAGGTGTCTTTGCTTCAAACTATTTGGTAACGCTGTCAGAGCAAGCGCAATCCTGTTTACGAGCGGCGGGGGTTCACCATGAAATGGCCATGCGCGTGGTGACAAATCTTATGCAGGGCACAGTCGCTAATTTGGAAAAGACGCTATCGCCTAGAGATGCATTAACCGGACCTATACAGCGAGGCGATACCTCGAGCATCATTCAACACATGGCATCTTTAACCGACAATGAACAAAAAAAACTATATTCATTGCTCGGGAAACTGACGTTGCCTTTAACATCGCATGATGAAGTTAAAAAAATAAGCATAGAAGCCGCGCTACTTTCTTCTTAAAAAAGTAGCGCTTTTAACGTTATTTGTGTGGTTTTATTTTCGCCAAACAAATAATGATCACGATCGGGATAATCATGTCCGTGTAAAACCAGCTTCCGGCATTGGTTAGATCAAAATTTTGCGCGAGCGTCATTCGTCGAGCCTGCAGAAATGCATTTCCCCATAACCAGACAGTATTACCCACCATTGCAGTTATGCGCACACCATGATTTTTACGCAGTGATAATAATGCGATAAAGGCAAAGCCTAGATCAGCAATGGCGACTTGAAGTTGGAAAGGACTGTTTGGCCATCCAATGATCTCTGCTGTAAACGTAGGGAAAAAACCATGCATAATGAACGTGTATATCCCCGTTATTCCTAGGGCTAAGAAAGCTATCCAGCAGTATAAAATCTCATAAAATGAGGTTTTTTTATGAATAATTTTGTGAAATATAGATAAAAGAATGGCTAAGCTAAGCATGGCTAAACTAAAGTGAGCCAGTATGGATTGGATGGTGTTTGTGAGCATTTCCTTATTCTCCCAGTAAATAACACGTTGTTTTGGCAGTTTTTCCTGCGTTTTTAAGCATAACACTTGGGTATAAAAAGGATCAAGATTGGTTGTTAAGGCAGGGCAAACGCACCTGATTTTTAAGCACAAATGACCTCGAACTCGCTTGCGTTCCGTGCTGGGGAGATACTTTTTAAGTTAATAAAATCTTTTTAGGTAAGGGTGATCATATAATTGCGTTCTACTTCATTTACCTAGGCAATAAATCCCGATATGATGTCACGCACGTTGAGGTCTAAGTAATTGCTCATGGCTGCTCAATCAACCATGAGACTTAAGATAGAATTTTAGGAGAGCAAGATGAGTTTTTTTATAAGTGATGCCTTGGCTGCCGCCGCCCAACCTGCACCTGCGGGAGCAATGGATGGATCATTTTCATTGGTCATGATTGGCGCTATTTTCATAGCATTTTATTTTATGTTGATTCGTCCGCAAAACAAACGTGCTAAAGAGCACCGTGAATTGCTCACAAAATTAAAAAAGGGCGATGAAGTGGTCACATCGGGTGGAATTCTCGCCAAAGTCGTTAAGGTTGATGAACAATTTATAAAATTAATCATTGCAGAAGGCGTTGAAATTAGCGTTCAGATCAGTGCAGTGAGTTCAGTGTTGCCTAAAGGCACCCTTAAATCCCTTTAAGTAAGACAGTTGTCGGGACACGGAAATGCAAAATAAATATCCACTTTGGAAGAATATTCTTTTGGTTGTTATCGTATTGATTGGGTTGGTTTATGTCATACCCAATTTATACAGTGAGCACCCTATAGTACAAATATCATCTCAATCAGCTATTGATCCAAAAGCCTTAGAGCAGAAGGTAAAGGCTTTGCTGGATGAGGCAAAATTGAGCTATCAAGCGATTCTCGTCATGAATGATCAGCTTGAGGTGCGTTTTACTTCAACCGATGCGCAGTTGCTCGCTCGTGATGCAATTAAAAACGGTTTGGGCAATCAGTTTACGGTCGCTTTAAATCTTGCACCTTCAACGCCGGCTTGGTTGTCTGCCATTCATGCAGAGCCAATGAAACAAGGCCTTGACTTGCGAGGTGGTGTGCACTTTCTTCTAGAAGTGGATATTGATAGCGTGGTGAACAGACGCTACGAAGGCATGATCAAAAGCATCGGTCAAGATCTTCGTGAAGCGGGCATTCGTTATGCCGGCATTCGTTATGTGGCAGACAAAGGCGTGGCTATTCAATTTCGCTCGGCAGAAGCCGGCGAAGAGGCATTGGTTGAACTACGTCAGAAATTACCCAGTGTCATTTTCACGCCGGCAAACAATAATTTAGCGATGATAGCAGCACTTTCGGCTGCTGAGCTAAATACCATGCGTCAAAATACCATTGAGCAAACCATGAGTATTTTGCGTAATCGAGTGAATGAGCTTGGTGTGGGTGAGGCCGTGGTGCAACAGCAGGGAGCAACACGCGTAGCTGTTGACTTACCTGGTATACAAGACGCCGCCCGTGCAAAACAAATTTTAGGAGGTACTGCCACACTCCAATTCCATTTGGTGGATCAAGAAAATGACCCTCAAATTGCGAAGCAAACTGGGGCGGTTCCCATGGGAAGCAAGCTATATATGATGGAAGGTCAGCCCATCTTATTGAAGCGTCAAATTGTTTTAAGTGGTGACTCCATCACGAGCGCTGTATCAAGCTTTGATCAACAAACAGCAACACCCGCAGTGCTTATCCAACTTGGTGGCGGGGGCGAATCTTTTTTCACAAAGATAACCCGTGAAAACATTGGTAAGCGAATGGCTATTGTGTATGTAGAGACCAAAACAGACACTGATGCCTCTGATGCAACGGCAAAAAGACAAACACATCGCGAAGAGCGTGTTATCAGTGCACCTGTCATTCAGAATGCCTTAGGAAATAATTTTCAGATTACAGGTTTGGTTGATAGTAAAGAAGCAAGTGACCTTTCTTTATTGTTACGCGCGGGAGCTCTGCCTGCAGCTATTTATCCTGTTGAAGAACGGACCGTTGGACCAACCTTGGGCCAAGAAAACATACGTCGAGGCATCATCTCCTTAGAGGTAGGTATGGGGCTTATTTTAATACTCATGCTTTTCTACTATCGATTTTTTGGATTTGTAGCTAATGTAGCGCTGGTACTAAACTTGATATTTTTGTGCGCGCTTTTATCCATTATTGGGGCAACGCTTACCTTACCGGGTATTGCTGGTATTGTGTTAACAGTGGGTATGGCTGTGGATGCAAATGTGCTTATTTATGAGCGTATTCGAGAGGAACTTCGTAATGGGCTCTCACCGCAAGCAGCTATTTATGCAGGGTATGACAGGGCGTTTGCCACCATTCTTGATGCTAACATTACCACCATGATTGTGGCCATTGTGTTGTTCTCTGTTGGAACAGGGCCTGTGCGTGGTTTTGCAGTGACATTGTCATTGGGGCTTTTAACGTCCATGTTAACGGGTGTAACGTATACGCGTGCTATTGTTAATTGGTTTTATGGCAATCGCAATGTGCAAAAATTATCAATCGGTATTTGAAGTGAGAGGTAGAGATGGAATTTTTTAATCCAAATTCAAAAGTGGATTTTATGGGCGCGCGCAAATGGGCGGCCTTATTGTCTGGGCTAATCTTCATTGTGTCTATTACTGCTTTGTGCGTCAATGGGCTTAAATGGGGGTTGGATTTCACTGGTGGCACACAGATAGAAGTTTCCTACCCACAGGCCGCTGACTTAATAAGTATCCGTGATAATTTATATAAAATTGGCTTTAAAGAAGCACAAGTGGTGAGTTACGGTACGTCTAAAGATGTGTTAATCAGTATTGCGCCGCGGGCTGATCTGGAGCAGCAGTCCTTGGTGGACAAAATCATGCAAGCTTTGCCTGGTGCTGTGAAGCAACGGGTTGATTTTGTAGGGCCACAAGTGGGTGAGGAATTGGCGACCAAAGGTATTCTTGCCATCGTTGTGTCGTTACTCGCCACGATGATCTACATCGCCATGCGTTTTGAATACCGTTTGGCCTTTAGCTCATCGGTTGCATTGATTCATGACCCCGTTTTAATTCTTGGGGTATTTGCACTGTTTGGAATTGAGTTTGACTTAAAAGCACTGGCAGGTTTGCTCGCGGTGATTGGTTATTCCTTGAATGACACTATTGTGGTGTTTGATAGGGTACGTGAAAATTTCATTAAAATTAGGCGGTCTACTCCTATAGAAATAATGAACATCTCTATCAATCAAACGCTGTCTAGAACCATCATGACATCAGTATTAACGCTTTTTGTGGTCGTCGCATTGTTTGTGTATGGTGGAGAAACCATTCATGGTTTTTCTCTAGCACTTATCATCGGTATAGTCGTCGGCACTTATTCGTCTATTTATGTGGCAGGGGCGCTGGCCGTGGTCATGGGGTTAGATAGAAAAGACTTTTTGCCAACACAACGCAAAGAAATCGACGAACGACCCTAACCGTCTTTCACAAATAGCGTCTCTCTTGCATACATCGTGAGGTTGAGACGCTTATTTCGCTATATTAGTTAAGGCAAAGCAAAGTGCCAATTCATAGCTTTGGATAGCTCCTCTAGCATGATTTCACCGCGAATGCTGTTGCCTTTAGCATTAACCCGCGGGCTTAATACCGCAATCCCTGCTTTTCCTGGAACCACTGCTACGGTATAGCCAGAAACACCGCTTTTTGCAGGCATGCCGGTGAGAACCATGTGCGCGCCGGTTTCATCGTACAAACCACAGGTGGCCATGATGGCAAGTGTAATTTTACATGTTTCTGTTGAGATAATTTGTTCGCCAGTGAGTAGATCTTTACCTGCGTTAGCGAGCAATGTGGGTAAATACAGCATGTCTTCAAGAAGTGCTTCATACGAGCATAAAGCAAAATAGAGGTCGAGTGTTTCGTGAACATTTGACCCTAAATTTCCGCGGCTATGAAGTAGGTAAGTTAAGGAGCGGTTGCGATCGCCTGTACGTCTTTCAGAGGAAAAAACCAAGGGGTTAATGTTTAATCGTCGGTTAAACAGTTTTTGGATCCAGTGTTCTAGCCAGGCAAATTGTTGTTCTCCGAGCCCAGGAATGTGCGAGCATAGTGTAATTGCACCAGCGTTTAACATGGGATTAGAGGGTTTAGGGCCGAATTGCTCAAGGCGAGTAATGGAGGAAAACTCATCACCTGAAGGTTCAACTTTAACCCATTCAAAGAGTTTTTCCGAGCCGTATTCTTCAAGTAGACCAATCAAAGGGACAATTTTGGCAGTACTCTGCAAAGTCACCAGCTGAAAAGGCGCATTGCTGTAGAAAACACTTTCACCTCCAAGCGGCGTGACTCCAATGGCTGTCATTTCTTTGTTGACGTTGGCAAGCTCTGGGATGTAATTTGCGGTATCCCCTTCCTGATTTTTTTCAGCATGAGTGACGATCGTTTTAAGAAGATTAGTGGTCAATGTGTTTTGCTTCATAAACGCTCTGTTCAAAAAAGAAAGTATTATCCTAAATTTAGCACAACAAGACAAATAATGATTTTTAAAAGTGAGAATATTTCACAGAAATCTTTAGAACGGGTGTGTTATTCAAAGCGAAAACACCCTTGATTTGGCCTTGTGCCGTACCCTGGAGCCCTTGCAATGCCAAGCCAATGTCCTTCGCTCGCATCAACGACTCTCCGATTAGAAATGCATGGATACCATGGGATTGCATGAGTTGAATATCGTCATGGGAGTGTATGCCACTTTCAGTTATTACTGTTCTGTCGGCTGGAACATATTTTTTCAAGTGAATGCTGCATTGAAGATCAATCGTGAGCGCCACCTAAAGCACGGCTTTCATGAAGTTGATATTCATCAATGATAAAATCTTTTCGCAATACGGGCAGTGAACAATGTGCTTTAGCGGTTTCTATGTAGCTCGGGTTGCCTTGAAAAAAATGGGTATCGGTAAGAACCGATAAACAATTGGCACCATGGTTGGCATAGAGGGTCGTTATTGACGTCACGTCAAAGTCTTCTCTTATCACGCCTTGGCTTGGTGAGGCCCGTTTGATTTCTGCAATAATGGCGGGCTTAGTGGCATTTAATGCGCTGATAAAATCCCGAACGGGTAGGGGGCTCTATCTACAAGGCGTTCGATGGGATAGTCTTTTTTGGCTTGTTGAACGTCTAATCGTTTGTGGGCTAATCCTGAGTCTAATGCATTGGATGCAAGCGTTATTGCTTCTGAATAATTAGAGGTTAAGTCGCCACAATACAATACAATACAATACAATGCTAATGCTGTGTTTAATAGAACAATGTCGCGTGCGGGGCCTTTTTCGCCCGCAAAAACGCTCATGGCTAAGGTGAGACTTTGTTTTGGATTTTCAACCACAATGTCATTAAGGGTAGCGTGGAAGCACCGATGTTCTTTGGGGTCAATGCTCCATTCTTTAAATTCACCGGCTTGGTATTCAATAACATTTGTTTTTGCAGCAATGCTGATTTCATCAAGACCGTCTTGAGAATTTATCACTAAAGCATGTTGACTCCCCAAACGAGCGAGTACTTGAGCCGGCGGTAAGAGCCATTGTTTGGAAGATACACCCACCACTTGTTTTTTTACGTTGGCCGGGTTAACAAGAGGACCTAGCAAATTGAAAAGTGTTCGAATCCCCAAAGCCTGGCGAGCATTTTTTGCATGGCGCATGGCCTCATGAAAGTGGGGTGCAAATAAAAAAGTAATACCATAATTCTCCATCGCCTGGCACAAGGCCTCATCAGGAAAGTGAAGAGTAAAGCCTGCCTCCAATAAGAGGTCCGCACTCCCACTTTGGCTTGATACAGAGCGGTTTCCATGTTTTGCAACCTGAAGGCCGGCTGCGGCCGCTACAAAGCTTGAAACGGTTGAAATATTAAACGTATTTTTACTATCACCACCAGTGCCGACAATGTCGACCAAGTCATTACCTAGCTCAATGTGGTGTGCACATTGCTGCATAACCTAGGCTGCAGCAGCAAGCTCATCGACGGTTTCGCCTTTCATTCGCAGGAGCGCAAGAAACGTAGCAATTTCAACATCAGCTAACGTTCCTGCCATGCATTGCTGCATGACATTTTCCATTTGTGAAGTACTCAAATGCGTGCCGGCGACTATTTGCTCAAGTAATTTGCTGATCTTCATGATGGGTATCTTAGGAATTTTTTTAGCATTATACACAAAATAATTTGTTCCCCGGTTTTTTTTGAGGAAGGCTTGGTGATAGGACGTTTGCTAATACTGATATCTATCGTATACCTTTGCATTCTTAATGCTTTTTATAATACCTATGAACGTTTACAACGCTCGTGGTTTAAAAAATGCGATAAAATCTCTAAACCATGTTCTGTTAAAATAGCCTCAGGATGAAATTGCAGGCCATATAAGGGGTATTCCCGATGGGACATGGCCATGATGGTGTTATCGGTCCAAGCATCGATGGCAAAGCAGTCAGGCAGGGTTTCTATGTCTACAGCTAGCGAGTGATAGCGGGTGGCTAAGAAAGGATTGGGTAATCCATGAAATAACCCTTCTTTGTGGTGGTTGATGGGGGAGGTCTTGCCGTGCACTATGGTGGGTGCTTGGACAATGCGACCGCCAAACGCATGGGCTAGACACTGATGGCCCAAACAGATCCCCAAAATAGGTATTTTCTTGTAAAAGTGTTTGATAGCTGCGAGTGAAATACCTGCATCGAGGGGCCCTTTAGGGCCTGGTGAAATCACTAAATACTCAGGGGATAATGCTTCAATCGCTTCTATTGAAATTGTATCATGAGTAAAAACCATTACGTCTTGGTCAAGACACTCAAAATAGTGTTTAAGGTTGTAAGTAAACGAATCATAGTTATCGATAATCAGTAACATAGGTAAGGCCATGAAAGGTAAATCATTCTTAAAGCGAAAACTCTTCCCCAAGGTATACCGCGCGGACTTGCTGATTGGCAAGAATGGTTGCGGGGGTGCCTTCGCAAAGGATTTTACCTTGATTCACAATGTACGCACGCTCACAAATGTCTAATGTTTCACGTACATTGTGATCCGTGATAAGCACGCCGATGTTTCTATCGCACAAATGCAAAATGATTTTTTTGATATCGATGACCGAAATGGGGTCAACCCCCGCAAAGGGCTCATCCAATAATATAAACGTAGGTTCAATGGCCAATGCTCGGGCAATTTCAACACGACGGCGTTCTCCGCCAGATAAACTCATGCCTAAATTCTTGCGCAAGTGCGAAATGTGGAATTCGAGCAATAGTTGCTCTAATTTTTCCAGGCGCTGCTTTTTATCCAGATCACGTCGTAACTGTAAAATAGAAAGAATATTATCGCTTACCGTCATTTTTCTAAAAATCGAGGCTTCCTGAGGCAAATAACCAATGCCTAAACGCGCTCGTTGATGCATAGCGGATTTTGTGACGTCTTGTCCATTAAGGATAATTTGCCCCTCATCGCAAGATTGAAGGCCCACTATCATGTAAAAACACGTGGTTTTCCCAGCCCCATTAGGACCTAACAAGCCTGCGCACTCGCCCCGTTTGATTCGAATGGTAATATCATTGACCACGGTTCTGGATTTAAATGACTTTTTTAATTGACGCGCTATTAGTTCGCTCATGACGGTTTACCTGGATGAATAATAATGGTGGTCCGTTCTTTGCCATCGCTTTTGGAGATGACATGTTGATTTAATGTGTCATAGCTAATGCTAGGTGCTGAAAAAGAATCGGCTCCTTGCTCAACGCGCGCATGCCCTATGAGCTCGATAAGGTGGCGATAGGGATAATAATTGATAATGTCAGCAAAGGCGTGCATCGGTGGTTTATCTGCCGTTGTAAGTGCCCAGAAGTGTGCTTGAGCTTTTGGGTCGCCCTTAATAATGGCTTTGACCAGCTGATTTTTTTCATTGCCCTCGGTGATTGCTTCAGCGGCTCTGATATGCGTTGAGCCCTGGTCAAGTTGTACATCACCAGAATATACCCCTAGGTGAGATTGCTGATTAAGATCAGCTGAGTGAGCTTGTAACGTCATGGTCTCTGTTCGGTCTTTAGGCAATGCAAAACTTAATGGCATTATTAAAAGCGAAGAAAATAAGAGGAGGCCTTGTGAACAATGCAAAAAAATCCTTTTTTTAGCCACGTTTAGGCTCATACACACCCCTCGCATTGCTTAATAGTTGCACTCGTTTTTGTGCAAGATAGGCATTCATTCCTCTGGATTGTACGATATTGCCGGGCCTTTCATAAGTCACATCCAACAAGGTTGAAGCAAGTTTTTCCTTTGGATAATAGGTAATGGCTTCTGTTTTTAGGGTGCTTTCTTGTGTGTGATCATCCTTTTTTTGATGCACAACCACGTTTTTATTGAAGGTGATTTGTTGCCCGCCATAAAGAGACGTCGCTTGTTCAGAAAAAATTTCCCAGGGGGGTTGATTGTCTTGTGAAATGATAATGTGGGGAGTGGTGAGTACATTCGTATTGTTAAGAGAAATATGGCGCATCAAGGGCGTTTGTAAATAATTGCTGAGATGACCATTGCTATCAAATTGGTGAACGGTTAAATGGCTGATAATCATGTCTGCGGTGGTTGATAGTGTGTGCTCATCAAGTTTTTTAAGCTGTTTTGAGCTTGCAAAATACCAACCCGAACAGGCCAGGCAAATAAGGGTTATGAATAGCCAAGCGGCTTGCTTGGCTGCATTCATTTTTTGACTCCAGAGGTCAAATACCCATTTAACGCCTCTTCTTGTTTATTTTGTGCATTTAAAATTAAATCGCACAGTTCTCTTACAGCGCCTCGCCCACCCGTTGATTGGGTCTGCCATGTTGCAAATTCTTTCACCTGGGCCACCGCATTTCCAACCGCCACACCAAGACCCACTTGGCGAATGATGGCCAAGTCGGGGAGATCATCGCCGATGTATGCAAAAGCGTCGTCGGGTAGATTAAGGCGGGCTTTGAGTTGCTGATAGGCGTCTCGTTTATCCACTTGTCCTTTAAAATAATGCGTGACTCCAAGTTGTTGCATGCGGTGGTCGATGACGGCATTGCGGGATGTAGTAATCACTGCTACTTCAATGCCTATAGCCATGAGTAATTTTAAACCCATGCCATCTTGAATGTGGAATGCTTTAAGTTCATTGCCTATATTATCCATGTAGATGAGCCCATCGGTTAAGACGCCATCCACATCGCAAATAACGCACTGAATTTTTTTTGCTTTTTCAATTAATGTATTCATTGGTTTCTCATCTATTTAAAATACGCCTGCACGAAGTAAATCGTGCAAATGGACCACAGCGACCGGTTTATTGTTGTTATCAGTGACCACAAGAGAGGTAATGCTGTATTT
>Ga0247837_1007119_pt1 | contig 15152 bp, 15 predicted proteins | sample LaCtaG_2_FD_187115 | JGI IMG/M metagenome (GOLD analysis project Ga0247837, IMG submission 187115) | Freshwater microbial communities from meromictic Lake La Cruz, Castile-La Mancha, Spain - LaCruzMarch2015_14.5m | ecosystem: Environmental > Aquatic > Freshwater > Lake | place: Spain: Castile-La...
TCATTCGTAATGGCGACTCAAGAGTAAAGAGAATAAAACAAGACGGTGGAACTTATTGTTATTAAGACGAAAACTAATGGCATTAAAAATAAGAGATTATTATCATGCTTTATAAAATGGTGACACTGTCAAGTGAGAAACTGAATTATTACTAAATCCAAATAAATGAAAAATGTAATTTTTTTAATTTTTTTATCAATTTCATTTACCATGAGATGCCAGTCCTGTGATGAAATAATCAAATTAGTAAAAAAAGAAGGTGGTTATGGCACTACTTATTCAAGTATTAATAGCGATGCTATTTCAAAAGTGACATTTTACCGAATGACAGCTGACTACAAAACGCTTTACTTTGCCATAGTCTGTTTCAAAAAAGAGTATTCCTACAGTTGTACAGAATATATTTATCAAGTTGTATCAAACACAAGTTTAAATTATGCCGGTAATTATCTGAGTAGTGCAGGCAAATCATTTTGGACCTATATTCAGCCATATAATGAAAATTTGGGCTGTGCCCCAAATTTCAAACAATAAAGGAAATTGGTGATCTGATTTTCGCAAATTTTAAATACGACTTGGTGAACTTCCATAACCAAACTGGGCATTGGAAATTTAAACCTAACTTTAAACAAAATCAATTCATTCTAAATGAAATATTTAACAATTCTACAAATAGCTATATGCTATTTAATTGCAAATCAAGATTTAATCGGTCAAAACTGCAAATTGGCAAAAGATGAATTAGACCCATTCACGAAAAAGCAGGTAGTTTTGACTAAGACATTTAATATGGCTAATCCTATAACTTCAGAAGCTAGGAAGCCAACTTTACATGGTCAATTTGGTCTTGAAAATGACTCCATTTATTTCAAACTCCAGAGTATAATAATAGTATCAGGGGGAATTTTGGATGATACCGATAATTTAAAGGAGTATATAAAGTTTAAAGAAAACGACTACCTACTTATAAAATTCGAGAATAATGATAATCTGCTAAAGCTCAGACTTAATTATCAATCTCAAGTATCTGAAAACAGGTCGGCAGGAATGATCACTTTAAACACATTTGCAAAATTCAATCTCACCCAGGAGGATATCAATCAATTTGCCAAATACAAATTAGAAATGTTAAGATTTTCAAAGAATAATGAAAATGAAAAAATTGATTATGAGATAAAAAATGCCAATCATAAAGATAATGTTGTGAGTAATGCAACTTGTTTTTTAGTTGCGTTGGTTAGCCGTGCTAAATAAAAACAATAATAGACTTATAATGCATAATGATATTAAGTGGAATCGTACTTTCTTAAATTTAAATACTATGAATTTTAAACCTCCAGATATAAATCCAGATATTTTTGACAAATACAAAAAGATTAATCGATTAATCATTATTGGTAATGGTTTTGACATTGCCCATGGTTTAAAATCCACCTTCAGTGATTTTATATCCGATTATTGTTTCAATGCAATACATCAGTTTTTGAACAAAAAGGAGTATATTGATTCCTTGATTTCCATCAATACTAATAAATCAATTAGAAATTTAGAAAAATATCTCGCTGACCTTAATCGAAAAGATAAACTGAATGAAATCATTAGTTTTTCAGAATTTTCATGGCTAAATTTTTCCTGGAAATCTTCATTTTTCCAAACAATTATTAATGAAATTCAAAATAAAAACTGGGTCGATATTGAAATACAGTATTTCGATCATCTAAAAAAAATAAAGATTAAGAAAAATCCAAATGATCTTATTATACTAAATAGGGAATTTGAATGTATTAAAGCACAATTTCTTGCATATCTGAATAAGGAAATGGACAAAAATAATTTCTCACCAAACTCTGCTTTAATTGACCAATTTAAACAACCCATAAAATCAATTGAAACAATTCCCAATACCCTTAAAACAGATAAGCAGCCTGACAGCTATTGTATTCTAAATTTTAATTACACTAATATTGCTGAACTCTATAAGAAAGCATTAAATGAGGAAAACACCACGTACATACCGATTCACGGTCAGCTCCTTGGGGATAACATTTCAACTCAAGGACCCATATTTGGTTTTGGGGATGAAATGGACCCTGAATATGTCAATTTTGAACTTTATAGAAATGATGATTTATTTAAATACATCAAATCATTCAACTATTTACAGTTTAGTCATTATCGAAATTTAATGGAATTTATTGACAATGATAATTTCCAGGTTCAAATTTTTGGTCATTCATGCGGGATGTCGGACCGTACCTTATTAAATGCCGTTTTCGAACATGAAAATTGCATCTCCATAAAACCCTTTTATTATGGAGTGAAGGAATCAAATGATTTTGAGAAAAAGAGCTACTCTATTTCACGTCATTTTAAATCAAAGGCTGAACTTAGAATAAAAGTGGTTAATAAGGAATATTGTGAAGCAATGGTACAACCTGTAAAGAAGGAAACTTAATTGCAACCCGATAATAAAATAAATGTTGAATATGTTAAAATAAAATACATTTGAGTAATTATTTAAATAACCAACTTTATTAAAAACAGGTGATAGTTGATAAAATGAGATTTAATAAACAAAAAACAACATTCAAAGATGAATAAATTAATTTCATTTATAGCCATTAATTTGGTTTCCTTCAGTCTTCTTGCACAAACGGTAAATGATGTTCCAATTAAAGATATCGATGTGGAATATCTACAGATAGTAGGCACTGCAAAATTTTTTAGCACAAAAGTGATTATTCAAATTGATTTTGGGCAAAGAACGAAATTTTTTAAAATGGGAAATACCATCGTAAAGGACGAATATGGAAAACCAGTAGAATTTAATAGTATGATCGATGCCTTAAATTTCATGACAAAAAATGGTTTTGAATTCGTGACTGCTTATACCATTACCATTGATAAGCAAAATGTTTATCATTACCTAATGAGAAATCGAAAAAATGAAATATTTGAAAAATCGGTTCCTCCTACATTGGCAAATATTGCCATACCATCAAATGAGAATAAAAATATTATGGAGCCAGCGCCCTCTTTTGAGGCAAAAATCACTCTAGACATTTTAAAGGACATTGATGGCAATAGTTATAGGATATCACAAATTGGAAATAAAAAATGGATGGCAGAAAACCTTAAGGTATCTCGATTTAGAAATGGAGATTTAATCCCCGAAATTGAAAGCGATATAAAGTGGTCTGATGCTAATAAAGCTGCCAGGTCCATTTACGATAATTCCCCTAATTATGGAAAACTACTGGGTAATTTATACAATGGTTATGTCATTCTGGATGGACGAAACATTTGCCCTGTTGGCTGGCATTTACCAAGTGATTCTGAGTGGGAAATGCTTATAGAAACTTTGGGAGGCGTCAATGAGGCCAGCGTAAAATTAAAGGCGACAAAAGGCTGGACAAACGAGCTGAATGGAACTAATTCGGCGGGAATGAATGTATTACCCAGTGGAAGTCGTAATGAAAGTGGTCAATTTGTCGGTGCGGGAAAAGTGGGCGTATGGTGGAGCAACACAAAAGATCCCATAGGCTTAAAAATTTGGACAAGAACCCTAACCAATGACAGACAAGAGGTTGGACGCTTCGCTTCAAATCCACAGATAGGCGGCTATATCAGATGTGTTCAGGATTGAGTTTGGGGTTAGCTGGTATATATTTTCAACTGAACCCCCTATCTTCATCAAAATATGATTCAGCCTGACTTAATGAAAAAAACAATATTATTAGCCGTATTCCTTTTCATAAACTTCCAAATTGCCATTGGACAAACGGAATATGAGGTGGTTAGAGGTATTTATCTTAAAGTCAATCCTGATACATACGCCGATGATTTGATGTTGATACCAGCAGGGAAAATTGTAAAAAAAGATCTTAGTTCAGACTATCCATTCATAAAGATAACCTATAACAGAGAGGTTGGCTATGTTTCAATAAATGACTTAAAAGTTTATTCAAAGCCGGAGGAAAAGGAGGAAACGCCAGCTATTATCTTGTTGGAAGCGTTTCTTCTAATGGTAGTAAAGTAAAGGCATGTGAAAATGTTTAGCGACTGACAATAATTCTTAACAGTTAAATAAGATTTTTCATAATCCTGGATTTAATTTCCGTCGCTGACTTATTGTGTAAACCATTCAAATTTTTCTGCACTAAAGCTAAAAAGACAGTTTTTATAAAAAAGATATACTTGGATTGACGGATACGGCTATTCTTTCGTTTTGGTCGTGCGAAGAGGAAATACACTATTTGCCAAGCTTAGATTGAAACATTAATTGGTGAGGCTTGGCAATGTTTGTGGCTGCTATGCATAAAGTTTTATATGAAATTTACAGGTTCAAAATCAATTACTACGTCATCTTGGGGATAGTAAACTTTAAATGTACCTTCGTCAAGCCATACAACAGATATATTTTCAGATAAACAAAATTCAATTAAACTATCATTTGGCTTTTGAGAATAAACTAAAATTTCACGAATATTATCAAAGCCCATCTGCCTTTGTACTATGGAAAACTTATAATATTTTAGTTGACCAACACCCTTAACCGTTTGCTTTTCCTGGTCAGACATTGAAGGAAGAATTGTTTTTACTTCAAAAACTATCGCGGAATCCTCTAAAGTTGATAGACAATCAAATTTTCCCTCAAAAAGTTGAAATCCATTTTGCTCACAAAATAAACCCAATTGTCTAACTATTCCCTGATGATGAGACAATCTGTTTTGTCTAATTCTAATAGATTCTGTGAGGTCAATATTAACTGTTGAAATTTCATTAAAAATAGGGTCTCTTGCAATATTTTCAGACGTTACCTGTCGATATTGAGAATAAGGAATACCTTCCTCTGTTGTTACTTCATCAGGAATTTCAGTTGAAATTTCGTCTTCTGTAATTGAAATATGACCAATAGGATATGTATAGTTACCTTGTTTTCTTATGCCTCCTACTTGAACAGCAAATGAAGGTAGAATTTTCACTGCATTTCTTGCTTGGTGTTCACTTATATTTATTTTGTCTAGTATTGAGTTGAATTCTAATTCCGATAAGGAAAGTATTCTTTCATATTCTTCTTGAGAATCATTTTCTGCTTCCAAAGCTAACATCAGTTTACTTGTCTCAATGCCCGGTTTATCTTGGGTAAGTTTCAAAAGAATTCTGTAAGGATGACTAATTTCACCGTCAACTCCTTCAACCTCAAACTGCATAAATGAATCACGCCATAATAATTTACGAGCGGTAGGATTGTTTACAGATAAAAGTTGAATAGCTCGTGGAGTAAGTTCGCCTGATTTGTTATCGTAAACAACTAAAAAGCCTATTAACTTAAAAAATTTGATTATCTCTCTAGCTGATGTATGATACCCTCTATTAGAAGCAATTTTCTTACTTTGATTTTCTAAATATTCCTCTATAGACTGTCCTTCTCTCCCAGGATTAATTACCCCGTTCCTCAATAGTTGCTCCCCTAAATTTTCATCTCTAAGTGGCGTTTCCTCCTCTATAAGCTGCTTTACGGTCTCTAAAGCACTAAAGTACTTATCAATGCTATTAAACTGGTGTGGAATGTTTTTCATCCAATTATTATTTTACATTTCTGCAAAGATACCATTTGTAACTATATCATTTTGAAATTCGGGTTGCTTGCTAACTTGAATGATTCTCCTGTTAGCTATATCAATGTAGTTTTTGTTTTTTTCAAAAGCTATGAAATTCCTTCCATTACTAAGTGCACTCACACATTCACTTCCTGAACCAGCGAAAGGAACTAACACTAAATCACCCTCATTTGAAAAGTGTTGAACAATTCTGTCACAAATTGCAATCGGCTTTTGAGTTGGATGGTCTACTTTTTCCTCAGCAAATCTTTTACCTGCTAGAACAGGAATATTCCATACGTCACCAGCGTGTTTTCCATCTGGATTGGGAGTCCAAACTTTACCATTCTTAATTATTTTATTTTTTAATCGTTCGGTACTTTTGTAAGGCTCCCTTATTTGGTGATATGTATAGGTATCAGATTTGGAAAACCATAATAATGGCTCATAATTTGCTGAAGGAGCATTTTTGTATCCGGAAAAGCTATTTTCATAGTGCCAAATTAATTGACGTCTGTATTTTAGATTTCTTTCATACAAATGAACTTGAAGAAAGCATAAATAATGATGGATTCCATAAACAAAAATAGAACCCGTTGGCTTCAATTTCTTTATAGCGACATCAAGCCATAATTTTGACCAATTAACCCAATCATTTACATTATCCCATTTATCAGATGAATTCCCGAAATTCTTATTAAGATTATATGGAGGGTCAGCTATGATTAAATCAACAGATTCATTTTCTAGCTTTTGCATAATTTCTATGCAATCTCCTAAGTATATTTTATTTACTTCCAACATTTCCTTTTATGTTTTGAAAGATTAAAACGTTTTGGTGGTGCATATTTGGAACAAAAGAAAAAGGGTAACCATATGGGTAGATTCCCTTGTGTCTTTGGTATAAAATCCGCACCCCTTTCAATACAAAATTTCCCTTTTTCTCAAGTTCATTAGCTAAATCAGCATGAAAAGTATAGTACTTATCTTTTTTTCTGAAATCGCTAACAATAACGCACATATATTTTCCTTTTTTAAGGATACGAGAACAGTCATTGAAAAATGATGAAAGAGTTTCCAAAAATAAAGAGTAGTCCTCAATATTAGCAAAATCTTTCGTATCCTCACTATACTTATGGTCTAAAGCGTTATTGACTCTTTCTTTACCTTTGTGATCAATTGTATCTAATATGTTCCAATAAGGAGGACTCGTCACGATAAAGTCGAAGAAATCATTTTTAAATTTTTCGATTTCTTCCTTACTATCACCGTTGATTAAATTTTGAAGTTTTTTTCCTTTGTAATCGTTAGGCACTTCTATCTCTATCCTATTTTTTGCTAGTTCGTAATATTTTGTGTTTAACTCAATTCCATATCCTATTCGATTATTGAAAGCACAAGCTTTTGCTGTAGATGCAACACCCGAAAAAGGGTCTAAAACTTTATCGTTTTCTTTTGAGTAAAATTGAATTAATCTACCAACATCTTGAAACGAAAATGGTGCAGGATGTTGTTTTTCGATTTGTGCATCCTTGTTACTTGCTCCTAATCCCTTTTGACTAAATACAGTTACTGTTTCAGGAAGCCATTCTTTTGCAGTCAAATCATTGAGACTGTTATTAAGCGCAAAAGCCGATTTTTCATCGGGAAAAAGAATTGAATTCGCTTTAGTTATGTCACCATTTGTTTGAAACAAAGCGACACTTTCCCAAGCTTCTATAAAACGTCTTGGAATTCGAAGCTCTTGTCTTTTTTTAAAAATATCAGATAATCTAGCTTTTGCTAGCTTGTTTTCTTCGACCCCTGCAACAGGTACGATTTCTTTTTTATCTTTTTTATAAATATAGTACTTCATTTTTGGTTTATAAAATATTTAAACTGTTCCTCAGCGACTTTCAATGCATTAAGTCCCTCGTCCTCATTTTTTACCAAATCATAAACTTTTGTAGCTATCCATAAAGCTTCAAGTTCGCTGAAGGAATAATCAAAAGTTTCACTAATTGTCTTTAGGTGTTCTCTTTTAAGAGGCTTTTGGTCGCTTTCTATTTTACTTAAAAAGCCATCGCCAATTTCAAGAATGGAAGCAAGTTTTCTTTGCAACATTCCCTTAGATTCTCTTAATTGCTTAATTTTCTGCCCTAGTGTCATTTTACCTTATTTGAACTTGACTTTATTTGGTCAAATATAAGAATGTTTTTTTATCTTGTATTCTTTTTTGGAAAAATTCAAGCTCTTTTGGTTTTTTGTTTAGTTATTTTTTTTGTCACAACCCAATTGTGCTCGAATATGATGTTACCTTTCCACAAATTGTTCATAATTATGTTGTAATCCGGTGAAATAAATATTCGCCTATTGTATTAGGAACAAATTGGTTTGCACTAGCGTAAGTTTATTTTCTTTTATTGTGTAAATAAAGGTATATATCATAGTTTACAAATTATCAAATTGACCACATTAACTGGCTATTCCTGCAATATAGTGCCACCCAAATAAATAATTCTATATAGTAAATAAGCTACAACAACCATCTTCAATGTGAAGGTCTAGATCACTTACAGATATAAGAAGTATGCATTTGTTTGAAACCCATAATTGGCTAGCAGTAATAGGTCTAAAAGCCAATTTTCAATATATACAGGCCTTTCGGAAATCATTTAACAATTTTTTTTTTAATTAGTGCCATTATTTGGGAAATTTCGGTGTAGCCATAATCAAAAACATTCTCGTTTTGACTTAATTTTAAATTTGTCAACACTTCCTTTTTATACTCTTCAAGTATATCCTCTAAAACTTTTACAGGTTTCTTGCCATTCCAAGCTTTTATGTCTTCGTTAATTCTAATTAAAAATTATTTACTTTAAACGCGGTAATAGTTTTTGCAACCACTCAAATTGCTTGACTTCGTTTTCTGTTTGGTTCCAAATACCTTTATATTGTTGTATATAATCTAATGCTTGTCTTACTCCGGGTCTTCTACCTGCTATGCTGCCAAGTGTTTTCAAAAATCTTTCGTACGTATCTTCATTGCCCCTATAATTTAAATTGATAATATCTTTCTCCATAAGATAAGATTCAAGAGGATAACCTGCTCCAGCGTTCCAATGCTTGCATAAACGAATAGTATTGCGAATTACATTATTACCGTATTGAGTATTTTTTAAAGCCAAATTATCATTGATGTCGTTTGGTGTGGTGCTTCTCCAGGAATCGCCCGAATCTGGTATATAATATGATTTACTTCCGAAATAATATTCTTCGGTGTAAGCAGGAACAATGTCAAACATGATATGATTTAAAAGCAACTTAACCGCTGGGAAATCTTTTTTGGAAACTGAATTTGGATAGGCTGCCGAAATAACATCTAAAATCCAATTACGATAGGTGCTTGGCGTTTTCATTCCTGCACTTGTATTGAAAATAACCATCAAATCAACATCAGATTGTGGATCGTATTGTCTTGGCAAGATTGTATTTCTTGTGAACGAGCCAAACCGAATAAACTCCTTGATGTAGTTGCCCAACTTGTTTTTCAAGATTTTTTCTAATTGACCAACAGATGCTTTTATTTTTTCTCGTTCAGTTTCATTGTGAGAAAGTACCAATTCATTCTGGGCAAAGACTACGAGTTTGTTGTTTATACTCATTGTTCAATATCTTTTAAAAACCAGTTGTCTGTTTCGGGGTCTTTGCTCTCAATTACTTTTTTTGCCCACTTTCTTGCATAGCTTGGAATTTCAGGCTTTTTACTTTGGTCAAATTGAATTATGGTTTTGCTTAATTCTTCCACTTGGGTTTTATCACAATCATTTAAATAGTAGCAGCTTCTAATTTCTTTGTGTAACGCCAAATATTTTTCGGCTGCTTCTTTGTGCATGGCCCGATAATTCTTACCTTCCCCTTCATTCCAAAGCAATAATGCGATGGTGCCAAATAAACCAAATGCTGAAAATAATTTATCCGCAATTGGATGAATACCAATTATTCCAACTACATTTAGAATTGCACAACCCCAAATGGTGTACGTTATTAACTGCCGTCTTAGGTCACATGCTTTAAAATGACCTTTTGCAGAGTAAAGAGTTTCCTCTCCAAGTTTCCTTAGTAGTTCTTTTTCTTTCATTAAACCTCGTTAAGTTGATTTTAATTTATACTCTAATTCATATAGTTCAAAGCCGTCAATTCAAAAGTATTCAATCGAATTCTCCCAACCAGCGGAGTAATAAATGAATTGAATTGTTTTTTTGTCCTGCAAAACAAATTTCATTTTTTAATTTTTGAACATATTTTTTGTCCAAATACAATTTTTTTGCTAAAAAAGTTGCATTTGAGCGCGGGGAGGATGTGTGTAACTACCTTCAATACTTACCGATGCACTTTTCATGGCTCGTTGCGCTTCCTCCAATGTGGCACCAAGTTTATATAAAATAAAGCCTGCCGTCTCGTCTGCCTCTAGTTCCATGCTTCGGAATGTAGCATCAGGATGTGGATTAACCAAATGATAATTCAAATGATGTGCTATCTCGTGTGCCAGAATAGTAAGGGTCTCCCAATTTGTCACATTAGTAGGAATCGAAGTCGTTGTGAAGTTCAAAGATTTCACACTTTTAAGAAATTCCGGATTATAAAGAATATAAGGCCTGCCATTTTGATCAATGGTTGCTTGTGCATTCGGAGTTCTGTCACAAGGAATAATCAAAAAAGCATTTTTCATGCCAAATTTCTCCACAATTTGGGCTACCAACCTTTCTACCGAAACATCATTGGTATAGTTGCCAGATCTTACACAAAGATCCTAACCCATTTGACTATTACCATAAAAATTACTTAAACCTTTTGTTTGGGCTTGTATTTGGGTGTTTGCTAATATGATGAAAACGAGTGCCATAAAAAGTAGTTTTATTTTCATAGTCTTATAATTTTAAATACTTGGAGGAAATGGATTTCAATAAAATAGGTTTTAATTTAGTGATTTTTTTCAAGCGCCCCCACCCGAAAGCCTCGCCCACAAAATAGTCAAATAGTCAATCCCTGAGGCATCGAACGGAATACCCAAGTCTCTTGCCGTAGTCGCTCCTGAACACATTGCCACTGTAGAGGCTCAGGCTGCGGAGCCAGGCGTTGCTGCTGCTGCTCTCAGTAGTACTCCAGAAGAAAGCGTTGCTTCTAAAATTGATGAAACTACCTTCGTTAAGGCGACAACCACCTGGGAGAGCAGAGAAACCACTTTCATTAGAAGCTCCTGTGTTTGGACTTTGCCAAAATACAGTTCCTGTAGTTTTAATTTTTCCTCCCGCTATAGCTTCTCCACCAAGATAATTGGTCAAGTTTGTCCATTCACCATCTCTTGGCACATGCCAACCACTTGGGCAAATTCCTTTAGTGTCAGAAACAGCATACCAATTATACAAATACCCGTAGGTTGTTAGATTGTTTACACTATGATCATAAACTGTTCTTGCCCCGGTTGTTCTGGAACTCCAGGTCTGACCTGAACCATTTCCTTCTGCCCCCCCAGACTCATCCAAAGGCATAACAGAGCCGTCTCTATATTTTGTAACTCTCAAATTTTCTTTTGTCCAACATTGTGTTCCTATCTGGACCGTGTTGTAAGAATTTCCATCAATATCTTTCACCGTGGGTGTACCTGGGCAAGGTATTCCCATAACGTTAGAAGAATCAGAGGTGGTGAAAGAAATTTCATTTCCATAGCCTGTTCCGGCACTATTTGTGGCATAAGCACGAACGTAATAGGTGGTTTTTGGTGTTAAGTTGGTTAAAGATGATGTGAAAAACCCTTTTCCAATGCCATCTGATGTTTTGGTTGTTAAAGAAATAGTTGGACTAGTACTTGTTGACCAAACTACCCCTCTGGCGGTTATGGAAGCACCACCGTCAGAGGTAATATCACCTCCAGAAGTGGCGGAGGTGGTGTTTATGGAGGTTATTGCAGTTGTGGTTAAGGTAGATATCGAAACAATGGAGATGGTGTCTTTTATGCAACGGATAGAGGCACCCATTTCCAATGTTTCAACGTCAGTCCATCCTACTATTCTATTTTCTGATCCTATTGATAATAACCAAACTTCGGGATCATTAATGTCTGTATTTGTCGAACTCCAATAGGCACCAAACAAGCTTATTCCCTCAAATTTACCACGCCTATCACGATAACCTCCTGGAATACCAGAAAAACCACTTACGTTAGTTGCACCTTCGTTAGGAGCTTTCCAGAAAGTTGTACCCGTAGATTTCATATTTCCGCCCGCAATTTCTTCACCACCTAAAAAAACTATAAGTTTATCAAATTCAGAACGAGACGGTACATGCCAGCCACTTGGGCATAGAGCTTTTGGATTCTCAACTGCATACCAATTATACAAATAACCGTAGGTTGCTAAATTTGAAGCACTATGACCATAAACTGTTCTTGCTCCAGATTTTCTGGAACTCCATGTTTCTCCTATGCCATTTCCATCTGTGCCTCCTGATTCATCCATAGGGATAATGGAACCGTCCCTATATTTTGTAACCCGTAAATTCTCCTTTGTCCAACATTGACTACCAATCTGCACCGTATTGTAAGTATTTCCATCAATATCTTTCACCGTGGGTGTACCTGGGCAAGGAATTCCCATCACACTGGTTGAATCAGAGGTGGTAAAAGAGATTTCATTCCCATAAGCTGTTACAGCACTGTTTGTAGCATAAGCGCGGACATAATAGGTGGTTTTTGGGGTTAGGCTGATTAAGGTAGATGAAAAGGAACCAGTTCCATTTCCATTTGATGTTTTGGTTGATAAGGTAATGGTTGGATTTGGAGTTGTCGCCCAGACTACCCCTCTGGATGTTATAGATGCTCCACCGTCAGATGTGATATTTCCCCCTGAAGTGGCTGAGGTTGTTGAAAGCGCTGTTATGGCAGTGGTGGAAAGTGTGGGTACAGAAACAATGGAGAATGTGTCTTTTAGGCAACGGACGGATAAACCTGAAGCACCGTAATAGGAATATTTTTCCCAATATCCCTTTGAATATAGTTCTCTGCCCCAAAAAAGATTTGAAGTAAATTTAATGGTGCTCCAAAAATTTCCACTAATAAGAGAAGCACTGAAACGGCCTGTTGTATCCCTATAACCTCCTGGTTTAACAGAGAACCCACTTTCATTTGTTGGTTTTCCAAATGCCAATATCCAAGAAGTATCCGCCAATTTAACACCTGGTTCATTTCCCAAATAACTACTTAATGAATTCCACGCACCATCACTAGGCACATGCCAACCACTTGGACACAGTCCTCTTGAATCTGCAACGACATACCAGTTATATAAATACCCGTAAGTTGTCAAATTAGCGGCACTATGACCATAAACTGTTCTTGCCCCTGTTGTTCTTGAACTCCATGTTTGTCCCGTCCCATACCCTGCTGTCCCACCTGAATCATCCAATGGAATAACCGAGCCATCCCTGTACTTTGTAACTTTCAAATTCTCCTTTGTCCAACATTGGTTACCTATCTGCACCGTATTGTAAGTATTCCCATCAATATCCTTTACCGTGGGTGTACCTGGGCAAGGAATTCCCATCACACCGGAAGAATCCGTTGTTGTAAAGGTTATTTCATTCCCATAACCTGTTCCTGCGCTGTTGGTAGCATAAGCGCGAATGTAATAGGTTGTTTTAGGTGTTAGATTGGTTAAAGAGGATGAAAAAGAACCAGTTCCAGTGCCATTTGATGTTTTCGTGGTTAAGGTAATAGTTGGATTGGTACTTGTTGACCAAACTACTCCTCTGGCAGTTATAGTTTTTCCACCGTCAGACGTGATATTACCTCCTGAAGTGGCGGTGGTGGTAGTTATTCCGGATATACTAGATGTGGTTAACGTTAGAACGGCATTCAATTTATTTGCCTGACAAAACTTAAAGCAGGTCTCCCTATTTTTGAATTTATAATACTTCAGGCCTTCCACTTGCGCTATGCTTAATTCTCCATAATTTGGTCTTGGATCCTCTTTACTGGCATAATATATCTTATAAACAGGCTGCCCGTTTCGAATCAAAGGAAAGATCGGTTCGTCCGTAGTGTAGTCAAATAGAGTGTATTCTTTGCTCCAATTTACATTAGCCTGTTCTTTACTTACCTGATTATTCCTTTTTACAATAAACTGTGAAAATAGCAAAGTTTGACTGATGATACTAAAAATAAATATTAGATGTATTCCTTTCATTTTTTCTTGTTTAATAGGAAGCAAGACCAATGCCCATAAATGCTTCCACCGAATATCCAAACGTGGTTCCCAAAACAGGGATATTGCAAATAACGCCTGTCTTAATTTTTGGAACCATCATGTTCCTGCTCTTTTTCGCATTATGGAAAATATACCCCGTTTCCAAACTGATATTCCCCGAGGTTCCAAAGCCACCGCCTCCCCAGATTTTCTCTTTCACAAAAAAGCGCAAAGATACATCCGTACTTATGGGTGACTTTAAATCAAGGGCCCTATAGGTTGCGCCGGGTAAATAGCGAATCCAGATGGTTGGTTCCCAATACGTCCCAAAACTTCCCCCTTTGTTTGATTCTCCTATCAACATGCCTGCTAAAAAATTGAAGTGTGGCTTTTTAACTACGTCTAAAATGCCACCTCTTCCTGCTACGTCAACTGATGCCATCTGTATGGTGGAAAGTCCTATATACCAGTGATCTATCTTGGAATACCTCCCCTGAGACTTATGCTTGAGGAAGACGCCCGCATCTGCCTTTCCAAGCCACCTAACCTCATTTTCCAATAATTGAGAGGGAATATCCCTTCCCCATTCTTTGAATGTTAAGGGATCTAACCGATAACGATTATTTGAGAAGGAAAAGCTTAATCCAGCAGATATAAAAGTGGTGTTGCTTACATTGAACAGATAGGCATAATTGGCAAATATTCCCGATGATGCGTAATCACCTAAGGTCTCATTTTCCATACCCAATCCCCATTTCATGCGAGGCACATTGTTTAATGCCTTTTTTCTTCCTACTACAATATTTTCAATTCTTGCATTGCTCTGTTGGGGACCTCCATTGAATCCGAACCATTGTTCCCTATGGGAGACATTTATCATCATGGTCCTGTTCTTGTCCTCCAGATAAAAATGATTCAGGAAGGCTGGATTCAATAACACCCAATTTTCTCTGAAAACGGCAAAGTATGGCACCTGTTGTGCCTGCAATGGCTTAATAGTAAAGAAAAAGCAACCCGTCAGACCAAAAAACAAGGGTAATATCTTAAAAAAGGTATAGATTTTCCTCATTGTCTTTTGATTAAAGTGATGTAGCCCTTTTCAGATTTTTTAGTTTCGAGATCGGCTGTAAAAATATAATAATAGGTACCTTCAGGTAAGCCCTCCCCTTCCCAGGTATTATTGTAAGGTGAGGCTTTGAATACAACATCGGACCATCGGTTAAAGATAATCAGCTCATTATTTGGGAAACAAGTAGCCAAATCTTCTGAGGTGCAATACAAAGGATCTATGGTAAATATATCATTCACTCCATCATCATTGGGCGAA
>Ga0247837_1007121_pt1 | contig 15150 bp, 14 predicted proteins | sample LaCtaG_2_FD_187115 | JGI IMG/M metagenome (GOLD analysis project Ga0247837, IMG submission 187115) | Freshwater microbial communities from meromictic Lake La Cruz, Castile-La Mancha, Spain - LaCruzMarch2015_14.5m | ecosystem: Environmental > Aquatic > Freshwater > Lake | place: Spain: Castile-La...
AGTGCATATGGGAGTTTAGTGAGGCATTGCTCTTTTCACAATCAAGTCCCAATACTCCTCCATAACAGTACCCACTCCCACAATTGTCCTTTCAAATGAGCACATCCAGTGTTTTTACCTATCCCCTATATGCACTCTGCAGGACCCGTTGAGGTTGCTGGAAGGTGGAGGTCGAAACGGCTCTTCAGTGGCAGCTATAACTCCAGAGCTTCTCAAAGAAGCAGTGTTGCAAACACGTTCCTGAACTACTCACTGCTTCACAGAAAGTAGCTATGAGTAGAAAGAGCTTATCTCCTTAGTTTCAGGAAACAGACCTGTGAAGGAAAAGTGCAACAGGTCCTGCGGGTCTACAACTAACCTACTGAAATCCTTACTTGCGAGAGATCCGCTGTGCTCTTCCTGATAGCACCAATCTAGTGTTTCTGCTAAAACCCCTATTGGCTTTGGTAGTTCGAATGTAATTTGCCCTTTAGCCAGTCGTCCACTGGAGTGAGGTGTAATTGGAACTCAGCAGTATATAATCCAAGAAAGCAAGATTGCTGGGTTCCATCAACTAGTCTGTACTGACAGTTGTGGAAGTACTGAGTCTGTGCTCCATTAAATCGATAGGTCTCAGTGTATGGAATATCAGTATTAGTTCTCAGTGGCACTCTGGAAGCAGAGTATTTGGGCTATCAATAAGCTTTAGGAGAAATTATCGCCATTCTGTACCCTTTCTCTAGTTGAGTCGAATGGGCTATTGAATGTGTACTAAGGGAGTTTAATATCGTAGCACTATGTATGAAGCGGAGTTGGAAGAGTCCTTGGAGTCAGAAACGGAGTTCTGGAGTGGACTGGATGTAAAGCCTCAGCTGCTAGACCGCAAGGACACTTCGCCCGGCCTGTTCGAAGCCAGCACTCGAGCCCTAACAGCCTTCAGCACTACCGAGGAAGGCAAAGCCCTGGAGCTGTACAGACGTGAAGGCACTGCAGGCAGTTCCCGGCCTAGGAGCAGGACCCTGCTCAGTGAGGACGCCATCCAGCGCCGCTTCGACAAAAGCCTGGAAATGGTCCGCAAAGCCAAGAAAGTCGAAATCGCGAACAGTTCCGTGCAGGTGAAACACCACCTTACCAGGGAATTCGAAGGGAAGCTGTCCACTCTGAGTGAGTCCTTTCACCAACAGAAACAACTGCAAAGCTACGAATCAGACAGCCTCAAGCGAGACTTGGCCAATAGAAGCAGTCAACTTGCGCTTTTGCAGCAGGTCGTTGAGGAGCAGGAAACCGTAATTGCCCTGTTCAGACTCAAAGGGGAAAGAGCCACGCCTGCTCTCAGGTGCGATAGTCCTCTCAAGGCGGCTAGGACTCACTCTGATAGTGCTGTGGAACTGAGGGTGGAAGTCGACTTGGCCAAAGCGCAGGTAGAGTCCTTGCAGGTGGTTATAGCGGACTACCGGAAGGAGCTGGACTCAAAGACACTCACTTGCAGGAAGTTGGAAAATCAGCTGAAAGCGCTTGCAGAGAAATACGAAAAGGAGAAAAGCGACCTATACACTGAAATCACACAAAGCAAGGAAAACCACACAAAGGAAAGAGAGGCTCTGAGCAGCCTTATGAAAGCCATGAAAAGTGAAGCAGACCGCGAAAGCTCCGCCCACGAAGAAATCCAAGTCCGTCTCCAGCACGCTATTGCTAGTCTCCAAGAAGAACTCCGCACTGCCAAGCTACTCCTCACACACCCCCGGCTCAGAGCCAAGGTGGTCAGCCGACTGCAAGACGTCGACACAAGTGTCCCAAGTCTGGAAGTCAGGGCGGTATCGATGCCTTCCTGTGCGACTCCGGGACCGAGGTCTGTGAGAGCCAGGAGACTTTACGGCAATCAGACTATAAAGGTGTGGAACCACATGGAGCACCGAAGCTACATGCAGTCCATGGAAATCGAGCGAGCAGCCAGCTCTCAAAGGGAAAGAGCAGGCAGTGCGCACCACAGCAAGCGAGCCTCTATGTAGATGTACGCTCTAAAGGTTACTGAGGTAAGAGCGGCTCCTCAATGTCTCGGTGTCTGCGCAGGTTTCGCTTGCAGTTCGGGCACTCTCCGTGGCGTAGCAGCCAGGGGTCGATGCAGGCCATGTGGAAACTGTGACCACAGTCAATAGTCCTGATCTTTTCCCCCTGCTTGGCCTCGTCTATGCATATAGAACAAGTCAGCCGGCCTGTCTCTTCCTGAGTCACACAGTGGGGCTCGTAGCTGCCTATCGAGCCTGGTGACAGGCCTTCCGCCTGCCACAGGTTGTCTCTGAGGAAGAAAGGAGCGGCCTGGCCTTCGTACTGCTCGAGCAAGCGGTTGTACTGGCCTTCTAGCTGGCGCTGGCGGATGAGGACCATGACTGAGGTGGAGATTGCAGTGGTGTACGCGATTATCCAGATGTAGAAAATGACTAGCCACAGCATGATGTACCAACTCTGCTGGGGGTCCTTGAAGCAGTCCGGCTCAGTTTGCACGATTGCGTACCAGACAGTGCCGAGCAGCACCCAGAACACGAAGAAAGGGTACAGCAGGCCGGCGACCACTACGGTGTGCAGCTTGAACTCGGTGGTGAAGAGGTTGAAGCACCAGGGCTCATACATCTCATCCGGCGCCTCCGTATCCCCCACAATATGCGCAAGTCTGAACAGCAGCAGCATGAGACACGAAACCAGCAGCCACACTTGAATCGGCTTACTACAAGTCCTGCCTAGCAAGTACTCTAGCGAGGCCCACGTCACAAACAACTCCGCAGACGCATAAGTGATAGCCAGGGCGATGAAGATGTCGTGGCTGCCTGAGACTCACCAAGTCACCCGGATGTTCGCCATATGCCTATTAGGAAGCAGTTAGAGGGAAAAGCAGAGGCTTGATCTTGGCGTCTTCCTGGGTCATGACGGAGGAACTTTGGAAGTGCTGGATCAGAGCAGCTCGGCCTTGAATCCGAGCATAGGTAATCGTGCATATCTTTTCACTCTTGAATTCTTCCCACTTGTTCCCGTTCATTTCTCGGTAAAGCGCAGGGATCACTGTAGAGTCCAGAAAGTTGACGAAGGCGTACCCCACATTGCACTTGTTCTTAAAGTCAATGGGCAGGTAGAAGAAATCGTAGGTGTTCGCGAAGTGTCTGTCGATGGTCGTGAGCAGCATTTGCTGAGTGTACTTGTTGGGGATGTTCTTGATCATTACGGTTGTGCGGGAGTCCAGGCCTTCCAGGATCTTCTGGGGATCGAGGATATACAGAGCGCGCTCTTCCTCGTCTATGTGCTTTTTCCGAGGCTTGCGCTTGGCCTGGTCCTCACGGGAGCTGTCTGCATAGGAGGAACTGCTGCCTGAGTGGACAGACGAGGAGGGGTGTCTGCAAGGACTTGCGAGGGTCAAATCACTGCCGATGCTGGCGCCCTGCTGGTAGGCAGAGCCTGTTAGTCGCTTGCTGTTGTAGCTGGAATCGTCGGAGATGTCGCTGTAGGGGTTTTCTAGGCCGGAAGGGACGAGACGGGCGTTGGTGCCGCTCTGGATGAGCTCCTCGACTGCTGATATGGCAATTCTCAGGTCGAAGAACTGAGCGACAAGAAAAGGTCCTACTTTCTTGATAGACAAAATCGCATCCACTCGTGTGAGAATCCGCTTCAATGCCTCTTTTTCCTTGTTAGGTACTGCCACACAGTCACTAACTTCATCCGGCAAAAAGTCCACCCTCGCATACTCGCTCAAAAACCTCGCAGCCTGCTTCGTATGCCTCAAGTCAAAGTAGCGCGCCAGCACCTCCCCCACATCCCTCTCCTGCACCAGCTCCTGCAGCGGACCAAAGGTGAGCATCACTTCGGCCATTTCCGAAAACATCGGGTCTTGCAGACTGTAGGAGACGCAGAGGAGACGGGAGGGTGGCTGGAGGAAGGACTCGCTGATGTCTTTAAAGACTGGAAGACGACGGATGTCGCTTGGCGACGCAGAAGACATTCGCGTCGGCTATGGTTGTGAAGGGAAATGGCGAATTGCTGCTTCTGGGTTTTCAGGCTGCAGCGCCTTACTTAAACTGGTGGGGATAGGCTACTTTTGCTTTGGGGAAGTATGCACTGTGGAGGAGAATTCGATGCGAGAAGGGGACTTTTTGGAGTGCGTTAGTTGCTTCTAGGACGCATGCTATTTCCCTTGTCTTCCTGGTATGTGCAAGCATCACTTTCCTCCATCCCCACATTATGCGGAGGTCATACAGCTAGAGAATTACAGGGAAAGTAGTCCAATTAGTATTGCCAATTTCCGCCTCTTTCCCCAGGTAACTCCGCCTAACTCTGAGTCAGTTCGATCTTGAATATGGCCTTCAGATACACTTTGAATGAAGTCGACCTCCAGACCAGCCTCCTGCTCCCGTCCCTTTGTGCCCCGTCCCCGCTCCGCTCGCTGCAAGCCTCCGCTCTCTAACCCCGCCCTTACAGCCAAAATCGCAGTTTTAGATGCCTTTCAGTACAAGTCGCGGTTCGGACCTTCAGATACGAGGTCGATGCTGAACTTGTTGGAAAGCAAGCAGGACTGTGGGATGCATGTAGTGGACCTTTGGTCGAAGCAGCAACATCGAAGCTTTCTCAAGTCTCTGCAGGCTGTAGATGCCCAGAAGATCCGGGACCGGGTAGAAAGAGACCGTCTCTTCAATGCGAGTGTGCATCATGTCCCTGGCCACACTCTGGACGAGCTTTACGACCGGTTGATGCTGTATGACCAGCCTGGGGCGGCTGTGCGCAACTACGCCCTAGGCCGGCCAGGCATGATAAACCAGGAGATATCCTCCAGCCTGCGGACTTCGAGCTCTGTGCGCAGTCTCCATAGGCGGAGTGGAGGGGGAGTGGTCAGTAGGAAGACTTTGGCCATTGACTCGCTTATCCACAAATGCGATTTGTTTGATGCGACTGGAGACCCTAAGAGCCAGAGAGGAGTGACACGGCTGAAAAAGTATGAAGATGACCGAATTCGCTTGAGACGAGAAGTGCATCTTAGGGTGCTTTGAGTCATTTAGGCTCGCTATAATTAAGAAATTAATGACGAGGCCACAGCCGAGAGGTAAGAACTGAGATGCGACGGAGGGCACAGAATGCGAGGAAAGGTGAAGAAAGTGCTGCCGCTCATATAGTCATTAGCTCCTCCTGTCTAATTACGCTGATTTCATCGAAATTGGCCTAACCAAATCAGTCACTGCAGGTGTAGAGTCAGTGGCTTCCTTGGTCCATATGAAGAATCGCGTATACGGATATGCTTGATAGTTAGTGCATTTTGGTCCTTGTACAGCAGCAGAGCATCGCGGTGTCTTCTATTTCAGAGGCAAGAAAGCCACACAAGCTGTATCAAGCAAAATTGAAAAAGTTTGATATGCGTTGCTAGGCTGGCTGTTCGCCTAATTGACAGCGAGCGGGAGTAGTGCCTGGCACTGGGAGTATATTCTCGTTTCTTCTATAAGCAGAAGTAGGTGATATGCACGGACTTGCAGTTCGACCTCGCATCCACTTCTCTTCCCATGTTTCTGCAGATACTCATTGTCTGGATGAATCGTTGTTATTAGTTTCTTTGTCCAGAGTTTGTAGGAAACACTCATAGGCAGAGTCCATCATTCGTTCAGGGATTCGATAAGTGACCCGACTTTCGGTGTACTGTGTCAGCATGCTTTCGTATCCATGTGTCTCTTTTTGACGCTTCCAGGGACAGATAGCGGTGGCAAATAGGGTAGAGGAGTAGTTCGTCCACAGCATTCACCAGTCCTTGAAGATGTACTTTGCACTGAGTGAGTGGGCTCGGGAGTAGCCCACTCTGCAATATGTCATTCGCTTTTTCTAAGAATACAGATGTTTGAGGCTTTTGATGACTAGAAATCTAAGGATTGCTCTCCTCAGATTACAGAGTGTGATGATCTTAGCGACTTTCCCCACCCACTCATACTTCTCAACATGGCTTCTCAGCGGCTTTTCAGCTTCACCCGCATTTCCCAAGTGAAACTCCGCAAGGACAACTCCCTGAAGGCAGCTTTCCACAACGAAGAACTGCGGGTCTCGAGTAAGTCCCACACAGAAATGGGGCCCAAGGACTTCCGCAGACACTGGGTCAAAGAGCGGTCAAGAGCCATTTGGGTGTCCCTGGCTACACTGGCGGGGCTGCAGGTTTACTACTGGACCCCGGCTGGGGCGATGGCGACTGCGTATGTTCAGAAGTACTGGAAAGCCTTGAAATGCCTCATCGAGCCATCCCTCATAGGACCCCAGTCCGCCCGCGACACAGTGATTTCCGTACTCCCCAGACAGTCCCCACTCCCTGAGGAGCAGCTGCAAGGCCTCCTGGACTGGTTCGAAAGAATGGACCTGGTGAGGGAAGAAGGAGTCACAGGGGCCTGGCTGCAGGACTTGCTGCTAGGCCTAGTGCCAGCCAATGCTTTTCATGAGGAAATCGCTGTGAAAGACTTCATTTCGGTCGTTAGTAAGGCAGAATCTCCTGGAAAGGTGCTGGAAAAGCTGCTTTCCAGCACTACCCAAGAGCAGGAACTATACTCTAACCTGCAAAATTCGCTTCAAACTGCCAAATTGGCAGCTAGAGCCAGTCGCGAAGCTTACGAATTGAAGCTGCAGAGGGCGGAGGACGACACCTACCTGCAGCTGTACAGGCAAATGGCACGCAAGGAGCAGGACAACTTGACCAAAAAGATGCGGAAATACCCTGCCAGTGCCCGACTACAAGCCAGGAAATTAGCACTCGACTCCACGCTTAAGTCGCTTTCTTAGGGTACAGATGTGTATACGTCACAACCTACTTCACTGTCCTTCTTTCCTCTAGCTAAGACCTTGCTGGACAACATAGCATGTGGCAGTACTCTGAATTGCAAGGATATCTCCTAATAGGCGGTGAAGAGAGCTGAAACAATGACATTCATGTACAAGGTCTACATCCGCTGCATACCTACAGTGCAAGTCCGCGTATTTAACCTAAGGATTTACTCAGCGCAATCCCCTCCATCGAACTTGAACCTTGAGTAGTTGCATGGGTCATTGCGTACGCCGTCTCCAATCCAGTCCGGGCAACAATCTCCACCATGCCAATTGAACATATAAAGGTTGCATTGCGAATCGCAGTGGGTGTTTGCAATCATAAGTTTAAGGCAATCTTCAATTCTCTTTTCTCCCTGGGTTTCTGCGCTTTCCTTCAGAGCCTCGCTTTTCTCGAGCCTTTCCTTCACACTCATACTCATCACCAGGCAATACAAGCAGCTTCGTCATTATAGACAGGCTCACAGGGCCGCTTAAATAGGCAATAATGACTAGCTATATACGTTACGGGGTAAATGATGAGGCTTCAAATTCTCGCTTCAAAGGCTGCAGGACACAACGGGGAGAGCTACCTAGCAGGGTCTGGACGAAGAGGTTTGAAAATGCTCAGAGTCCATCGAAATGTCAATTCCCAATTTCGGAATTCTGCCTCAAATTTGCTATCCGATGCAAGAAATATTTTCACTTTTGATAGAAGAAACGCTCAATTGTACTTCCTGCTCTGGGCAGACCCAGACGGAATCGTACCGCCGCAGCCTTTCTGTTGATATGGTGCACGGCGAAAAATGCGCTGGAGACAGTGAAACCACTTTGGAGTATTCCTTATCGATAGAAAGCTGCTTGGATGACTTTTTCGCTGAGAAAAAAGATACATCAGAGACTCCTCATTTTTGTATATTCTGTAAGAAGGATCAGATATATACCGCTCGTAAATCACTCAAAAGCATCGGCTCCGCCCTCATTATTCACATACAGAGATATCATTCCTCAGACCCATATGCACACATTGAAGTTCCTTTGGAGATAGATATGTCTAGGTACTGTCCAGCTGCAGGAACGTACTCTCTTAGGTCTGCAATTCGGCATTTCGGGGATGGAGGGATGGGGCATTATACGTGCTGTGCGGAGACGAAAGAAGGCTGGAGGCATTTTAACGATTGCTATGTCTTGCCTTTGTCAATGATGGAGTATTTGAGCTCAAGCATGCTTTTTATTTACGTAAAATCTGCTAGTTAAATCGGCATTAAGCCGCTCATGGTCCCCTAAAATTCTCTGTCGAGGAACGATCCCTCCATATATGGAATGGCGGAAGCGTCCACCCATATCCTAACCACTATCCATTGCGTTGTGCCAATTTCAGCTATGAAGAATCGGGATTTGCTACATGCACTGACACAGAAGTGGGAAACTTTGTGTAAACAGACCCTTACTTCCTGGTGCTCAAATACCTATCAATTTTAACACAGAAAGGCTACTTTTTCTTGGAGGAATTTAGGGAAATGCACTTAAATTCCTGCGATGACAGAAACGGAGAGTGTATAGTCCTAGGGTATCGTTAACAGCAAATGAAATTGTAGATAATCTAAATATGGCTAATCCTGGCGACAGAGGGACTGAGAATTCGCACGCCAATGAGGATTTATCGTAAATTCCAACGTAGATCAAGCATATGTGGGTTATGCCGAGGCCAGGACGCGGAACTTCAACTATGCTCCAAGAATCCTGTGCAGCGAGTGCATCAGACCTGCGTTTTAGAAATGCTAAAGAGCGGATCGAATGGGATAACTTGTCCATTTTGTAACGATTTGTGCGAACTTTCTACCAAAGTGTTAAGGGATCTCGCCCCAGATGATGAGAAAACAGTTCTTCGAGTGCGAATCGCAAAAAGACGAGTGATTGACAATTTGCGTCCCAATGAGAAGTTGGCGTAAGCCCCAGTTAGAATGTGCTGCAGATGTGGGATTTACCAGGTTATTTCCAAGACTTTAGCGAGGGTGGCGTGCTGTTGTGGCGAGCAGTTCGAGACAGCCTGCAGAGGGAAGCACCCTGCCTTCAAGCCCTGTTCAGTGGAAAATCCGCATTATGATCAAGTGAAGCGTTGCTATGTCTCTTATTGTCCGCTGTGTGGATATGAAAGCAATAGAGTGAATGGCTGTTCTTGGGTGCAGTGCTTGAGTGACTACTGCCAACAAAAAACAATGTATTGCCAAATCTGCCAAGGTTTTTTGACTATAGCAGATCATCGCTGCAAGGTGTGCGTAGGCAAGCCATATGTTAATGGACTCCCTAGCTAGTAATGTATTAATTAAAAGGAATTGAAATTTCTCATGCAAGATCAACTGACTATTGATGCATTTCGATGATTTGCCCCCTTCCACATAACCTATCTTGTTTTAACACTTGTGTTTATGATGATCTAATGAATCACAAGTGTTTGATTTTGTCTACAGAATAATTAATTCATAGACAAGATGGATTGTAATAAAATAGGATGGAGGTGACTATCCGGCCCCTTCAAGACAATCTATCCCAAATGAACGGTTATAACTTCACTAAGTTTACAACGAGGATGCCTGCAGGTTCCAAACCCATAGACCTGAAGAAAGCCATTCACCAACAATGGAAACTGCACCCGAAGCAACAGCGACTCACTTGTGACGGCGTGCTTACTGATGATCAAAAGCTACTGTCAGAGTATGGCATCACTTCATCAGATCCAGTTCTTGTCGAGTTAATTCTGGCGTCCATCCAGCTCTTCGTTGTGGGGCTCGGTGGCATTAGGGTTGAAGTGAATAAGGATTTAAACAACGAACTATTCTATCTAAGGACTGCTGCATTTGGGGATGCGAAATGTAGCACAATTGATCAAGTGAAGCTGATTTTCCAAGATAGAGAACTGGACTGGGGGCATCAACTAAGGACTGTGCAAGGACTGGAAGACGGAAGTGAGTTGCACGTTAGTCCTCTCCCACGGATTACCCTTACAATTGCTGCTGCTGGCGGCGAAGCAACCATTCCTGATGTAGATCTGAATTTGACTGTTCTTCAATTCAAGGAAAAGTACTTAAATTCCAGTGATAGAAGAAACGGAGATACTCGTATTGCTCGTGTGGTAGCCGAACTCAAGAAAGAAGGCATGCGCCTGTGCTTCGAAACAGCGCTCGATTGGAATACTCCGCTTAGAACTATTGCCAATCTGAACGAAGAAACTCCATTGACTCTGATAAAATATGTTGACGGAGGTCATCATACAGCTTAGTAAGTCCTTTAAAGAAATTGTAAATGATAGGAATATGGGAGCTAGTACGACTTGCGGCTTATGCCACAGCCAGAATAGGGATTTTCATATATGTTTGCATGTCCGCTTGCAGCAGGTGTTAGACGAAGAAGCACAGGAAAGCAGATACAGCACTCCTTCGCTATTACCATATAATAATCGTGATGAATATTTGCAAAGTGAACTTGAGCACCGAATGGCCGCTGGATGCGGGGGCCATTGCATGACATCTTTGCGGTCACGGTAGAGGAATTCTTGAGTTGTCGAATCTGCCACATTATTTCGGTGCGGTACTCTTATTTACACACTCTGCCTTTGATATCCCTTCGGCGGAGTTTATTGAAAACGCGCTGAGTTTTCCGGCTTCGATAAATACTTGTTTGAGCGATTTTCTGTCCGAGCGAAGCATCAACACTCGCTGTTGCATCTGCCGAGGGTATAAAACTCACACAATTAAGAGGTCACTCAAGCACATCGGCTATGCCCTCATAATACACCTCCAGCGCTATCACTCGGCAAATCCATATACAGAAGTGACAGTGCCTGAAAGCCTGAACATGTCTGAGTAACTCCCTGAAGCCGGAGAATATTCACTGTGCTCAGCAATCCTCCACAGAGGCACAGTACTAAGCGGGCATTACACCTGCTATGCTAGGACAAGTACCAGCTGGATGTTTTTCAATGACCATCATGCCTAGTGCTCCCGCAGTGGCCAAATCAGGCTTTACAATAAATTACTCTCTTCATTACGTAAATCTGCAAGCTAATTGTTTTCTTTCTATATCGCATGCACCCGCTTTTTCAATGTTTTGGCCTTCTTACCGAAGAGTGAGTAGAACAAAACTTCGATGTTTTAACATAAGTGGATAGGCGCAGTATGTAGCAATTTTCTTATAAAATCGAACTTGATGACGCTATTATCTATAAATTTCCCTGAAAGACATATTTAATGTCTACAAAAATAGAATAAAAGGTGCTTAGACTGCAAGATGAAAGTCTGGTTTATAATAGGAAATATGTTCAGTGATTGCTGGGGTTTGCGTAAGAACAACAAAGATACTGGAGAAGTGGCATCGGAAACCCCCCTATTTGTGAAAGGAAATACGAAAATGGGTCTACTAAACACTGGACTAACTTGCTATTTCAATTCCGCTCTTAACAGTCTCTACTTCGTGCCGCAGTTTCACCGTTTCTTTTCCGCTGAGGAACAACCCGCTGACCCACCACTGCTTTCCCGTCTCAAGCAGTTTGTGCGAACCTATGGACAGAAGAATTTGACCCGCGATCTCCTAACATCTATCCGTCACGCAGTACCCAGTTTCCGGCATGAAGGAATGGGGTCTGCGTATGAATTTATTCTGGGTTTATTACAGCGCGTTGACGAAGAAGTGGAAAGCTACGTGGAAATGGACTCTGTACCTCCTGGCGAGAAGTGGGAAAGGGAATTAGCAAGACGGAAACTGTCAGGCTGTCAGCCACTACATAAAATTTTTTCAGTTGTGGTAGAAGAAACTCTGACGTGTACCAAGTGCTACAACTTCTTTTCACGATATCTGTATAATCGTTCCTTTTCCATTGATCTCGGTGAGTCGATTGAAAATTGCCTGACCAACTATCTCTCTGAAGAGAAACGCTCAGAGCCTTATTACTGCACCTGCAAAGTCTGTAAAACCGCCGAAGTTCATACTATCAAAAGATCCCTCAAACACATTGGCTCAGCAATAATTATCCACCTCCAACGTCACCATTCCTCTACTCCGTATACAAAAGTGGAGATCCCAGAGTCTCTGAACATGTCTACTTATCTCCAAGGAGCTGGCACATACTGGCTTTGCTCCGCAGTGCACCACAGTGGCACAGTGGAGTCTGGGCACTATACCAGTTACGCCAGGACTGAAAGTGGCTGGATGTGTTTCGACGATAGTTATGCCTCCTTTGAACCCAAAGTTCCTAGAAGGTTGTTGAGGGCAAGCACATTTTTTATTTATGCATCGGCTTAGTCTAACTTTAGATTCGCAATTCCTTAGTTTCACTTATATCTAATCTGTGAATTCCCCTTTTTCTGTTGGGGGAATGTCTCTTCCTCTATACAAACCACTACTATGAATTGTTTCGGCTTTTGTAATGAGGCATATGGAGACATTACGCGGAATTAGACGATAACCAATGCAGAATGTATAGAAGCAATACAGAAAGCGCTGCCTTTAAGCGATATTTCTCCATATAAAAGCACCGATTAAAGCTAATCGGAACTTCTTATTTAGAAAGACTTGACGCTGTCTTCTAAATTTATCGTAACTAAGCAGGAATTTCGCATCTTCAGCCCTATTTGTATAAATAGCCGCAAGGCGGTGACCAGTCTCTGAGACTTTGGAAGGACTTGGAAATGAAGGGTTCCTTGTACTCCAATATAGCTGTTTTTAGCTCTTCTCGGTAGCTCAGATTTGCTGCTTTATTCCCAAGACGGAGTTACTGCTTGGACTGTAGACAATTAAAAGTCGTAAGAACTGTAGACTGAGATTCGCTAGCTCGACATGCGGTAGAAGGCAGTTCCCAGAACTCTACATCGCTTTTAGGCTAAAATCTACCTTGGTTGCTCTCTCTGCCGCAACTCAATTGACCCTAAATTCATCGAATGCACATCGATTTCGTTCCGTTCTTGCTCCTTTCCACTCTCCCCCGTGTCCGCTTCCACTCACATTCACTCCGGTATAGACCGCTGGCCTCATTCAGTGCCCTGCTTATCCCTTCCAAATGCATGATTACCCACCTATACGCTTATAGTGCTTTCTATAGAAGGTAGAGACTGCGGACTTGCAGCTGTAGGGAGTAGTGTGGAAGGGGTATGAAGGCATGATAGCAAAGGGGAAATAAGATAACAGCCTATCTATTGCTCTATGTTTCGCTCCAAGTCTTCATATTCTCATACTGCCTTTCTGCAAAAATCGCAATATTTGATGCCTTTCAGTGCAAGTCACATGTTGGACCAACACGAAGCCAGTGCTAAACTTTCTGCAAACAAGCAGAACTGTGGTATGCATGTGAAGGACTTTTAGTCTAAGTTGCAGCTTCAAAACTCTCCAGGCTGTTGACGCCCATAAGACATGCGACCGCCTAGAAAGGGATCGTCTCTTCAATGTGAGTGTCCATCAAGTCCCTGGACATACTCTGGATGAGCTTTACGATCGATTAATGCTCGATAGCTAGCGCTGTACGCAATTACGCTAAAGGCTGTCTAGGCATGGTAAAGCAGGAAATATCCTCCAGCCTGCGAACCTCTAGTTCTGTGCGCAGTCTCAATAGGCGGAGTGGAGGGGAAGTGGTCAGTAGAAAGACACTGGCCATTGACTCACTTATCCACAAATACGACTTGTTTGATGCACCTGGAAATCCCAAGAGCCAGAAAGAACTGATAAGTCTGAAAAGAACCGAAATCAAATGCAACTTCGAGTTCTTTAATTGACTTAATGCTTGCTCTAAACATGGATTTAGAGGAAGTGATAACAGCGATAGTAACAGGGAAGCTCATCACAAAAAAAGACACCGCAGGCAAGAAAGGAAAGTGCATTGTGCATGATTTTCTGCGTACAATAATTGCATGACGACATCTATAGTGCAATGTATTGAGGATTAAAGAAATGGCATACCTACCACCCACATCATCACTAACTTGAGTAGTATTTTCAAGTTTACTATTTCAAAAGCGGTCTCAGCCATTTATTCAATACAACACTTTCTCTTAGCTGTCATTTTTTCTGCACAGATTAATATATGTCAGAGTTTTGTAGTTGCTCGCTCAATAAGTCGTAAAAAAAAACTATACACTCTTCACTACAGAAAGCGGCTGTTTTCTCGCGAAGACGGTTGTCGAGTAGCCTGCTCTTCTGCTATGGTTACTTTCGTAGTACGAAACAAAGGGAAAGTGCAGAATCAGATGGAAAACTAATGGTGATTTTTATTTGTTACATATAACAATGTCTACAATTTTCAGAAACACCTTATCTATAAATACTGTCTTCTGATATCCTTTAGAAGCAACTAGAGGGATATATGCAGTAATACTGGAGAGCGAGGCAGAACCCTTTTATATTGCCGAAGTAATATCTACAAATTTTAATAATGTCTGAAACCAGCGTTTGCCTTGCTTTCGCTCAGATGCCAACAAATCTAGGCCAAAGCCAGCGCTATTCTACCACTGCCAGTCTCCAGGTCGATAGTTCCCTTTCCGATAAGCAAGGCATAATAACACCGGTACAGACTGGCTCAATGATATTAGAGGGAAAAATCGATGACACCTCTGCACAAATATCACATCTAACGTGCATTGAGTGTGGGGCGAGGCTTTTATTTACCTCTGAGTCTAGAAAAATAACCTGCTTTTGTGGGCAAACTATCGAAATTGGTAAAGAAGGGACGCTATTCCAGCAAGACGGAATTCGGAAAAACCCAGCTATCTTAGCGATATTTCCAGCAATTCAAAGTGGAAAAACAGAACAAGAGTGTGCTTGGCTAGTGCAAGGAAATGAAAGTATGGGTTTAGCGAACTCAGGTTTGACTTGCTATTTCAACTCTGCTCTCAATAGTCTCTACTTCGTGCCACAGTTTCATCGCCTTTTCTTCGCTGAGGAACAACCCTCTGACCCGTCCCTGCTTTCCCTGCTCAAGCAATTTGTGAAGAATTATGGAAAGAGGGATTTGTCAATTCGACTTTTAGCATCTATCCGCTGGGAAATACCCAGTTTTCGCCATGAAGGAATGGGGTCTGCGTATGAATTTATTCTGGGTTTATTACAGCGCATTGACGAAGAAGTGGAAAATTACGTGGAAATGGACTCTGTACCCCCTGGTGAGGCGTGGGAAAGGGAATTAACAAGACGGAAATTATCAGGTTGTCTGCCTTTGCATGACATCTTTTCAGCTGTATTAGAAGAAACTCTGAGTTGTTCCGGGTGTAAAAGCCTGATTACACGACATCTTTATCAGCGCTCTCTTTCGCTTGATCTAACTCCAAATTACATAATGCTTACCTACTTTAGCTATCTCTCATTCTTAATATGTACAAAAATCTC
>Ga0247837_1007122_pt1 | contig 15149 bp, 13 predicted proteins | sample LaCtaG_2_FD_187115 | JGI IMG/M metagenome (GOLD analysis project Ga0247837, IMG submission 187115) | Freshwater microbial communities from meromictic Lake La Cruz, Castile-La Mancha, Spain - LaCruzMarch2015_14.5m | ecosystem: Environmental > Aquatic > Freshwater > Lake | place: Spain: Castile-La...
GCGGGCTGGGGCGTATCCCTGGAAGGCTGGAACATTGGAGGCGGAGGCAGAAACATGAAAAGCGGGCACTGAAACATAAAGCGGGGAGGCTGGAACATTGGGAGCGATGGCTGGGCCATGAGAACAAAGCATGTGAGATGACTGTGGGGACAGTCCGGATCGTCTGCTGTGCGGTCAGAGCGGTTTTCGTTGCCACCCCAAAGCGGATGCTGGATTGGTCTTCTTGTCGTTATGCGCTAGCCACTGATGAGCGGGTGTGATTTCATCCGTCTCGTCTGTTTCAATTATCCATGAATTCACCCGGATGCGATGCTGGCGTGCCCATTCGTTGACGGCGGTCGTGACGGGTGAGAGGAAGGCGCGGTTGGCGGCGCCGCGAAGCTAGGATCACCCATGAAAGCTGCCAGCCAGGATTTCGGACTCAGGCGTCTCGCCTGGGCTTTATAGCTGCTCCTTCACAAACAGAAGACGCAAACTGTTCAAGCACACGAGTACCGTGCTGCCCTCATGAGTCAGCACACCAAGCGTCAGTGGCACGATGCCAAAGAGTGAGGCCACCGCCATCACGACGACTGAGGAGAGTGAGATAGCCAGATTCTGCCGGATGATGCGCCGTGCAGTCTTGCTGATGTGGCGTGCGGAGAGCAGTTTTTCGATCTTGTCTTGCATCAACACCACATCCGCCTGCTCCAGCGCCGCATCACTGCCGCGTGCGCCCATCGCCACGCTGACGTAGGCGGCGGCCAGGCTAGGCGCATCATTGACCCCGTCTCCGATCATCGCCACCTTTCTGCCCTGCTGGGTAAATGCCTGGATCGCCGTCACCTTGTCTTCCGGGTGCAGCCCCGCGCGCACATCTGCCACGCCCAGCTCATGAGCCACCTGCACCGCAGCAGCGCGGCGGTCTCCTGTCAGCATGACCGTTGTTACCCCTTCAGCAGCGAGCTGAGCCAGCACCGCCTTGCTACCGCTGCGGATTTCATCCTTGAGCAGCACGCGGCCCATCGTAGCCGCATTGAGCACCCAGACCTCAGAGAGCCCCAGCGGAGAGTCCGGCACATCTTTGAGCCATTGAGCAAAGTCACCCTGATCCATCAGTTCCCGCCTGCCGACATACGTCACCCCCTCATCCGTACGCCCACGCAGCCCCTGACCGGGGATGGATTGAAATTCGAGCAGTGCCACCGGCTCGACACCTTGCTCTTTGGCATGACGCGTGATGGCGAGTGCGAGAGGATGATTGGAATTCGCATCCAGGCTCACCGCCAGCCGCAGCACCTCCCTTTCCCGCCCTGGGGGAAAACTTTCCACACTCGCCACACGTAGGTGTCCCTCAGTCAGCGTGCCTGTTTTATCCATCGCCACCACGTCCACCTCTGCCAGCTTCTCGATAGCAGCTCCGCCCCGGAAAAGAATGCCACGCCGTGCGCCCCAGGCGATGGCCGCGAGGATGGCTGACGGAATGGAGAGCACCAAAGCGCACGGACTCATCACCACCAGCAGCGTCATGGCCCGGTAAAAAGCCGACTTCGAGCCACCCTCCACCGACTCAAACGGCGGCACTGCCAGCACCAGCCACCATATCAAAAACATGAGCGCCACCGTGCCGAGAGTCAGCAGCGTGTAGCCAGTGCCGAAACGGTCTGTAAAACGCTGGCTCGGCGCACGCATGTGCTGAGCCGTTTGGATCAGCGCGATGATCTTCGCCAGCGCACTCTGAGTCGCAGGACGGTCCACCCGCGTCTGCACCAGCCCCCAGAGATTGAGCGTACCGCCATAGACCACGGCACCTTTGCTTTTGTCTATCGGCATCGCCTCACCGGTCAGGGTAGATTCATCCGCCGCCGTCTCACCGCTGAGCACCGTACCATCCACTGGGAAAAGCTCCGCCGGGCGCACCTGCACCAAATCTCCCACGCGCAGCAGAGTCACCGCACGCTCCTCCGTGCTTCCATCGGGCAAAACCACACGCGCCATCTTTGGTACCGCTTTCATCAGAGCATTGATCTCACGATGCGTCCGGTGCAGCACAAAATGCTCTAGCGCCCCGGAAGTAGAGAATAGGAAAAGCAGCAGCGCCCCCTCCTCCCAGGCACCCACCGCCACCGCACCCGCTGCCACCGCCAGCATGAGGAAATGTACATCCAGACGCCGCTCCTTGAGGTTCTCCCAGGCCTCCTTGGCCGCGTCCCAGCCACCACTGATCAGCGCCACTCCGAGCAAACCATGAGTCACAAACTCTGAAGCGCCAAAAAAACGGCCCGCCAGGTAGGCTGCCACCTGCGCCAGACCGCAGATTACTGCCTGCACAGCCAGCGTACGCCACTCCTCATCACTCTGCTTCTCTATCTCCTCCGGCTCAGGCCATTCAAAGTCACGCCATTTCCAAAAACGCGGAGCCGTCACACAGCTCGGCTTTTGCAGCAGCACCGCACCCTCCGTGCGTGTCAGTTGCAGCCCGTCCAGACCATCTGTTTTCGGAGTGACGGCCAGCAGCTTTTCATCCAGGGACTTGAGCAGTTCATTGAGCCGCGCTTGCAGCGCCTCCACATCCACCTGGCCCAGCGTTGCTACTTGCACACTGCGGTCTGCCGCATTCAGCCTGATCGCCTCCACTGCCGTCTGACTCGCGAGGAATTCAGACAGGGCATCAATCCAGGAAGCATTAGCGGCAGAATCTTTGGGCATGGACCCTGATCCTAGGCGCAGGTTTCCAGTCTGTCCGGCAGTATTTCGCGCACCCTGTGGAAGCATGTTGGGCAGCGTGAATTAGTAACGAAGTAAAGATTACCAGCCCGCAGGCACTTCACACGGCTCCCGGACTGCGACTCATGATCTTGGCTTGCGTTATGATGCCATCCTGTTCCGCGCTGCACAGTCTCTCCATAAACTCACGCGCACGCACTGCGCTGGACAGCACGACCTCCACGGTCTCAACGGCACCGCCGTGCAGCTCGAGCACGAGGGGACCGTGAAAATGATGGCGGCGCAGCTCGCGGATGACGTAGGGCCAAGCGATGCTGCCGTCACCGGGGGCGAGGTGGGCGTCCCAGTCGCCATGGTTGTCGTTGATGTGGACCATTTGCAGGTGACCGGAGAGTTTTTGGATCACCATCTCCATCTCGCGGGCGAGATGCGCGTGGCCGGTGTCGAGGCAGGTGCCAACCTCACAAGTGGTGATCTCACCGAGGAGATACATCATGTCACGCACATGGCCGAACATGAGATGAGCGAGCATGTTTTCGAGCAACAGGCGGATGCCTAGCTGGCAGCAACGCGTGGCGACTTGGTTGAGCGCATTGGCGGCGTGGTGCATGCGTTGGAGAAACTCCGCATCGGGCGGGCGGCCTTCGCGCTCGGGGCCGGGATGGAGCACGATGTATTCGCAGCCCAGGAGCGCAGCGGTTTCACAGGCGCGGATGAGTTCCTGAATGGCGCTTGCGCGCGCAGTGTCATCGAGCGCGGTGATGTCGATGCGGTCGGCAAAAGGGGCATGAAACGAGATAGGAAGCAGTCCCAGTGCGCGCATGCGCTCACCAGCGCGGCGGACGGCCTGCTCGTCGTGGTAGTCGAGATGCTGCGGGAAGGAGCAGACTTCGAGCTGGCGGAATCCGGCATCGCGGATTGGCTCAAGCACGTCGAGAATGCTGCGGCGGTAAAAGCAGCCTGTAGAGAGGGCGATGGGCCAAGAGTTCATGGGGGGAGTTTGGCGAGGAGCTTTTGGCGGGATGTCTCCAGCTCGCAGGAACTGACTGCTGGTGGGGAGCAAAAGCCTTTTTCGCGCGTGGAAGTGCAGTTGAAGTCAACCAGACGGTCCAGCCCGGTGATGTGCAGACCCGCAAACAGGCGCGTGTAAAAGTCAGCGCGTGTGGCGGTGTCGTAGTCGTTCCAATCAACGCCCCAGCCGTACGCGGTGTTTTCAAATTTGGAGCGGATGAGACCTGCGATATGCCGTGGGTGCCAGCCTTGTGCGAGCATAACACGGGTGATCATCTGCATGCCTGCAGGCTTGAGCAGGAGGTCGTTGGGATGTTCCAGCAGATGGCGTGCGCAGTGCGGCAGCGCGGTCAGCGGCGTGCGGTCATAGGTCTCTGGCCAGCGCTCAGGAGGATCGTGCTGGGTCGAGTAATAGAACTGATGAAAGCGGCGCAGGCGGGAGGCGAGGTACTGCTCCAGCAGCCGCTTAGTGCCCGGCTCCTGCAATGGGATGCGCACACAGGCGCGGTGGGCCAGATCAAGCACATCGTCATCATCCTGACGGACTTTGATGGCCTGACGGAAATCCATCTCATGCAGCGGGATGGAGCGGAAGGTCGGGATTTGGCCCTCCAGGCCGAGGTTTTTGGCCATGCCGCTGGCCCAGGGCTTGCGGTAGTTGGTAAAGGGCATGCGCGTCATTCGTGTGTGCAGCGGATCACCGTACTCAGAGATGTCTATGGAGATCATCTCACGCTGTTTGGTCCGGTAAGCGCCGACATGCACGGCGGTGATCTCCACTGGCAGCGCTGTCAGTGGCACAGCGATTTCTTTGATGCGGTGCGCCACATATTCCATGAGCAGCGCTATTGCGGCAAATGTGGCCTGATCATTCTCCTCAATGTGTCCCGTGAGCAGCGGCGGCAGGCGCTCCATACAGCGCTGCTCCAGTTCTGGCGCTGGATTGAGGGCGCGGAGTTCGGTAGCGATCTGCGAGTTCCGGCTGATGCGCCACACGAAATGGTGGCCCTGCCCGGTGATCACATGCAGTGGGCGAATGCCCCATTCTAGCAACAGGGACTCAATGACCTTTACCACCGGCTCTTGCAACTCAAAGCAGCGCCAAGGATCAATGTAGGCCTCAGCGGGCGAGTCAAAGTTCACATACTCGACATCAAGATGGAGCAAGTAGGAGGCTGAGTCGGCCAGAGATCGGGCGATGTCCATGTTACGCTCAAGGAACCAGTCCATCTCTGTGACCAGTCGTAATTCCCGGCGGTCAAACTGGCAGCCGTCTGAGCGCATGATGTAAACGGCGGTCGCTTGATCGAGCGTGCCGCCGCCAGTGAACTCAATGAGTCGCTGGCGCACGGCCTGGTCGGCATAGAAAGCGTTCACAACAGCGGCGGCGTTGCGATGAAGACAGGTTTGTGCGAGAGGGCGATCACGGACTGCACCGTCGAACCTAGCAGCGCCACACCTATGCGCGAGTGTCCTTTGGTGCCCATGCAGATGACATCGGCACCTTTGCGTTCCGCAGCGTCACAAATGGCGGTGGCAATATCGTAGTGCGTCACCACTTCGGATGTGATGTTGACACCAGGAACCTCCAGTAGAGAAGCAGGCAGCGCCTTCAATTTCATCTCAGCATCTTCCTTATTTTTTGCCGTGGCAATGCTGTGGTCAAAATACACTTCTGAGGCGATGACGGGATTGATGCCGCTTGATGGATCATGACAGACATGCACAAGATGAATCGCACCGCCCGCAGGCAGAAGGCTGTGGGCGTGGCGCAGGGCTTCCGTACAGACTTCCGTGAAATTCGTCGCCAAGAGCACGCAGTGAATCGCTGGAATACGCATATCTGGGTTTCCTGCGGATGCTGGCACGCAGAGAACATTGGTTGTGGCATGGGCCAGTACATTGCGGGAGAAGGAAGGTGCTTTCAGCCGCTGCCAGCCATGCCGCTGATGCGTCCCAACCACGAGCAAACCGGACATTAATTCATCCGCTGTGTGTAGAAACTCAGTCGCAGGCAAACCGACGACATCACGCACATGAATCTTGACCGGTGTATCACCGAGAATGGCATGCAGGCGCTCCCAGGCATTGCGCTGTTGGATGGACTGCTGCTCCTTGGTGATGATGGTATCTTCGACAGGACGAACATAAGCCGCCTCAATTTCCACTTGGCCCAGGGCGACGAAGCTCTGCATCGTCGCGATGGCTACAGCCGCCGAAGCTGTGAAGTCCACACCGCAAAGCAGACGTAGGGCGGCGGTACCGCCCAGCCAGTCCAGCAGCAGAGCTGGCTGGCGCACGACCAGCGTGGGCACCGACGCACCTTCGGCGACACGTTCCGCCACGCTGCCGACAAGCCAGCGATCCGCCAAACCTTTGCCGACCGATCCGAGGACAATCATCTTCGTTGGCTGCCCGGCTGCGGCGTCAATAATTTCGGTGCTGGCGCTGCCATGACGAAGATCTTCGACGACTTCGATGCCGGAGGCACGCAAGCGCTCCGCCTCCCGTTGGAGATTTTCGTGAATAATCCGTTCATTCGGAACCACGACGGGCATATCGCCCATGACAATATAATCCTGCACGCAATGCACGAGCCGCAGCGGAAGCTGTAGTTTTTTTGCCAGCGCCACAGCGATGTCGGCGGCTGCTATGGCGGCTTGGGAGAAATCAGTGGCGCAGAGGATTTGCATGATGGTGTTGGGTTTTGAGTTGTGGCTTATGCCGCAAAGCCGAAGCGGTGCTTCACTGCAGCGGTATCGAGGTCGAGCGAGCGACATAGCAGGCCGGATGCCAGACGCTCCGCCGCTACGCGGAGCATTTGATCACTCTGATGCTGCGCCAGCTCGACGCCCTCGTGCTTGATGGCGCTGATGTGTGCACCAGTGGCGAGCAGGCTGATGAGGAAATCCTCCGCCGCGATTGGATCGTCCGTGCGGTGGGTGTCGAGGCGCTTATTGTGATGCGGACGGATGATGTAGTCAATGTCAAATTTGGCGAGCATAAGGGTGAGTGGAGTTTTGGAATGGGTGGTGGTGAATGCCGCTGGGATGCCTGCGCAGCCCAGCGGCGCGGTGTGGCAGGGTCACTGCACTTTGACCTCAATGGTCTTCGGCTTGGCCTTTTCATCCTTCGGCAGGTGCACCGTGAGCACGCCATCCTTGAACTCGGCGCTGACTTTGTCGCCACTGACGGCTTCAGGCAGGGTGAAGCTGCGAAGGAAGCTGCCATACGAGCGTTCGATGCGGTGGAATTTCTTGCCCTTCTCCTCTTTTTCGATCTTGCGCTCGCCTGAGATGGTTAGCTCGCCGTTTTCGACGCTGACTTTGACTTCTTCCTTCTTCAGCTCGGGCAGCTCGGCTTTGACGAGGTATTCGTTGTCATCCTCGCTGATGTCCACCAGGGGCGTCCATTGGGCGACGGTCATGGCTTCTTTTTCGCCGTTTCGGGAAGGAAATGGCAGTCCGAAGAGCCGTTCGAGACGGTGTTCCAGATTGCCGAGGTCACGCAGGGGATGCCAGGTGGTTAGAGTACTCATGTTGTTGTTTTAGAGGTGAGTTGACGGATTTGTTTTTTTAAGCCGGTGAGCGTTGTCCGCCATGAGCAACGGCACCGGAAATTTAGGATTGATTTGGAAGGAACCAAGTTCACCGCGCGCGCGCCGTTTTTTTGGCGGTCCTTGACTGGCGCTTTTCTGAGCCATTGCTAGCGGGCGCGGTGGCACGCTTTGCGGCGGCTTTGGGAGAGACCGCAGACTGCTTCGGGTCGCCGGATTTCGCCGCAGGTTTAATCTGTTCGCGAAGGTCGCCGAAAAGCTCTCGCTCAGCTTGAAGCCAGAAATGGAAATCCCGACCCGAAGGAGATCCCGCCTGCTGCCAGAGGTGATAGGCGCGCATTCTGGTTTCTTCAAAACTGCTCTCATCTCTATGGGGTGGCATAGGGTTCATTGCGTGTGGTATTTGGGTGAGGTGAAATCAGCCGTCGTTGATGCCCCAACTGACCGGAGCGGAGAAAAACTCCCGCCCAAAGGACTCTGCACGTTGAAACGAACCCGGGCTTTTGGGGCGGATGAGTTGTGTGGCGGAATCTCGGTGCAGGCGCTTATCAAAATCCTCATTGCACATGAATTCAGCCTGCCAAGAATCTGCCACTTGCTTTAGGTGGGTGCAGAGCGCCCCCTGGGGGGAGTCGAATTTCACTTTCTCGTCATGCAGGGCGACTAGCATTGGGTGTGTATCCCGCTGCTCCGCAAGACTGGATCTCAGCCATTGCTGGATGTGCTCCGGCAGCGGCTTCGCATCAGCCGCAGAAACGATGATCATGTCCGCCGCCGCCGTCAGGTGAATGGACATGGCCCGTAGGCCCGCGACGGTCAGTTTGTCGAAGCTCCATAAGAAGACCCGCAACCGGCAGGTTTCCAGCAGCGCTGCCTGTAGCCGATCCAGAGCCTTCTGCGCACGTTCTTTTGCCAGATAGCCATCATGGATGCCAACCACGGTGAACTCAGCTTTGCCCGTCAGTTGTTGTCGGCGGCTGGTCTTGGGTGGAGGTGCGGTGAGTTGCATTAATTCGATTGTATTTATCATGCCAAAACCTGGCAATGGGGAGTAGTACCCATCGAGTCTCGGCCATTGGCTGAGAACTTCTGAGCCGTAACCATGCCGTCGGGCAGGGAGGGCGAAGGCGCATCGGCTCAGGCCGCGGCCAGCAGTGAGTGACTCACGGCAGCGCCCTGGAGGGCGCCGGGCCGTCAGCGAAGAGCTTCGCGGTGGTTGCGGCGTGCGCTGGGGACATCTGGTCGAAGGCTGCGGACTCCCCGTCGAATCAGGTCCGGGTGCGGACGGTCATTGCGGCTGCCGGGGCGGGCCGCGCGGAGATTCGGTCGGGTCACGCGAAAGGGCGGTCAAATCGTGCGGATGATCGGTCGGACCACGCGAAAGGGCGGTCGAAGACTGAGGAACCACGGTCAATTCACGCGAAAGGCGGGTCGCACGGTGCGGATGGCGGGTCGGAGGCCGCTCAGGGCCGGTCGAGTCGCGCATAAAGGTGGTCGAAAGCAGCGGAAAGGTGGTCAGCCAGCGCGGAAGGGGCGGTGTGACGAAAACTTGCGTTTGGGAGCCGTTTTTTATAAAATCCGGCTGCCATGAAACAAGAATTCAACCTCCGTTTGAAAATGTTCCAGCGTTCCCTGGGTGTGCTGGAGTTGCCCGAGTCCAAAGCCGTCTGGCAGAACCAGCCGCCGGTCATGTTCACCAAGCTGGAAGGTGAGGCGGAGGCGATGGTGGCGGTGCTGGAGGAGCATTCGCGCAAGCAGGAGACGGACACGACGGGCGTGACGGAGGAGAAGCAGCGTGAGGAGGCCGAGCTGGAGGATGCGGCCTTTGCGCTGGGCGGCGCGCTGACGCTGTGGTTCCGCAAGCAAAACAGCGAGACTGAGGCGGCCCAGGTGTCGCTGACGGAGAGCGCGTGGCGGAAGCTGGCGGGCCAGGAGCTGCTGAATGCGGCACAGCGGGTGATCGACCACGCCACCGCGCTGAGCAGTGGCCCCGCTGCTGCGGCGGTGGCGGAGTATGGCATCACGCCAGCGGCGGTGCAGGCGCTCCAGAAGGAGTGGGATGACTTTGACCAGATCATCAACAGCCCCGGCGTGGCGCAGGCGCTGCGCAAGGTGCTGACCAAGGGCCTGCGCCCGGCCTTCAATCTGGTGGAGGCCAAGTTCACGGAACTGGAGGCGCTGATGGTGCAGTTCCGCAAAACGGAGGCTGGCCGGGCGATGATCGCCGCGTGGGATGAGGCGCGCATTCAAAAGGGCGCCAATGGCGGCAATGACTCGACTCCCCCCGCCCCGCCACCCAAGCCCGTGCCGGGGAAGTGACTGCCTGACTCGCAGCATCCCATTTCACACCTGCTCCCCCACCCAACGCACGGCGTAGTGGATGAGTTCGGTGCCGTTCTTCAATCCGAGCTTCTCGCGGAGGTGCGCACGATGCGTGTCCACGGTCTTCGTGCTGATGTGCAAATCAGCGGCGATTTGTTGCGTGTCTTTGCCCTGGCCGATGAGGCGGAGGACTTCCAGCTCGCGGTCGGTGAGCTTGCCGAGCACAGAGGTGCTGGTGGTGGAGCGCGGGCGAGAGAGTGCGTCGAGGATGGCGGCGGCGGTGCGCTCGCTGGCATAGACCTGGCCGTTGAGGACTTTGGTGATGGCCTCTCTCATCTTGTCCGGGCCTTCCTGTTTCATGATGTAACCGCGCCCGCCGGCACGCAGCACCCGCTCGGCATAAAGCTGCTCGTCATGCATGGAGATGACCAGCACGGGCAGTTCCGGCCGCATGGCGTGGACATCCTGCAGCAGCTCCAGCCCGCTCTTGCCCGGCAGGCTGATGTCCATCAGCACGAGATCGGGATTCAGCTTCGAGATGGCGTCAAAGGCATCCCTGGCGTTGTCCGCCTCGCCGCAGACGACGAGGCCGGGGACGGCTGCGGCGATGCGGACGAGCCCGTCGCGGAACACGGGGTGATCATCAACGATGAACACTTTTTGGCACGGCTGGCCGGATGCTTTTTTAGCCATGGGTGGGAACGGTGGCGGGTTGAGATAGCGGCGTGGGAATAGTGCAGAAAACGGTGGTGCCGGATAGATTGCGTTGAATGGCAAGGATGCCGCCGATCATGTCCGCACGGTAACGCATGATCCGCAACCCCATGCCATGGTGCTTGGTATCCGGCTCGGCGATGCCCTTGCCCTGATCCTTCACAGAAAGCACGGTGTGGTGCGGGTTGGTCGAGAGTTCGATTTCGATCTCCTTCGCCAGACCATGCTTCACGGCGTTGGTCACCGCTTCCTGCGCGATGCGGTAGAGGTGCGTGGCCGTGGTGTTGTCCATGTCAATGGCGGGCGGGCATTTGCAGCGGCAGTTGATGCGGAACATGTCGCTGGTGCGCGCGGCCAGCTCCTCCAGCGCGGCGACGAGCCCGCCCTGCTGCACTGCCACAGGATGCAGTCCGCGGGCGAGCGAGCGCGTCAGCGCTAGGGCATCTTTGAGCAGGCGGGTGATCTTGTCAGCGCTTTCCGCCTCGGGCGATCCCTGCTCGGTCAGGCTCGCTTTCAGCACATCGCTGAACAGCCAGATGCCCGCGAGCTGCTGGCCCAGGTCATCGTGCAAATCCTGGCCGATGCGCTGCTGTTCGCGCTCGCTGATGTGCAGGATCTCTTCCTCCAGCTTTTTACGCGCAGCGACCTGCTGCCGCAGTTCTGCATTGAGGTGTTGAAGCTGATGGGTGCGCTCCTCCACGCGCGTTTCGAGATCCTCATTTAGCCGCCGGATCACCTGCTCGGCGCGTTTGCGCTCGCTCACATCCACATGGGCGATGACGACGGAATGCGGGCCGTTGCCGAAAAACGGCGTGACGTAGCCGACGAACCAGCGCTGCTGGGTGGGCGAATGACAGGCGTATTCCATGGTGAAGCGTGGAATGGCCCCGCTCATCACCTCACGAATGCCTGCGACGAAACGTGCCGACTCTTCGACTCCTCCCTTGGCCGCCGCATCACACACGGCAAGATAGTTGGAACCAACACCGCCGGTTTCGACCGTGCCGCCATTGGCTTCTGCGAAGACGGACCAGGACTGGTTGGTGCTGACAATCCTGCCGTCGGCATTGAGCACCGCGAGGCTTGCCGGTATGGCCTCCAGCGTGGCTTCGGCGAAGCGGCGGGCATGCTCGATCTCACCTTTGATGCGCACTTGCTCGGTGATGTCACGCACGGCGCTGATCACCAGCATGCCCTCGGCGGTCTGCAAAGGACTGAGGCTGATTTCCACGGGAAACTCACCGCCATCCTTGCGCAGCGCAAACAGCTCCATCCCGGCACCCATGGACCTCGCATGGGGCAAGTCGGCGTAGTTGGCACGATGGCCCGGATGGCGGCCACGAAAACGCCCGGGCACCAGCATCTCCATGGAATGGCCGATCAACTCCCCAGGCGCGTAGCCGAAGAGCTTCACGGCTTGCGCGTTGGTGAATTCGATGAAGCCGTCCTGGTTGACGATGACCATGGCATCCGGCGCGGACTCCAGCAGGCCGCGAAATTTCTGCTCGGCATGCTTGCGCTCCGTGACATCCCTGGCGATGCCGCTGATTTCGCAAGGCCGCCCGTCCCTGCGGCCGATGACAATGCCGCGATCAGCGATCCAGCGAAGCTGTCCCTCACGATTGAACACCCGATACTCGATGTGATAGTGGCTGGTTTCTCCAGCAAGCCAACGGTGAAACGCGGCCTGAACCGCAGCAAGGTCATCGGGATGGATAGCCTTCGTCCAAATTTCGTGATCGGCATAGAGCTCCGCCGCCGGGGCGCCCCAGATAGGCTCAAAGGCCGGGCTGACATAGGTCACACGCGGCGGGTCGAGTTCCATGAACCAGAACACCTCGCCCATGTTCTCGGCCAGCAGACGGAACTTGGCCTCGCCGGAGTTCATATCGCCCTCAAAGTGGTGTGGCACCGTGGTGTCGGGCTGGCTGGCAGCCTGGGGCGCATGGGGCTGCGTCCCCCGTTCTTTAGCGGGTGCGCTGGGCTTTCCGGTCTTGCTGGAGGCATGTTTCATAACAACTCGCTATCCGTTACATCCGACACGGCGGGCAGTCTTCGACATTTCTAGTTCAGACTCATGCCACCAAACGAGACCCCCACAACGCGGCTGGGGCACTTCACGTCTCAGCCGGTGGCTGAGACGGTGTGCGAGTTTTCTCTGAGAAGGCTGGTTCAGGCGGCGATGGCGAGGCGCTGCCGCCTGTCGTTCGAGGCTATTCGCCCAGCAACGAACAAGACACGATCTGCCGGTTGCACCTTCATGAGGGGCACATCAGCCAAGCTGCGCGATGATCTGCGCCGCGACGATGCGCAGCAGCATCGTCAAAGGATACACCGCAGCGTAGGCGATGGCGGGTGAATCGCAGCGGGCCATAGTGGTGGCGAAGGCAAGGGCGGGTGGGTCAGTCATACCACCGGAGAGGAGACCGCACAGTGCCATGAAGTTCAAGCGATGCACTTTGCGGGCGATGAAGCCAACGATGAGCAGCGGCAGCATGGTGACGAAGATGCCGAGCAGCACCCATTGCAGACCCTGCGCCGAGAAGACAGTGGCGGCGAAATTTTCGCCGGAGAGCAGGCCGACGTTGGCGAGGAAGAGGATGATGCCGAGTTCCCGCAATGCACGATTCGCATTGAGCGGCATGTGCATGACCATGGGACCGAGACGACCGAGATGGCTGAGCAGAATCGCCATCACCAGCGGTCCGCCGGCAAGTCCGAGACGCACTGGCACGGGCAGGCCCGCGATTTGAAAGGGATAGAGGCCAAGCAGCAGACCGAGCATGATGCCGGCGAAGATGGCGGCGAATTTTGTCTCCTGAAGCTGCTGCACCGCATTGCCGACTGCCTGGGTGGCGGAGTTGAGGGATTCATCATCGCCGACGAGTTGGAGCATGTCGCCAAATTGTAGGCGCAGGTTGGGCAGCGCGGTGAAGATGAGATCGCCACGGCTCACGCGGGTGACGGTGACATTGTGGAAGTGATCCAGGCCGAGTTCTCGCACGGTCTTGCCGAGCATGCGCTTGTTGGTGAGCACCACACGACGATACGTGATGCTGCCTGGCGCTTTCATGAGATTATGCGTGCTGACGCTGCCGATTACGAGGCGGAACTGCTCCAGATGTGCCTGCGTGCCAACGGCCATGATGAGATCACCGACATGCAACTGCGTGTCTGGTGTGGCGGTGGTCACTTCGCCACCGTCAGCCGGACGATAGCGTGAGATGACGACGTTCATCTCGTGAATGCCGGGCACGCTGGCGATGGTGATGCCGTTAAGGTTCACATTCTCCACGCGCAGGTTCATACGCTGCAAGGGTTCGACACCCTCGCCTTGCTCCTTGCGAAATTGCTCCGCTTCCTTGACCACATCTACTTTGAAGAAGATGCGCAGGATGATAAGCGAGAGAATGATGCCCACAATCGCCAGCGGATACGTCGCCGCATAGGACAGCGCGGCCAGGGTGACGTGCGCGGCATCCACATGGCTAGAAGCGAGTGCCTGCTGCGCGGCACCGAGCGCGGGCGTGTTCGTGGTGGCTCCGGCGAACAAACCGGCGACGGCGGGCAGCGGCATGCCAAATAGCCAGCCGCCGAACAATGCCACGCCTGCGCCCAAAACCACCAGCATGAAGGCATAGCCGTTGAGCATGCGCCCCTGACGCCGCAGCGAGGCGAAAAAGCCCGGCCCCATCTGCATGCCTAGTGCGAACACGAATAGCACGAGCCCGAAATCCTTCAAGAAGTGCGCCACTTCCGTCCCAGGACGCAGACCAAAGTGCGAAGCGGCTAGTCCGGCAAACAGCACGCCCGCCACGCCGAGCTTGATGCCCGCGACGCGGATATTCCCCAGCCCGATGCCGCCCAGCACGACGATACTGAAGATCAGCAGGTCGCTGGCCACTGGGTTGTCTAGCTGCAATTGCTGGAAAAAGGTCATGATCTCCTGATTGCATGATTTGTGCCAAAGGAGCGAGGCATTTGTGTGCCATTCTTGTGCCGACATCACGCCTGCAGTGCGGCATTCACCATGTGTGTCTTGATTGCCACGGATTTGCCGATATAAAGCGGCCTATTTTGTGCTTTGATGCGAAGGATGAGCCATAACACTTCTTCCCTTTATGAACGACTCGGCGGCGAGGACATGATCGCCGCACTCATTCCCGCCTTTTACGTCCGCGTGCTGGCCGATCTCGAACTGAGACCGTTCTTCAACCATAGCGCGCTGGAGAAACTGCATGCGATGCAGCGCGAGTTCTTCGTCATGGCGACCGGCGGGCCGGTTCAATATAGCGGACGCCCTCTGGCGCATGTGCATCATGGTCGTGGCATCACGCGGCAGCACTTCGCCCGCTTCACCGGTCATCTGGTGGAAACTCTGCTCGATATGGGGGTGACACAAGAGGAAGCGGATGAGGTTATTGAGCGCATCAACACCTTGACCAACGAAATTGTGGGGGCTTCTTACTGATCTGGCATGGACGCGAATGAATGTGCTGCGTGGGACGATTTTTGATCCGTGTAGGTATCTGAGTTTGGCGTTGCCGGGCGGGTGGGAGTGGGGATAATCCGGGCACGAATGAGTGCGCGTTATGATGTCGAGGGGCTGGTGGTGGTCGTCATGGGCGGCACCACGGGGCTGGGCTTGTCGGCGGCGCGTCTGCTGGTGGCAAATGGTGCGCGGGTGGTGGTGACGAGCCGCGCGGAGGTGAATGTGCGGGAGGCGCTGGAGGTGCTGGGGGCGGGGGCGCGTGGGTTTGCGGCGGATGCGGTGCTGCCAGAGACGGCGGTGCGGGCGGTGGCGCTGGCGGTGGCGGAGTTTGGCCGACTGGACGCACTG
>Ga0247837_1007123_pt1 | contig 15147 bp, 17 predicted proteins | sample LaCtaG_2_FD_187115 | JGI IMG/M metagenome (GOLD analysis project Ga0247837, IMG submission 187115) | Freshwater microbial communities from meromictic Lake La Cruz, Castile-La Mancha, Spain - LaCruzMarch2015_14.5m | ecosystem: Environmental > Aquatic > Freshwater > Lake | place: Spain: Castile-La...
GATTCACTTTTAATAAATTCTTTTTCATTAAAATTTGGTTGGAATTCTATTTCGTTTCTGACAATTTCTTCTTCAGGAAATTGTATCCATTTTTCCAAATCATAATCTTTAATTTTTATTTCTTGCCCATCTTCTGGGTTAAAATATTTTGTGTGTGTACTTTCGATTCTACCAAAGAAATCACGGAGTACGCCGTTAACTGAAATACCTAATATCATGTTTAAATTATACTATTTTTTTATTATAAATAAAGAGTTACCTTCATCTTCATGCCAATCAGAATCACCTTCATAGACATCGAAATCACCTGAGAAGTGATTGTCAAATAATTTTTTATAAATACTTAATCGATTTCTTCTAGCATCACCGCCTATAACAAATAAACGGTATTTACTATATCTTTTAATAATATTTTTTATTATATATATGATTCTACCAAAGACATCAAATTGTTCTTTAATGTTTGTATCGATACTAAAACTATCTGCATCATCTTTATCCGTGATAATTGACAGCGTAAAGGCCACATCCAAACAATCTACCAACTCGTCATCAATACCAATAGTTTCACCTAAAGTAAGACCGTTATTTAATTTAATATTATTAGATTCTTGTGAATAATGAAATTCTAAATCATATTTATTACCGTTTTTAGAGGTAAATTCACAAGAAAAATAATCACCGTAATCAACTATTTTAAAATCTGTTTTAATAACAGAATCAAATGATTCGGTAATAATATTTAATAAATCTATTTTTTTTAAAGTGTTCTTTTTTGGTCTAGACATTTAATCTTTTTTAATAAAATAATAGGCACCACCATGATACCCATCATTAGTACCTTCCTTTTTTAAGAAATCACCTGAAAAGATATTTTCAAACATTTTAATGTAAATATTTAGTTTGGTTTCTTTTGTGTCTTTACCGATTACATATACTTTAACATTTGAGTTGTGTTCAATAAATTCTTTTATTAAATAACTTATTCTACCCATTAATTCAAATTGTTCATCTCTGTTGGTTTCTTTAGTGTATAATTCTGGCATATCTCTATCTGAAATATTAACTTCTGAAGGTACAAAAGCAATATCTATTGTTTGTTCTATATAATCAAAATCAATATAATCACCTAATGTTGTGTTATCATAAAAATTTTTATCTGGTGAAATAATATTACGAATAAATTCTAAATCATATTTGTTACCACTACTTGTTTGAAACCTATATATTATAATATCAGAACCTTCTTGTAAGGTTTCATACTCGGTTTTAATAATTGATTCAAAACTTTCGTTAATAGATTCTTTTATTATTCGATTAATTAACGTAACTCTTTCCTCTATAACTGGTGATTTTCTTAGTCTAATATTTTTATATTTTCTCATTAATCCTTTAGTAACTGTTTTTTATTACCACCGTTAGTTTTATCTTCATCTATTTGGTCAAAAATTTCTTCAATAACCTCAATGATTTTATTTCTAACAATATCTTCTTTATTTCTTAACTCAACAACACCAAAACTAGGTTTATCTCTAAATTTCTCAATAACAACTTCTAATGAACTATCTTTTTTATTACGTAAATCTTTTTGTTTAACGTCACCCAAAATAATCATCTTAGAATTCTCACCAATACGTGTCATCAAAGTTCTCATATTATCTAATGAGATATTTTGTGCCTCATCCATAATAATGATTGAATTGTCGATACTTCTACCTCTAACGTAGGCAATTGGTTTAATTTGTATGTACCCCATTTCTCTAAGTTTGGCTGTTAAATGTTCACCGATAATTTTATTAAAATTATCCAAGAAAGAATCCATAAAAGGTTCCATCTTCTCCTCCATTGTACCTTTTAAAAAGCCTATCTCTTCGTCTTTTAAAGTTGTTACCGATTTAACAAGGATGATTTTCTTAAAAGCCGTTTCAGAACTTTTAAGTAATTTAAGAGCTTCAGCACAAGATAAAAAGGTTTTACCACTACCAGGAAACCCCGATACTAGTGTAATTTCATTATCTTTTATCGATTGAATCAATTTTTTTTGATTCTCAGTTTTTGGTTGCACCCCAACCTTAATTTCGGTAAGTGGGTTATTTGACCTTATTTTTTTATTCTGGTACTCTTCGATATCTAAAAGTTCGTCTTTTGTTACCTTTTTGTTTCTTCTATTTGTCATGATTTATTATTTACCATACTACTTATCCATTCAAATGTTTTTTCCATCCCAACTCTCAACGGTTTTGAAACTTTCCATCCCATTTTTTCTTCAAATAATTTATTATCTGAATTCCTACCTTTAACACCTGTAGGTCCTTTAATATTTTTAATATTTATGTTTTTACCAGAAATTTCAATGGTCATTTTAGCAAAGTCATTTATGGAAATCATCTCTTCGGATCCAATATTAACTGGACCTAAAAATTCCTCATTATCCATAAACCTTTGTATGGCTTCTAAACACTCATCTATGTATAAAAATGAACGTGTTTGTTCACCATTACCCCACACTTCCATTACACCATTATTTGGTGTTTCAGCGGCTTTACGACACATAGCTGCTGGAGCTTTTTCTTTACCGTTATTCCAAGAGCCATATGGCCCAAATATATTATGAAATCTAGCCACCCTAACATTTAAACCGTAATTCCTATTATACGCCAAATATAATCTTTCACTAAACAATTTTTCCCAACCATATTCAGAATCTGGGTTTGCTGGATAAGCTGAACTTTCTTCACAATTAGGATTGTTAGGATCTAATTGATTATGTTCTGGATACATACAAGCTGATGATGAATAAAAAACTTTTTTTACACCTTTTTTAACACATTCGTGTACTACATTTAAATTTATTAAAGCTGAATTATGCATTACATTAGCATCATTTTCACCTGTAAATATATAACCAGCTCCACCCATATCTGCGGCCAACTGATATACCTCATCGAAACTAATTTCTTTTGAAAATGGTTGTTCGTAATAAGAAAAAGGTAATACAACACCCGTTTGATTTGTTTCTAACCTCATAACAGCTTCCACATTTTTTGGGTCTCTAAGGTCGTAAACTAAAAATTCATCACACATTTCTTTTTCGTTGAAATATTCGTGATTTTTTATATCGACAACTCTAACATAGTTACCTTCATTTTTTAATTTTTTTGCAAGATGACCACCTATGAAACCACCACCACCTAATATTAGAATTTTTTTCATATCCATTTTAATTTAATGAACAATATAATTTTTTTTTAAATATTGTAAATAATCAGTTAAACCTAACTCCAAACTATATTTAGGCTCCCAATTTGGCATCCATTTATTAGGGTTACTTTTTGTATAAAATTGATATCCTTTAGGTATTTTACTTTCTTCTAAGTATTTATAATTTAAATCAATAAAATCCAATATATCCTCAAAAGTTCTAGAAACCCCACTACCAACTTCATAATATTTACCAGATATATTTTCATAATTTTTCCAAGCGTGTATATTTGCATCTATAACGTCTTTAATATATACAAAATCACGCGTTGGTTTTTTTGGAAACAATTTAAAATTATTTTTTTCCATTTTTTTAAACAACCAAGATTGATAACATATTGATGCCATTTTTTCTTTATATTCTTCACCAGGACCATAAACGTTAAAATATCTTAAAGCAACACCACCATTAGAAATAACGTATTGTTCACCAACATATTTACTCCAACCATATAAATTAGATGGGTATTTATCGTTATCACCATAATTAGCTGCCGAAGATGAATATATTATAGGTATTTTATTTATTTTAGCCCAATCAGTTAATATTTTAGTTGACATAAAATTTCTTGTCATTATGTAATTAACATCTGTTTCTAATGTATTTGAACAAGCCCCCACATGGAATATTGCTTTTGGTTTTTTTTTGTTTAAAAATTCTTCCATAAAAAATGACCAATCATTTTCATTAAAAATAGATTCTTCTAAAGTCATAATTTTATCTATTTGGTTTAATTTTTCTTTTAAGTTACTACCAATAAAACCTTTTGTCCCTGTAATTAAAATCATATTAAAGAATTAAAATAATCATCAAAACTCACATTACCCCTCCAAATGTCACAAGGTCTATCTTTAGTACTTAAAACATTTATATTATTATTTATTGATTGTAAATATAAAAGCCTACAAGCGTCTCTTTTACATAGACCATTATTAAAATTATCATTAATTAATTTTATAATTTCTAAATAAGTGTCTGATACAATATCAATAGATTTACTATCTCCGTAAAAAAATATGTCATAAATTCTATTTGGGAAAAAAGCCCCTCCAGTATTTATGTTATAAATTGTTTTATTTTCTATGTTTAAATCTAAATTTTTAACAAATAAAGAATCTGGTCTTACTCTTAAAACAATATCATATTTAAAACCATTATCTTTCTCATAATTTTTTTTTAAAAAATTAGATTTATATATTTTATAAAGTTGTGAATAAGAATTAACAGTCCTGTGATCTTTTATATTTGGATTACTGTATATAACATTTTTTAAATATGGGTCTATAGAATCGTACCATTCATTGTAATCCTCAATCTCCATTTTTACAATATTGTTATAAACTTTTTTTAATAAATTTTCAGTATTTAAATTTTTATTTTTACTCTCTGATGGGTCTATCCAACCATGATTCATAGAGGTACCAATATGATTCCATGTAGATATGAAAATATCTGGATTCAAAATCTCTATAAATTTTTTAAAACCTTCTTTAACTAAATCATGGTTAAAATGTCTTAATTCACCACTTAAACACACTGCTATTTTTTTCATATATTTTTAATTAAATTATAAAAATTTTTAATTTCATTATTATTGTGCATAGGTAATAATGTGATTATTAAACTTAAAGTTATATTTTTGATTACTTCTATATATTCGATACCATAATTTTTGATAATAAAGTTAAAAAAATATGTTTTATATTCTTCTATATAAGATGTATTTGGTTTTTTATTTAAAAGAACAAAATCATAACCAATAATTGACTGGTAAATTTTAGCGTAATCATAAAATACGTCTCCTTGAATTGATAACACATCGCCAACCTTACCTCTCATATCAATAAATTTTAAATTATCATAGTTATCAATTAAAATATTTGTAAAAACTGGATCTCCGTGGATTATACCTAATTTATATTTTTTTTCTTTAATATAATTTTCAAAAAAATTATACAAATAATTTATTTTTTTATCAAAATCAACTAAATTTGATGTCTCTAAACCATTTATCCTATTTTTTAATTTAAAAATATAATTATCTTGGATATTGATCTGATTATCGATTTTTATTTCGGATTTATGTATTGAGATTAATTTTTCTAAAATGGAGTCAAAAATAACTTTATTTAGAGTATGGTTTGTATATAAATGTGATACTGGTATTCCGGCTATTTTACTTATTGTTATTGATTCATCATTATAATCAATTAATTTAGGAAAATTATCTTCCATACCTTTTGGTATGTTTTTGTACCAAAATTTTTCCCCATCAATATTTTTTGAATATTTTATAATTCTATTATTATTAATCTCTATTTTATTGTGACTTCTTGTTTCTGGGTGTACGTTATAGAATCCAAGTTCTTTTTCTAAATCGTTATTTGGGTTTATAGATAAATCGTCAATATAATAATCAGCGTAAGGTTTACCAAAATAAATTTCATCATATGGTATTTTAAAATCTTTTAATGTTTTTAATGTAACCTCACCAATGTCAGATATTACTGATCCTAAATTACCTGAATGTGTTTTCATTCTTCTGGCTGTATATATTATTATATAGTGGCCTTGTTTTTTAAGTGATTTTAAAAAATTAATATTTTTTATTAACGGTTTAACAGAAGAATAGTCACCTTTTATTAATGGGTATGTTACTAGAGTGTTATCTAAATCAAAACAAAATCTCATTTTTTTATTAAATGATAAATTTGTTGAATTAGTTTTTAACTGTTCTGGTGTACCTAAACAAGTAAAGTTTTTTATTTCTTTATGATAAATTTTTATACTATCGTTTAACATGTTTTTATAAACTGTAGATATATAAAATTCATTTTTTAATTTATTGTTATTTTTAATCATGTTTGTAATATATTTTTTTAATATAAAAGAATTTTTAAAACAGTAAGCTCCACAACAAGCTTTATCTGATATTTTTATCTTTTCCTCTATATTAGTAACATAATCTTCCTGTGAATTAATATATGAAAAAATTGGTTTACTTTGTGTATCAACAAAATAAAATATCAAATTATCATTTATTTTTTTTGATTCCGAAATAATATCTTCATTAAAAATATTATCTGAATCAATAATAATAGTTAAATCATTTATTTTTTCTTCTTCAATAGACTCTAAAGCAAATAAAACCGTTTCAGATGCACCCCTGGTATTAAAATTAATAGGTATAAATTTAAAATTATAATTAAAATTATGTTTGATTAGATCTTGAAAATTAAATTTATCTAATTCACATATATAAGGAATGTAAACGGTATCAGATTTATCGATGTTTAAGCTACGAATACATCTAATAATTATACTTTCACCTAAAGATTTTATTAACGGTTTTGGAAGAGAGTAGTTGGAATCTAAAAATCTTTTACCAACACCCCCAATTGGAATTATGATATTCATGGTATTATTGTTACACCTCTATGTTTTACGACTTCAGAAGCACATTCATTTGCAAATTTAATTGCACTATAAATGTTATTATTTTTTAAATAATCAACAATTAAGCCAGATAAAAAACTATCACCAGCACCTGAAACATCTTTTACCTCTACTTTGTCAACAGGATATATTTTATTTTGATACTTACACCCATCTCCACCTTTAGTGTGTATTATTTTATCTCTAAAACTATCTGTTATAAAATTTTTTGATTTATCAAATTCTACATCATTAATTTTAATAAATTTAGCTTTTTTGATCCATTCACCTAATGTTTTTTTAGTATCAATAAAAACATTATCATGATTTTCACATATTAATTCAATATCTTTTTCAGTTAAAAATCCTTTATTATAATCAGAAATTACAATTAATTCATAATTGTAATTAATTCTACCAACATTAATTTTTTCAATAACGTCATTTGAGTCTACTCTAAAAAACATATGATTAGTTTTGTCATCAACATACCTTGTTTTTGTAACATCATACCAATTATAGTTAGTTATAATGTCACAATCTAAATATTTTTCTATATTTTTTTGAACATTTTTAGCCATACCACCATTTTCTGTTTGATTTACTACGTTGAGAACCGGAACAGGAACATCTGGACACAATCTATTGGTATTACAATAAACAAATATATCCCTACAACTTTCACCTATCACTAAAACTTTTTTCATTTTTCAATAACTATTTGATATAAATTCCCACAACCATTATTAGAACCACCAATATCCCAATTATTTATATAACAAAACATATTACCATTTTCAATAAATATAGAATGAGGATCTTCAACTAAATTATGACCAGTTAATATTTCATCATAAATTTTTATGTTTAATAAATCTTTAGTTAGTGTATAAATATATGGTGTATGTCTGTGAGCTGTGTATGTTTTGCGACCAACCCCAATATAACAATCAAGTTTTTCATTAAAAATAAATGGAGTTCCACCCCTATTCTCAGTCACAAAAATTTGACCATTAAAATTAGAATTTTCAGTCCACTCACAAAAACCTGTTTCGGTATTTACTTTAATTATATTTAAAACCGGTTCTATTGATATTACTATGTAAATTTTATTATCTTTTATTAATGGCATCCAATTCTTACCCAATACATTTATATTACCTGGTGGTATGTTATTAACATTTAAATTTATAACTTTTTTATCTATTAAATTTAATAATTTATAGTGTATTTGATTAGGATCTGGTTTGTTGACGTTATAATTATACGGATCCCAAGTCACCGCATATGGTTTACCTTCATATATGAATGTTCTTGGATCCTCACCATTAGTTATGTATTCACTACTAATTAGATTTAAATTTTTATCATACGTCACAACATTCACTCTATCTCCGAGACCACCAACACCAACTCTACAAGTTCCAACATAATAATCATTGTATGGAACTATATTAGAGAAAAAACCATTTTCATATTTACCATCATAAATCCAATTATGGTATGATTTTATAAAATTTAATTTAAAATTCATTTTTAATATAGGGATTTTCTTTCAATAATAATTGCAGGTCTTCCACTTTCTTTAGCACCATTAAATGCTTTTGAAACTTCGTATCCATTTTTTGGATCAATAACAGGGAAATCAACCAATTCTTTTAAAACATTTGTAAAGTCTTGATGGTGAGTTGGGCCAGAATAAAAAGGCCCCCCAAAAGCTTCAACAGCTCTTATTATAATAGGTACTTTAAACTCACCGTGAGATATTCTTTCAATTTTATCAATATGATTGCCAATCGCATCCATAGCTACTAACATAAAGTCATGTCTTTCAAAATATAAAACAGGTAAAAATCCTTCAAATGACATACCTATTGCTAAACCAGACATTAAATTTTCCGCCACAGGTGTTTCTAATTTTTGACTCATAGGGACATTTTTAAGTGTACCCATAGCATCACCTCTAGCCACATTGTAACCAATGAAGATTGTTTTTTCATTTTCACTTAATTTAGTCATAGATTTAATCATTGCTTCTTTATATGATAAATTATCATCCTCAATTTCAGGATAATTCACATATTTAATTGGTGGGAAATATTCATCATCTGTTTTTTGTTTTGTTTTAGATAGATCAATCATACCTGGTTTTCTAGCGTGTGGATAAGTAATATCATAATGATATTTAATTACTGAAGGTGAATTCCATTTGTAATCAGCCGTTTTACCCCAACGTTCTTTGTTTGTCGATTCTACCGATCTATTATTATTTTCAATAATAAATTTACAAGGTAAATCAAAACCATCGACATATCTCACAGCCTCATATGTATGTCCAGAATCTTCTGTACCGTCACCGATAAAACACCATACTTTTTTATCTGAACCATTTCTTTTAAGAGCCCAAGCAATGCCTGCAGCAATTGCTGGCGTCCCACCAATTATTGCGGAACAAAAAAAGTTTTTTTCTCTATCATAAATAAACATACTTCTACCGTTAAGAATTCTATCTTCAATCACTTCAGGTGGTATTCCGTGTAGTAAAGCGTGATAATGACTTCTGTGGTTTGATATTACATAGTCACCTTCTTTTATATCTTTAAAAATGTCAATTAATTGTTTTTCATTTCCACCCGACAAATGGAATAAGAATGGTAATTTATTATCTAAATAAAGTTCACCGATTCGATTTTCAAAATCAATAAGTTCTTGTTCTGTCCAATTTTTTCTCATATTTTTAATCATTGTAAATTAATGCAGAATTTAATCCGTCTTCTTTTATTAGTGTATATTTTTCAGGTATTATTTTTTTAATTTCACTTAATGGTATTTTATTTGTTTCAATAAATAATAATTTAGGTAAAAACAAATTAAAGTCAATACCTTTTAACACATTTAATTCATGACCTTCAACATCTATCAACATAACATCAATATCTTTAGGACAATTTAAATCTATTAAAATATCTGTAGTTTTTTTCCTTTTAACAAATCTACCTCTGTATTGATACGGTATTATTTCATTATCAGGTGTGGGTTCTGTACCATAAAAATCTAATGTTTCATCTCGTACTATTTGCATAACACCTTCACTATCAGAAGCAGCGTATGGTGCTAATTTAACATCATCCCATCTTTCTTTAGGTAAAGTTGTTTTAATAATTTTTGACACCTCATTAAATAAAAATTCTTTAATGGGATCTATGTAAATTCCTTTCCAACCATGTTCAATTAGTTCATAAGTTGTTGAGAACCCTCTAACCACATTTTCATCCTCTCTTAGTATTCTGGGTGTACCCATATATTCCCAGTCTAAAACATGACCAACACCTATTTCAACAACAAAACCGTTTTTTTTATCAAAAAGTTGATTATAGATATCAATTATCCACTCACTATCGCCAACGTATTGTCTATTTCTTTGAGGTGATTTTTTAAAATTAATCATATATTATTTTTTATTTTAATCATTATTCTTCCTGCTTGACCGTTTTTTAATAGATCAATCGCTTCATTAATATTTTCTAAATTAAATTCATGTGTAATAATAGATTTTATATCTAATAATTTTGCTTTATGTAATTTAATATATTTTGGTATATCTTCCGTTGGTGAGGTTTTACCTCCCTGCGTTGCTTTAATCGATCTGCCTACACCACCAAACATAAAATTAGCATTTGGTATTGATAAATTTTCGCCTGGTTTAGGTTGCCCAACCATTATATACCTACCTTTAGTAGATAAAAAAGGTATAGTAGACTCCAATGCTTTTATGTTACCTGTTGTATCTATAATAACATCAACTTCTTTAATATTTATTTTTTCTAATTCTTTTTTGATGTCTGATTTTAATGTATTGATAAATTTTGCACCAAGTAATTCCGTTTTTTCTTTTTTATCTTCAAAAATATCTATACCTATTATAGGGTAGGCACTAGCTAATTTAGCACCTTGAATTAGATTTAAACCAACACCCCCACAACCAACAATCATAACACTCTCACCGAATTTAATTTCAGCTTCATTATTTATCACCCCTAAAGCCGTTGTAAGACCACAACCTAATAATGCACACAAATAATCTGGCGTATCTTGTGGTACTGAAGTTAGCCTATTTTCTGATACTATAGAATATTCACTTAATGTGGTTACTTTACCACTAGATATTAATTTTCCATCCAAAATATAATTAGGAAATGCAGATTCAATACCATCTCCAGTTCTCCAGTGCATTACAACTTTATCACCAACTTTTACTTTGGTTACACCTGGACCTATTTTTTTAACTATACCACAACCTTCGTGGCCCATTAAATGTGGTAAAAATTTTCCATTCCCTTTTAACCCTTGTATTTCTTGTAATTGTGCACCACATAAACCACTAACTATGATTTTAACTAGAACTTGGCCAATTTTTAGATCGGTTAATTCTAATTCTTTAATTTCTAAAGGTTTATTTAACTCGGTTAATACTGCTGCTTTAAATTTCATATTTATTTTTTTTTAGGTGTTATAATTAAATACCCTTGATGTCTTTCGTCTTTTTTAAAATCGTGTGTTTCTTTGAATAAATTGTAAATAAAAACCGATTCAGTTTTTAAATTTAGTTCCTCCTGTAACCAATCATATTTCCAAATAACACCTTCTTTGATTGTTTCATAATTACCACTTTTTTCATATAAAATAAAATCATCTATTATTATTACATCTTTTGAATTATTTCTAATAGATTTTATTATATTTAATTCTTGTTCTAACGGAAAAGCATCTTCTTTATATGTTCTAATTGATTCTTCATAAGAGATTTTATGAAAATCTGCTCCAGGAAAATGAGCATCTAAAAAAAATAAAATAGGTTCTTCATTATTTAGTGTTGGTAGTATTTTGTTTAATGCATTTTTAGATAAGTCGTTAATTAAATTAATTTTATTTATAGAACCAAATTTTTTTTTGGAATTTTCAATCAATTCACTGTCAATATCTATACTGTATATTTTATCAAAATTAAATTTATTGGCATAATCTAAACTAATACCAACACCGGTCCCGGTTTCAAAATAAGTTTTTACATCGAATTCATTAATGAATTCATTTAAATTAAATGCTGTTAATTGTCCCATGTTATTTTCTTGTTATAATTAAATCGTTATTTATTGTTTTATAATCTTGTATTATATGGTCAATAATACAATTAGCCACCTCATTTGGTTCTGCTAAATCTTCATAATTATCTCTGTCTTTAGTTATTTTAGATTTAAAAGCACCTAGAGTTACATTAGTTATTCTGATATTTTTAAAATTTTTAAATTCTTCTTTTAATGAATCTGTAAAACCTTTTAAACCATGCTTGGTTGCCGAATATAATGATTCATTCTTTGAACCCTTAATCCCGGCTAAAGAATTTATATTATAAATCATACCATAACCTTTACGCTTAAAATGATCTAAAATTTTTTTAGTAAGTATTATTTTAGATGTTAAATTTATGGATATTATATCGTCTATATCAGATATTGTTATCTGATCTAAAGATTTGTTAGAGTAAATAGCCGCGTTATTAATAAAAACATTTATATCATTATCAATTATAAATTTTAATATATTATCCTGGACTTCTTCTTCTCTAATATCCCCACAAATTGGATTGGTATTATTGTTTATCCTTTGGTGGTAGTGTATTTCTATGTTTCTATTTTTTGATTCTTTTATTATTTCACTACTTAAACCTGAAGAACCACCAGTTATGAATATTTTTCTTTTAAATTCCATTTTACGTATAATTCCATTTTTTACTACAATGTGATTTCATGTATTCGTAATCATCATTATATGAAGTATTACTGTGTTTATATTTAGAATATATATAAACATTATCTTCAATATTAAGTTTTTCTAAAATGTAGTATAAAGAAGTTTCTATAGTATGGATTTCTTTAGCATTTTCAATGATGGTTAACCAATCAAAAATATTAACATTTGGTATTATTTCCATATAAACATTTGGAAATTCGTTGTTTGGTTTAATATTATTATTTTTTACATGACCAGGTGGGGTACCATATGAAGGGTTTATAAAATTATAAGGCTTACTAATATCAATATTTAATAATTTAACTAATTTTAATTCACGATCTAAATTTCTTTTTAGTGTAAAATAATTTTTCCAGTCTAAATAATCAGTATCATAAAAAAATTTATATTTTATGTGACCATTCGCTCTACTGTCGTGATATGGCACTAAATTATCACAAGTTTGTAATGGTATATATAAAAAATTTTCATTATTTATAATTTTATTATCGTAAATTGGTAATCTTTCTTGTGGACCAAATATTACCTTATCATTAAAAATATAGTCTGATAAATACCCATAAACATAACTTACTGGCCATATCACTTTATTACAACCAAAATCATTTATAGCTCTATAGGCTATTTTTTGACAAAATAATATATCACCTAAACCTGCCGGTTGTTTTATGTAACAAGTTTTATCCATTATATCTACTATGATTTATTATCTGACCAAATTTATCTTTATCATCAGGTAAATTATTACCCCACTGACTTGGATCTCTAAAGGTTTTTAAATTATGTTTTTTACACATCAAACTATAAATTGATTGATCGTGCCTATGACCTCTATTTTCTGGGTGTTCTATTAAAATGTTGTTTGGATTATCTGTTATACATCTTTCATCAGATGCATATTTTAAGTATTCATTAAAAAAATTAATCGTAAAATTTGTTTTTTTTAATAAAATAAATGCGGCATTTAAGTGTGTACTATAGTGATATTTTTTTTCATCACAATCCATTAAGATAAAACAATCTCTTTTAGTGTTATGTATTTCTAAAGCACCATCAATACTAAATGGTATTATATCTTGAGTTTTTAACAATTCTATGAGGGGGTTGACGTGTGAGATTAGTTCAGAACCACTATCTGTATAAAAAATTACATCATTATCACTAAACTCATTTAATAATTTTAAAATAAAATAAGGTTTCCATAACCAATACCCTGAACCTCTAGATTGTTCTAAAATTTTTTTATTTTTTTCATAAAAAACAGAATCAATATCTTTCATTGAAAAATTAAAAGATTCATCAAAACCAAATTTTAAAGCACTTTGACTATTAATTTTTTGGGCTTGGTAGTGGGAATTTTGTGCAAAATTTAAATGTATTTTTTTCATATTTTTTTAAAAACAGTCATAGTACCCTTAGTTTCTAAGTATTCTAATCTACTATCATGTATTAACTCATCAGCTAATTGTGATGGACCAGGCCAATAATCTGGACCCCCTCTATTGGCTGAAGAATCGTGAAAAGCTATTACACCATCCGTTTTAACAAAAGGTAACCAGTCTTCATAATCTTTTTTAACCGCTTCATAATTCTGGTCTCCGTCAATAAAAATATAATCGATTGGTTCCACCCAAGATTTAACGGCATTATAACTAAAATCATTAATAAAAATATATCTACCTTTATACTCATTAACAAGTGATTCTATCCTATTTAAATCACCAATTAAATGTTGGTTCATAGAATCTGGTATTATTGGATCCACACCAAAAACTTTACAAGTGGAGTTTTCTAAAATAAGTCTAGACGTGTCACCCTTTAGTACACCAATTTCAACTACGGCGTTTTTAGCTGTTTTAGCGTATTTTGCATGTGTTTCCTGTTCTTCACCGTGATAAATAATAGTTTGATAATTTTTCATATTAATTTTAAAATTTCATTTATTAAATTGTGATTGTTTATATAATCTACTTTAGCTTCTTGTATTAAATCGCAATAGTCTTTATGTTTTAAATTTATTATATTTTCTAAAATTTGTAAAGCTCTGTCTACATCTTCTATATCTAAATGTATAAAAGAATTTTTATTATAAACATTTTCTATATTTGGGCACCCAAAATATATTGGTACCGTATTCACCAGTATGGGGTCAAAAAATTTTTCACTTATATAGTTTTTTTCTCTACTATTTTCAATACCTATAGAAAATTCATAATCTATTAAGGCATCTATTTTTTTATTTAAAGAACCTTTTATTTGGTCACCTTTAGATTCCCAACCTCTACCATATATGTCTATTGGTAAATTATATTTTAAAATTAAATCCACCAATTCTAACCTTTTATCATATATGATATTACCATTTGATCCACCATTTTTAGATACAACAAAACTTATTTTTTTACTTTTAGGTTTTTCCCAGGTTAAATAATCTTTTATATTATATTCAAATGAGTTATAAAATTCATTAAACATTAATGAAGGTCTTTCAATTACTTTACAATTTTTAAAATTAAATAAAGAGTTGTCATGTACAAATATGGTACCACATTTATCATCCAAATGTCTATCCCAATTGTTAGACCAAGATGGTTCCATAATAACCCCAATGACTCTATTTTTTGGCACTGATGGATTTT